>Ga0116227_10002745_pt1 | contig 39748 bp, 23 predicted proteins | sample S1TSphgellanicum_FD_89693 | JGI IMG/M metagenome (GOLD analysis project Ga0116227, IMG submission 89693) | Host-associated microbial communities from peat moss isolated from Minnesota, USA - S1T2_Fb - Sphagnum magellanicum MG | ecosystem: Host-associated > Plants > Peat moss > Unclassified...
GGGGTGGGGGAGAGTGTGAGAAAATGAGTAGGTAGTTAATTAGGTATTTGGTTATTTAAAATGGATAAATAGATAGATAGTTAGGTAGATAAGCAAGTTAATACATAAGAAACAAATTACTTTATCAAGGTGATTAGGTTTGTAAAATATTTATGTTAATAAAATGGTTGTGTATGTAAGGTAGGTAGTCAATACAGTGGTTAAGTTAGTAGGGTATGTAATTAATAGGGTAGCTAGGTTAATAGGGTAAGTGGTTAGTATAATAGCTAGGTCAATAGGATAACTAGTTATTAGGGTAGTTATATTAGTAGGGGATAATAAAAAAGTTCCAAGGTTGGTGCAGTACTTATGAGGGTAGAAAAGTGAGAAGGGTAGCTATGTGTGAGGTCAGGTCCAAGGGAAAAATGGCCAAGAACCAAAAAAAAGAAAAGTAAAAGTATAGTGGTTAGAAGCAAAAAGAAATGGACTATGATGAACCCCATCTAGCGTCGAATGAAAAAACGTAACCCATCCAATGGACAAAACATCTAATTGGTGCATTGGTGGCTGTTGGTTCATTTTGGCCATAGTTCCATTAGGTGGGAATTGGTTCTACCAAGGCTAGTTCCAAAAACATAACCAGTTTTTCTCACTCTCAATTCACACTTCTCCCACATCATTCTTCATCAATTCACCTTACAAATCAAACGGATTTTAGTAAAATTGAAAATAGCAAATGGGTGCCTATTTTACAATGGGACACCACAATGGGTTACTAACAAAATTACAGAATGGCACCTTAGAAACACGTAATCTTGAATATAAAAAAGGCTTAACTAGTCCTTTGTAATGTTTTGGATGCATGCAGTGTTCTGTTTCTACCACTCTAAACAAGAAACTCTCTTTCAACATATTTTATTTTAAATGTTAAATCCTTGAATTTTATTTTCTAATTCAATTCAAGTATCACAACCATTTTACTTGACTTTTTCATAATTATGTGTATGCAACAACCTCTAGCTACTATAAGTTGGAGCTAGTATTAGTAGAAGTGATTTCATATCACTTAGGTAAGTTTTTTTGTTTTTTTTTTTTGTTTTTGATGTTTTGAGGTTTAAATTGGTGAATTTCAGTTGATATGTTCTATCCCAAAGTAACTTTAAACTCTAATAAATTTCTAAAGAAATTTTTTGACTTAACTTTAAAAGAATAAATTTTGTTGTTGGTTTTTTATTTGCCCATCTGGTAGCTAATGGGCAAATCCCTTTTAGGGAAGGGGGTTTAGAAGAAGAGTCAGCATGGCTGCAAAATTTGCAACAAGTGGCTATTTTGCCTTTTCAATGAGACAACTAGGGGAGCTTAGGGTTTTTTTTTTCAATTTTGTGAAGTAGGCAAATTGGCCATCATCCACATGAAGAGTACTCTTTTAGCCAAATTTGGTTACACATCATAAAGAAAAATAGATTTTTTTTGAAACCTGGCTATATACCAATGTTGCATGGTTCTTGAAATGATGGACAATACTTGTTGGTTATCAATTACTATATACGCACTTACTTGCTGGTTCTCAAAAACCCAGTTTTGGTATATAATTACAATTCTCAAAAAATATGAAAAAATCAAAGAATTAATCAAAGAATCGTTGGTTCTTTGCTGGTTGTGTCACCAAAAAGAAGGGGAAATAATTTTTGGTGTGTGGAAATCCCTAACATTGGTGGGCATACAAATTTAGTAAGATTTACTAAAATGTTCCAAAACAAAAAGAAGGTTATTAAAAGTGTTATTTCTACATCTAAATCCTTATAAACATCAAACTTTTTTATTCTAGTTCTATGCACCTCAAGGGATCAACCCTTTTTTTATTTCCTCTCAAAGAGCCAACTGGTTACTTAATGAGTGTGGCAGCTCACATTTCAACAACAAAAATCTCACAAGTGCAACCCCAACATCATTACATGGTTTCTTTCATAAACTAAACAGAGACTAAGAATAGAACAAGTGAGTGTGATCTTATACACTTCATAGTATCCCCTTGTTCCCAAATCCCCGAAACTCCCACTATCCAGCAAGTATTCTCTTTTCAGAAATGACCACAACACATATTCACATTGAAACCCCAAACTGTAAAAGATGATGCTGCCACAACAACCGCTCCTGAAATCCTAGACTCATTCATCATCTCCCTTATTCTAGTCCTTAAGATGCAAACACTAGACCTCATATTTTTGTCCTGACCCTCTTGGCACAACAAAAGATCAAGCGCCAAGTTCATAAAAATAAAAAATCGAGAAGGTCTTCTATCCTTCATTGCTTACTATGAAACTCTAAGCAAATTCCACACATCCTAACTAGCAAAAGATAGGAACTTAGCTTCTCCCCACTCGCAAAAACCTTCTTTTTCGGTCTTCGCTTCAACTGGCTTCATATAACATCCTCCTCTCTACATCCCTTCGCTAACTTGAAAGCTCTGCACCAATCCTCCACCAGAACCGTGATTCACACACCTTAGAAAGAGTATCCATTGAGCAGCCAAGATTGTGTTCCATCATTGAAACCAACTCACCAAGGCCACTCCACAATAACCTGCAAAACAACAAACCAAGCCAAAAATAGAAAAACAGGAAATTAAACTTTTCGACATTCTTGAAACAACACTACTTTGGTAGCTCTGCAACAGAGCTAAATTAGGGTTTTTGTCTTCATTCATATAAAATGCTTGACTCTGTTTTTAGGTCATAGTTGTTTCATGAAACTTGTTGATTCTTTCATGTTTTTGAAATAACCAGGACCGTGATGGTTCTTTGATTATGAATCTTTTTTCAAAAAACTGGAACTGACAATTTCTTGACTCTGAAATTGTTTAAAGAACCAGAACTAACATCGGTTTTTTTAAAATTGAGAGATCCACCCAACATGCTATTCCTAAAATTATGCTCCTGAAAAAAAATCCTTTGTACAAGTAGCATCCCCTTGTTTTTTTTTCTTTTTTTCTTACCCTCATAGGTATTTAAGGGTTATCTTTCTCAATTTTGTCATGTAGGTGGACTGGTGATCAGCCACAAGGGGAATGGGGCCAAATTTGGCTATAGGTCACACAGTAAAGTAGAATTGTATTAGAATCGTACACAGTTCTGGCGACCTATAGGAGCTCATTGTCTAAACATGGCCACATGTGAGTTTTTTTCCTCAAAATATGCTCACTTTTGCATTTGTTTCCCTAAAAAAAGCCTTTGGCCAATTGGCACTGGTTTTTTTTGTTTCGCCAAAAAAATAAAATGGTATTCTTGATGTGGATAATAACTTTTTTATTTTAAAAAAAAACATTTTTCACTTGATGTAGGCTACATGAAAGATTTCTCTTCAGTGCTACTGTCTTAGTTCATCACTTCAGGACTCTCTTGAATCTGTTTAGGGTTTGTGCTGGTTTGTTGTAATCTTATGCCCTGAAAGCTGCTGGGATGATGATGATGCCTGTAATGGGTGCTGCTGCAGGATGTGTATCTTCATGTCCTTGCTCATCTTCGTCCTCTGTTGCAGCAGCAGCAGCAGTAGCATCACCAATGCTCACCATTTCCAAGCTGCCATTATGTTCCACTTTCCTTCCTTTGCAAGCCCAGCAGCAGCCTAGCTGCTGTGGGTATGAATGGAGATGGAGGAAGAGGAGGAGGAGGAGGAATTGGGGAGCAGGTGGGGTTTGTGTCAGAGCAGCTGAGCCGAATGTGGTGGAATCTCAGACGGTGGTTCCGAGCAGTGCCAAAGATGCTATCAACTTGGGGTTGTCTCTCTTTTCCAAAGGCAGGGTATAATAGCTATTGCAATTGGCTCCTTCCTGAGAATGGGTGTCTTTCTTTTGTTCTTTACAAGGGAGGAGGAGATGATGATGAGACTTTTGAAATTGAGGGAGTTTTGTTTTTGGAAGGAAACCCTAATCTTATTTTTTTCTTCTTTGGGCTGGATGTGATGAACTTTGCTTGTACTAGGTGAGAGATGCTTTAGCTCAATTCGATTCTGCTCTTGAGATGAGACCAAATGCTGAAGAAGCTCAAGCTGCTCTTTACAATAAGGCCTGCTGCCATGCTCGTAGGTAATTTCAACCCATGTGTCTCCATGTCTTGTTTTTTGCAGAATTGGATGGTGAGTTGCTTGCTTCTCTTCTCCCCCTCCTACATCTGAGTTATTGATAATCTGAGATGTATGCATCTTTCATTTGAAATTCTTGTGCTTGTGGCAAGGGGAATTTGATTTGCATCTGCTATAACCAGTATGATCGGGTTGGGGTTACATGGATGGGACAACAGAGAGGAAGGTGTGGAAGCTTCAAAGGCTTTGAGACTAGCACTGAAGCAGTATGATCTCAAGTTCAGTACAATCTTGAATGATCCCGACATGGCCTCTTTCCGAGCGATGACTGAGTTCAAGCAATTGCAAGATGAGGTGAATTTCTTCTGCAATTGAGGACAGATTCTCTTTCATCAAAAATCAAGAATGGGGAGGCTTGATGTTGCGTGTTTATCAGCTTGTGTTGACCTAGCTTTAGAATGATGCAAAGAGGAATTTTCAACACAGGTCAAGCTTTGTAAAAGACTTCTGCAAAGCAAATTTCAGAGCATTGGGCCACACTGATATTATGCCTGCAAATATAGCATTGATTTCTTTGCCGATTCTTCTTTGAACTTCATCCTCGCCTTTGTTTATCCTGGCATGAAGGTTGATAGTAATAGCAACTTATGCACATCAGGTGTAAAGGTGACATTGCTAACACTTTGCGGGCCCTTTCAGGCAAGAAAAGGTGGAGAAGAAGTAGGGGAGAGCTTCCGAAGGGATTTGAAGCTGATCAGTGAGGTGCAGGCTCCATTCCGGGGTGTCCGGAAGTTCTTCTATGTGTCATTTGCTGCAGCAGCTGGCATTTCAACATTGTTTACACTGCCCCGATTTGTGAGTGCAATTCAAGGAGGGGAAGGAGCACCTGGCCTTCTTGAAACCTCACAAAATCTTGCAATCAACATCAGTGGTGAGTTCTGGACTGATCAGCCCTTTACCGTTCTTTGGAAAAGAGATCAATGGATCAGTTGAGCAAATGAATGTCATGTGCAGAGACCTGCTGCTGCTTTGCAATCACATACCATAACTACCACACCTAATAGGTCCATGTGTGGCTCCACCATCAATCAGGTGCGGCAATTTTGGTTGCCTTGTACATTTGGGATAGCAGGAAAGAAGAGGAACAAATAGCCAGAATCACAAGGGATGAAACACTCTCAAGGTTGCCCTTGCGGCTTGCAACCAACCGTGTTGTGGAGCTCGTGCAGCTGCGCGAAACCACAAGGCCGGTATGTGTCCCTTGGGTGGATCTGCTATACAAAATAAGAGGATGACAGTTCACAACCCTTGACAGATTTTTTTGCCATCATGTAAATAGACTTCTTGCTGCTGGAATTGCTTGCATATGTAACAGACCAGACTTAGATCTGTCTTTAGTCAATTGTTTGCTGGTGTGCTACTTTGGCAGGTGATAGTTGCAGGCTCTAAGGAAGTGGTTGCAAAGGCTCTTCGACAAGCAGATAAGTACCGTGAGGAGTTACTCAAGCGAGGTGTACTGCTTGTTCCATTAGTGTGGACTGGGACAAATGATGCACCTTTCAAGAAGAAAGGCTTTGGAGGATCACAGAAACCTGCTACTACTCCAATTCCTATTCGGGTAAGTGCTCACCTGCTGGTTATTATGGCTAGTCCGCTCAATCTGGCACTAAGTTCTGGGATTCAATGTCTCTTTACATGGCACATTGTTTGTTTACACAACTTTTTCAAGCACATGACCACAGGAAATCGCAGGGTGCTTAGACTGGGGTTGGTGGGTTTGCCTGGTTGATGCAGGATGAGTTTGAGACAAGAGCACAGGAGGTGGCTTCCAAGGGTGTTGCTCAATCCGAACGGCGTTTTAAGGCTGAACCTGTCTCACCACTGGAATGGCAAAGGTCTGCCATGAGTAGCCTGCCTTTCTCTAAATGTCATGCTCTTTCTCTCAGGAAAACAGAAATTGGTTTTATCCAGAATCTGAAGGATGTAGCTTGCAACCCATGTGAAAACCCCTTGCCCTCATAATTCTTGCTGTTATATGATACAGTTGGGTTCAAGAACAGCAAGCATCTGAGAAGGTGACTCCAGGGGAGGATGTCTATATAGTTCTGCGCCTTGATGGTCGTGTCAGAAAATCAGGGCGGGTAAGTAACTTTATGTCACTGGAGCATGCATTCAACTTCAGTCAGAAAAGTGGTACAATGTTGCCTGATGGTTTACTCAGTTGGAACATCAAATGATCCAATTAGCAAGATTCTGCAAGGTAAAAATGATCAATACATCTCTAACACCAAAGACTTGTGCCACAGGGTACACCTGATTGGCAAGAACTCATCAATGAGTTGCCACCATTGGACACATTTATCAGCAAACTGGAAAAGTAAGAATATGAAAGGTACATGTTGAAGAGGAGACTATTGATTGAGCTTGTGGGTTGTTGAAACTTCATATTTTCTTAGAAGCATTTTCTTTTCAATAACAAGAGAAATTTTTACCGGGTGTGCGTCAATGCTGCAAACGATATCCTTGTCTGGAAGTCAGTGTGTGAAATCTGACCATTTTGTGTATTTGTTGAAAGAATGAAGTTTGGTTTGCTTCAAAAGTGCAGTTTACTCAGATGTACCTTTCTACTGCAAGTCACAGAAATTCAGCACATTGGTTAATGCATTGCATTTACCTCTGCCCACTGCCAGGAGCTGATGAAGTTAGTGGGGATGTTAGAGTAGCTGGTCACTACCTTAGATGTTACTGCTGTTGAACATCTCTGAACATGCGTGTGACTGCCACTGTTGTTCAAACCACTCCTCAGTTTTGTTTTGTTTTGTTTTTCGGGTTTTGGTTTTCTCCACACCTTGGGTTGGATTTTCTCTTGTTCCTGTTTGCTGATATGTCATTGGATCTGAAAGCTCTGTACATTAATTATTGGTTCATCTCTCAAATGTGTTCAGGTTGACTTAGATTCTAAGTATGGAGAAGTTTTTTGTAGTTTATTAAGATATTTTTAGTATAGATGAAGCTTGATTTTGTAGAACTTTGCTCCAGACTTTTGGGTGGGTTATTATTTACTTTGTCTGCACCCACTGTTGGGAGTTGATGAAGTCACTGGGTAGTCATTGCAGTTTATCACTGCTATTCAGGAGGAACATGATGGTCAGATGCTCATACGGTTTTTACAACACATTGTCATGTCAACCATTCATTTTTGCAAGCTCCATGAACCACATGGATGTTCCAGGGGCATAGACAGAAACATAGTACAAAGCAAATGGATTTGTCTTGAAGTTCATGCTGCATGCACTGTGGTTACCACAAGCAACAATGTTGTTATATGAAGCAACAATCTTATAAAATTTAGCCACAGTGAACCAGCAGCCGACAGTGGGAGAACAGAAAACACATGATAATAATTAGATCTTAGTTCCTTGAGGTTGTGCACTAGAATCCCAGGTAGGGTTGTAAAAACATATAATGTTTTTTTTCTTATGCAGAACATCAGAACCTGAAGAACATGAGCTATGCGGAGCACAAAACAACAAACCTGTGAAGTTCAATGGGACATCCTGCCTGACAGAGCACCATGCAGAATATCACTCAATTCACATGAATGCAAAAAAAAATTTGTGAATGAACTACAATTCATGGATGAAATAATGTTATAGATGGTACTTCTTGGATGAACTTTATTTCATCAAAAGATTTAATGAATTTTCATGAATAAGCTTCCATTCCATTAGGATCGCTCCAATTCCACAACATTCATGCCTTTTGAATTTGCTCTCAATATGTTCAAAAAATTAGCGTAGAGATGGTACCTTGAATTTTGAAAGGACTCATCCCAGGCTTCAAAGAACCATGAACTTAACAATGTACATGTAGACTTGGCTAGCCAAAAAGAAAAATAGCAATGTGGGCATTGAAATTTGGCAAATTGGGACTTGGAACCCAAGTAAAGTAAACTTGGCAAACCGTATTTCATCTATCTACTCTTAACTATGTGTGTGTTTTGTTGATCTTAAAAACATATACGAATTTTGTAGCAAAGATTTGTTTGACACAATTACCAAAAGCAACAATGACTCCTATGGTGAGGAAACAACAATGAGATCAAATAGATCTCATATTACCACTTGCTCAAGCAAGTCATCTAATATGTACATAGGGACCACTAGAATGGTGCACAGAAGTGATTTTTTTTTTCCCAATTTTCTGATGCGTCATTGGCTAGCATCCCAATACAGATTTAGCATTAAATGGTGACAAGTTTTTTAGAACCTGTCTAAATATTTGGAAAACTAGTTTTTAAATGTTACCCAAATTAAAATCAGAGTCCAAATGTGGCACCAAAAAAAAGAATATTGTAACAGAATATTCTTTTTTCTTTTTCTTTTTTTCCTAATTTTTGACAAGAATTTGCACAATACAAACACCACTGCAGTGCATTGGGAATGATTTGTTATTCCTAATTACAATTTAATTATTAGTTTAATGATATTAATAATAAATAAATGGTTGATGATTAATAGTTAATATTTATTAGATACTAATTTTTATTATTGATTATATTTTAATTAAATATTAAATATTAAATATTTATTAGTTATTTCATTATTAATTATTTGACATTTCATAATTAATAAGTATAACTAATATCAAATAAGTACTATTAATAAGTAATAAACCAGTAATTCAGTACTAATTATAAATTATTGACAAGTTTTAGTTTTGTCAAGGTTCACCAAATTTAAATTTTCTCATATTTTAAATTTGCCAAAGTTTAATCAACTTTTTGTTTTGTCAAAGTCTAATTAACTTTTAATTTAGCTAGTGTTCTATCAAATTTTAATCAAATTTTGGTTCAGCCAAGGTTTAGCCAATGTTCATCCAAGTTTTAGTTTAATCAACATTTACCCGAATTTGGATTTATCCAATGTTTAGCCAAATTTTAGTTTAGTCAAAAATTTCCCAAGTTTTAATCATTTTTTTTAAAAACCAATGTTTAGTCAAGGTTTTGCCAAGGAATAGTTTAGTTAAGGTTTTACCAATGCTTAACTAAGGTTTAGCCTAGGTTTAAACATAAATGTCATGTGGGCCTAATTTAGGTGTGACATAAACTATTTTTACTTTAAATTAATTAAGTTATATATATAGGGTTAAGAAGGTAGGTTAATAGGTTAGGTGGGTATGTAGGTATCTAAGTAGATAAATATGGAAGGCCTACGTAGGTAGGTTGTTTTTTTAGGAAAATCTTATTTTAATTTGGGATCAAAAAGTTTATTGTGAACATCTAGTTGTATAATTTTCAACATTGAAGAAAAAGATAAAATATGGGATAAATGTTTTTGTTCATAAATTAGTTTGCAACTATAAAATTTATCCTATAGCTTTTGGTCCTTTAATTTAATAATGTAGATTATATAAAGAGGTGCATTTGAAACATTAAAAACAAACAAATAACATTAAATAAAACATGACATTTGGGGTGAACCAATATTTTAAAAGCTCGACCTTAAAGGCTAAACATAAAATTAAATTATAAAACCTACTTACCTACCTACTCCTTACCTACTAACATATTTACCTACCTATATACATTTTACCTACCTACCCACCTACATACCTACCTACTTACATAAATTGAATTTCTTAATTAATTTTTCAAATGTCACAGAACAACTTCCAATTATGCCAAATGACAAATTTTGATTGCACCAAATGGCAATATGTAAATAGGGTATTTTTAATTACAAAAATGGGGATTAGTTGCAAATTGCATATGAATGGTCAACAAATGAGACTATATATGTTAACCATATACATCATCCATGTGCAATGTGCTGACATTATGATGAGTTATCATTTGTGATTAGAAGTTGAATGCAATTTTAATATGCAATTAATGGATTTTTAATCATAGGTATTTATTGCAACTTATTTATGGTTGCAAATTACAATTGCAAATTGATTTTTTTCTTATAACCAAATTGGTCCAAGTTTCAATTAAGGTTTAAATATTAGATATTTGGTACAGTGAGGTGCTTACAAAGTTTATCCATTCATTTTCAAAGTTATAAGGAAGAATTTTTTTAGTTCTATTAATATTCAATCAATAGTTCAATCTATAAGGCAAATTTGAAATGTAATTACATCAATGGACAACATCTTGCTTGAATGTAATGATTAATTTGAAGGACATGGTGGCTTGTCTTTTATAAGTTATTGGTAAATTTTACAATTTGTGATCATCATTAATTTTCAATTTTTGAATCTCAAGTTTAGAGTACAATAGGTTGTGATTTCCCTAACTAACAATGGCAAGATGTTAGTGATTATGTTTGTTGGTAATTCATGATTTTATTTGTTGATTGTATAATATTTACTCTTGAGTCTAGATGCATCATGTTTGTCACTTGTCCTCACCATGTTGACATAAAATTGCCAAAAAAATTTAAGCACAAATATTTTTTCTTTGATTATATTGCAACCCGTGTCTTCACACTTAATGTTAGTTCAAACAAAGTCATATTTCAAAATGTCTCATGTGACTGAAAATTGATGGTGCCTCAAGAGGTTGATATGGTATTACTATTTTAATGGAAACTAAACAAGTACTTTAGCTCATTAGGATCCATTACATGGCACATAGAATCAACCTTACAATTCAAGGTTTGTTCACAATGTTTATGGTTTCCAAATTGGAAGATCTCCTTCAAAAAATTTATGGATATTTTTCTAGCTCCCCGAAACACCATCTTCAATTCACCAAGCTTGTTGCAATTGTAAAAATTAAAGGACCAAAGGTTATTTAGAATTTGAAAACAAGATGGATAAGCATGTTTCAACCTTTGAAGTGTGTTGGGAATAAATATAGGAATCTTATTATCAAGATGGAAACTAATTGTAATTTACTAGAGTCAGCCAAGGCCAATTTGCTAAATTTATATGACATTGTTGCAATTTTGGGCTTGGCATGTATATATTTTGCCCATGTTGGAACTTGTTAATGCTTTGATGAAGTTTGCACAAGCCATATATAACTTTATTTGTGATTATATTGTTATTGTCAAAATATGTACAAAACATGTGGAGATTCAACTACCTCCTCATAAGTTACAAACTTTTTAAAGTTTATTGATGTGGCTACAAACATTTGTAGTACAAAATTGGGTAATGGACTTGAATGAGGAACATTTGGCTTTTCGAATTATGGGACAATCCCACATGGTTCAATATGTTGATCCTTTAATGGTATCCATTTTTTACCTACTTGTGAGGACATTGAAATAGTTATCATAATTGTGAAGGCTTAATGCATTATTGCATGTGATCTATTAGTCATTGATTTGGAGTGCAAGTTTTGGAACCATGAGTTAATGAATGTTCTTGGGGTCATTACACAAAATGTTGGTTACAACCAAATTGTGAATCCACTTTTGCAGCTCATTTAAGTTTGATCAAACAACATTGTTGTACATTAAAAAAAATTGGTACACATGGTTCATAGGTTTTTGAACTTCTTTCAAGGGATATTTTGGATATGCAAGCATTGTTTTTCAAGCTAATCATTAAAACTCAAGTTCTTAAAACCATGGAAAAGCTTGGAGATGAAACTTTCACCACTAAATTGTGACATCAAATTGCTGAAAAGTATGGCACGCTTATTACCTTTTATATGTTTGCCTACAAATATATAACATGTGTACAAAATATTTACAACAAGATTCCAATTCTTGCAATAGGCTTGTTTTAGGGTTATGTTTAGTGACTGCAAAGTTCTTCATAATGTAAAATGTGGGTTCCTCAACACTAAGATTGGAATTTTTTAATGATAATGCTATCAATATTTCCAAAGAAGAATTGTCAATATAAGATGTTATTTTTCAATTTTTTTTCCTAAATAGGCTATTGTATCAAATAAACAATCACCCTCAATGTATTAAATGTGTTCCAAAGCAAGATTTAAAATTTCAATATCTATATCCATGTGTCTTTACCAAATTATGATTTGCTTTGAATAGTATATCAATCTATACAATATATTTGATAAAAATACATAGAAATTAGGCATTTATTTCTAAAACTAGTCTTAAGACAAAATTTGCAATGTAAAATATATTCAAAACAAAATAGCCAATTCAAAATATTGAGAAGATATTCCTTTTAATTTGATCACAAAGGTGAAATAAATTCAACAATTATGAAAATGGGTTAAACCAAAAGATATTTGAAGTATGTAATCAAACTGCAAAACAAATATCCAAGACTAGGATTCTCCATTAAAAAATTCTAGTTATGAAAATATGACAAGAATTTAACATACGATATGGAAATATGACATGAAAATTCACAATTCAAAACAATCCAAATAAAAACATATTAGTTCAACTAAATGTTTCAAAAACAAAACACATAGAAAAGTATAATGTTTCAACCTTGTTATTAAAAACCCAACAAATTCAAACTATATGAACACCAAGTCCAAGTTTTGTATAAAAAAATAAGTTGTCCATAATCTATATAAAAATTTAAACTACACATTGTTGGTCAAATATGTTACACATTGCCAAACATATCCTGATTCACGTGTTGTTGTATCCATTCAATCAATAAAAACATTAAATACAAAAGAAACAAAATCACATTAGTTGAATCAAATACCAAAAATGTTTCAATCTTCAAAATCAAATGATGAAAACCCTAAAATGAAAACCAAATAGCTAAATCCTATATTTTTGAACTCCAACAAGTTCTTAGAACCCAAAAACCTTGTAAATTTTGTATTACAATACATGTAACAAATAAATATGCAAAACATTACATGTAATTCATGTGAAACCCAAACAAAAGATTAATACATAAAAAGATATGATTAGGTTGTTCCAAGTCAACCTTGAAAATCAATCTCAAAATTTCAAATTGTATGTAAAATGAAACATGCCCAACCTCAAATGTTAAAATCCAAAGTACAAATAGAAACAAAATACATACACAATCACAAAACAAAAATGTTCAAGCATAAATAAATCCTTCAAATCAAAATTAAACCTTGCAATTTTGAATATAAAAAAACTTGTGATAATTAAACCCTACAAATCAACATCAAAATTCTAGAATTAATATAACAAAAATTCAGAATCTATATAAACACTACATATGTAAACAACTCCATGTAATTGATCTCGCAACACAAAATATTTATAAATTGAATTTTACTTTATTTTTCTAATTTAACTTCCAAAAATAAAGTGTCAAATTCTATGCTTGAAATTTCAACTTGCACTCATGTTTTTATCTTATGCAAATGTCATATGTGTAACTCATGAACATGTGCATCATTTTTTTGGGTCGATGCAAAAAACCCTTGCAAATCCTCAACCAAAATGTTCCTATATGTGTCCCCAATCTGTGAAACTTTGCTTTCATAAAGCTTGAACATAACTTATTAGGCATATCTTAACACACAAAAAAACCCTTGAAACCTTAAATGCAAATCAAAACAATTGCATCTCCCCTATGAAAAACAAAAATACCATGAAAATAAACCTAATTGTAGTGCAATTTGAAACCTGATACTCCACCAACTCTTTTGTAATTCCAAATTCCACTAACAACCACAAAACTTCACACCACCAACAACACCTCAACAAAAAACCAAACTTTCCCTTCACCCACCAAACAACAAAACAACTATCACACTTGTTCTCCACATTTTGTTCTTTAACATAATACCAAAACATTACCTTCCTTTGTAACTACTACCACCATTTCATAAAATAGTAAACCTACACTTCTAAAAACCTTTTGAACATGTGTAAAAGTTCTCCCAACCAATAGCCAATCCGTTCCCATCAACATAAAAATATTTTCAATAAACTTCAAAATGACTTGTGTGAAGACAAATATTTTAATGCATAACTACCTAAATGCATCAAGGCCTAATTATAAAGAGATACAAAATATAATTTATTTTTTGACCTTTACAAATGGCCATTATTTTGGTGTTTTCCTTTTGTTAAACATAATTAGGACTTGTGGAAGGTAGAACTAAGGATTGATTAAAATAATGAAGTTTGAAACCATAGTGAATGATTTATGAAGTAAAAGAATTTAAGAACCCTTCAATATTTGGGCTTCTTGTTAGACATGTTGTAAAAATCTAATGACTTGAATTTTTTTGAAAACTTATCAAATTAAGGTTATTTTTTCACAAAAAATCCTATGTATGTGACAAAATAAGATTTTATGCGGAAAAATGCAAAAAAGTGCCCCCCAAAAAATGAAGAAAATGTATTTGTGTGAAAGGTTAAATTTGTATGAACTCATCATGCAAACCGCATTTGTTACAAATATTAGTCACATTAAAATGCAAAAAAAAAAATTATGTTTTCATTTCCAATAAAGAAACACCATCAAAATACAATGTTGATTATGTTCCAAAGTGTTTTGATACGTGTTTTCAATCACAATATCCCATGGGCAAACATTTAAATGACCAAATAATGTTGATTAGCAAATGGGTAAAATACAAATGATGGGTGGTTATCATATTTAGTTTTTTTTAGGTGTAAGAACCAATGTTGGTTGGTTTTTGGTTGGCTTTTATGGAGACCTTCAAATCCAATTTTTAAAAATAAATTAGAATGGTTCCAATTTTAATTCCACACATACGTGAAATCAATAATTTAATTTTGAGGCTATTTTGAAGCTATTCTTCCCCCAAAAAATTCATGGTTTCAATGCTTTTGGTTTAAACAACATTTCTTTTGCTCATAAATTTTAGCCAATTCCCTACCCTAAAACTTGAGCTCCCACTTGTAAGCTTGGAAAAAATGGGTTTTTAACATAATGGGTGAAAGCACAATCAAGTATACATTTTTTTATCCTTGTCAAGAAAAGTGTAAAGTACCCATAAATTAAATGTTAACATATTAAATTTTAAAATATTATTTATTTCAGTGATCAATATGAACATGTTATTTGAATTTATGTCAATGATATTGAATAATCACATGCTTAAAGTAGATTTAAGTATATCTCTGAAAAATGCAAGTAGATTTTTTTAATTTTTTAGGTTGTCCAAAGAAACAAAATAAGTTTCAAGTAGATGAAATATTGGATTTTAAAAAAAAATCTTAGTTAATGGTCATCTAAATTTTATTTATGTACTTTCAACTTCTAAGGTACAAATAATAATATATTGATCTTTTAATGTAAAAATATTTTTTAACACAATTCCACTAGTCAAGGTCAAAAACACTTTTGACCTATTTTTATTACGTTAAAGTTTTTCAAACTTTGTATATAACATACTATATGTTGCAATCATATTTTGCACCATGATAGTTTAACAATGATTGAAGAGATTTTGACTCTACTTTCTTGCATTTATGTGTAAAAATATGACTACAAGTACTCGAAGCCCTTCTTTGAGTGTACTTGATTGTGCTTTTGCCCTAATATGCCCAATTATGAGTTTAATGGTTAAGGTTTCACATAGGAGGTTGTCAAAGAACCCGCACCTGTCACCATTGCATGGTTCCAATATTTAAATTGAATATGCTAAATTGCTCCACCTTAGGGTTTAGGGTTTGCCTCTTTGGCTAATCTTCATTAGTGCAATTATTGGATTGTCAAGGTCAATTAGCAGGAATCACCATCAATTTCAGTGATATCTATGCCCCTTTCACCACCTCTCTCTATGTGCTTTGGCAAGTTGTTGGCATTAAGTTTTATCACTTGTATTCATGATGTTTGAGGGGGGAGTTATTATGAACAATGAACTACAATAAATGTGATTCCAAAAATGTTGTTCCAACCCTTTAAGTTCTTGAAATTTTTTTGTCCTATGTTCTTGTAAGTTGTTGCATAATGAAAATGTGATTACGTTTTATAGTTGAATGTCAATTATTGTTGAACATTGAAACATTATGCAATTTACAAGTCACAACGTTTTGGGACTAGTTACTTTAATATTAGTGGTAGTTCCACTTTTAACCAATTGTAGTTTGATCAAGGGAATTAAGATTTTTTTAGGAGAACTATAGTTTGATTATTATATTTCAAATCAAATTTCATATTTGATACTTGATTTTGGACCCTAATGCTTGCAACATCTTCAAAAATTGGTTTTTGGATTTTAGAGACCCATCGCATGGCACCCATTTTGAAAAACAAGTTCTAGAGTTTGGAACATGGAATTGAAACTTAAATTTGAACTTCTAGGATGGTCCACTTTGGAGTTGCAACTACTACAATTAGTGTTTTCATGGTCTCCAATTATTGTGTGTAAGGTAAATAACCAAAACTTTAAAAGGCCTCCTACTTGAACATTTCATGATTGGTGTTGTTTTGGCACATTTTGTTATTCATGTTATTTCATGCATTTTGTGATCATTATCGATTTTCAATTTGTGCATCTTAGGCTTATAACATAGTAGGTTGTGATTTTCCCTCATTAACATTGGCAAGATGTTAATGATTATAGTTGCTAGTAGTTCTTGATCTTATTTGTTGATCATCAAAACATTGAAATGACCAAATATTCTTGGCTAGCAAATGGCTAAAGTACAAGTGATGGGTGATTATCAAATTTTGTTATTTTAGAATTAAAATAGGTGTTGGTTGGTTTTTTATTATTATGAAGAACCTCCAAGCCCAATTTTTAAAAATAGATTAGAATGGTTCCAATTCGAGTTCCACACATGAATGAAAAATAAAATCTAATTTTGAATATGCTATTTTAAAAAAAAGGTTATTCTTTTGGTTTGAGCACATTTCTTTTACAAGAAAATTTTAGCTAATTCCCTACCCTAAAACTTGAGCTCTTACATGTTCTTGAAAAAAAATGGGATTTAAAAATGTATCATGCCCAATTATGGATTGAATAATACAGTTTCACATAGGAGGTTATCAAAAGCCCAAACATGTTTCCATAACATGGCTCCTATATCCAAATTGAATATGCTAAATTGCTCCACCATAGGGTTTAGGGTTTGCCTCTTTAATTAATTTCCATTATTGCATTTGCTGGATCCTCAACATTGATTAGGAGGAGTCACTATCAATTTTACTAATCTCTATGCCCTTTTCATTTCCTTTTTTTATGTATTTTGGCAAGTCGTTGACGTTAAGTTTTGTTGCTTGCATTTATGATATTTGAAGGGGGAATTACATTGATTAAGAGGAGCTATAATAAATACCATTGCAAAAATGTTGTTCCAACCTTTTAGGTTCCTTAACTTTTGTAGTCTTAAGTACTTGTAAGTTGTTGCATAGCCAAAATGTGATTGAATTTTATGGTTGATTACTATTGAACATTGAAACATTGTGCAACTTGCAAGTTACAACAAGATTTTTGCACTAGTTGTTTCGATATTAGTGGCAATCCCACCTTCAAGTAATCACCACTTCATTAAGGGAATCAAGATTTGTTTTGGAAAATTAAAGCTTGATTATGATATTTCAAGTTGAAATTTAGATATGGTACTTGATTTGGGCCTCAATAGTTGCAACATCTTTAGATTTGGGTTTGTTGTGTATGAAAATTTGCAATGCTTGTGGATTTTGGAGGCCTATGACAATGCCACCCATTTTGAAAAACGAAATTAAAATTTGGAATTAAAACCTAGCTTTGAACTTCCACTTTTGAGTCACAATTGTTATAGGTACTTTGAATACCTACCTAGACCATCTAGGATACCAACGTAGAAGACCTACACTAATGAATAAACTACATAATAGGCCTACATTATGTAGGTAGCCTACTAGGTACACCTAAGCTAGGCTACTAGCTAGTTAGTTAGGTAGGTTACATAACAAGTAGCCTACTAGCCGATTACTTATCCTAGGCTAGGTTGTCTAGCTTGGTTAGTGTCGACATTTTAGTCAATTTGATAACCTTAGCTATAAGCTTTTGTTGCAACTAGCAATTCGTCTTATGTTTACACTTGCATCCAAAACTTTGAAAAATGCTCATCTTAACAAATATCCAATGTGCCTCTTTAAACATGTCTAAAGTAAGAAACATAAACATTGTTTAGAATCAATGTGTGATCATCTAGACATGGCGTGATATATTGAACATGGAATAAGTATGTTTAAAATTTTCATTTATTTCATGGTTAATGACATTATCGCAACATTGTGAGGGTATTGGAAATACACTTCTAAACTTTGTTCATGCTTACTTTACACCAACAATGTGGTTAATTTTGCAATACCTTCATTTACATATATTAACCATTTTGCATTGGTCCATTAAATAGCTTTTGTTATTTATGACTTTGAGAATCTCTTTCAACTATGTCTAATGTTAAATTAAAATTTCTACCAAGTTAAAATAATTATGAAAATATTATATCTCTAGAAATGAAAATATATATAATTTCACACATTAATGAACTAATTATATCATCATTTAATACATGTTCAACTAAAATTTACATAGATTTAATTTACATGGACTAAACTTACATAACATTAGTAACTTATGTTTCAAATTCCAATTAAAATATTTCAATTTACATAGAAATAATATTCAATTACATGAATTAATAAAATATACAATGTTAATAATTTATCTTTTGGAATTTTTAAATTCTCATTAAAAATAAAGTTCATTAAAAATTTGCACTAGACATAACAATAAGTTTACATATATAATTGAAATATAATAAATGTTTTGAATAAATTAGTATTCTATTTAAAATAAATATGAAGATATCATATGTATTAAGATTAATCAACAATATTGTTCCATAATATTATTAATTATATATAATGTATTACTTGATATGTTATAAATAGCAATATATTTGGACCAATATTTAAACTAATGCTAGAACCTCATGATGGTCAAAAAAAAACTTTGGATTAATTGAAAGTAATTTAGTGTCCATTCAAGAATCTCACAATTAAAATTAATGATTCTACTTGCATTTTATCTTCCTTTGATTTTTTTTAATTAAATTAAATTAATAGAAATTCAAAATGATAGATAATGTAATGGATTACTAGATATTTTTGTATATGATGAAATGCATAATGCATAATGCAAACATGTGTATCAAACAATATTTTTTGAAAGAACAAAATGTCATCTTCTTGATTGGGGTGCATTGTATGAACATCACACCAACTCGGTAGTGCAAACTCTTTTCAAGATGGGTATTATGGGCAAGATTGAAAATGTATTGCAAGGCTTTTTATGACTATTTTTTTCATAATCCTAAAAGAACACAAGAGTTTGTTGATCTTGCTAACATGGTGGAAACAATGGGTGGTCATTTTTTATGAATATAAAAGCAAGGTGGATTTCAATGGCACTCCCAACTAAGAGTGTTTTAAGGGAGTATAAAACCTTGGTCCCCAAGATGCATCAAGATGCACCCACCAATGCACAAGCTACCAATAACCTCAAGTTGTTATGTGATTAATTATTAGTAATGTTGGACCTTTCATGTGTGATGTCAATATTGGAAGCACAAAATCAATACATTAAGTTTAACCAACATTGGGGTTATTTGTGTGTGTGTGTGTGTAATTGTTGTTGAATTGTGCTAAGGCAACATATATGCAAGGTACATGGATCTTCAAATTTCTTACATCGATGATGTTTTTGTAGGTATCATAACCTTTTGAATGGGATATCATATATTGTGATCCGTAAATGGGGTGTTGATTTAAAAATTGGGTTGAAAAAATATGAAATTCAAACTTGCTAGGACTTCAATCATGATGCATTGTGTTTATTCTCACATTAGTGAATATGTTCATGTTACTAGAACTTTGTTTTAGCACACTATTAATGTGGTGCAAAGACATTATTCAAAGGCAACAACCAATGTCAATGATGAGTTGGAGAAAAGGTTCCCAACACAAGATGTCATGGATGCACTTGGAATACCACACATCAATATTGGTTTAAATAGATTGCAAAAGAAGCTTTCTTACTGCACATGGCATTATTAAAAAAATTCTTTTGCTAGCCAAGGAAACTTGGCTCTAATCATACATGGATACTTGCAATGCTAGATTTGGGCATTTTAGACTTACTATTTTCATTTTTCAATATAACCATGAAATCCAATGCATAATGAGCAATGATGAATCCAAATCCCAATCTAATGTCTTGATTGGATGAAGTTTTCTACCAATGCATTATTATGTGTCACATCCAACAAGTTCATGAAAGTTGTTGAATTGGTAGTGGTGCAAATCATGGGGACTATGGAGGATGAAAGAACTTTCAATAATATGACATTTTATGAAGACAAGCTCTACAATAAGTTGTGTGAACATTTGGACCTTGTTGTCCACATGTATGCCCAACCATTTTATGCAATTTATAATTATCCTTACCATATATGATGCAATCATGGCTTGGATTGTAAACAATCTAAGGAGGGGATGTTAGTTTGATCAACCTTGTATTATTAAAGGCCTACCCTAGATGAAACATCTTGCTAGTTTGAACGAGCTAAACTTGTGGGAATGTTTTGGTGGCAACATTTTCAATTTTACATTCAAGTAATTTTGTTTATCACAACTTTACAAAGGTGCAAGCATTCAATTATGAGCCACATTTGCTCCCTTAGACCAATTTTTTTTTCAAAATGTTCTTGACATTTAAAAAAAGTATTTTAAATTTTCTAAAGAGTTTTTAAAAAATTTCTTTACACTATTATGTTTAAAAAAAGGTAGGGATTAATTTTTTTCAGAAATAATTATATAGAAATCCTTTTACATTATAAAAACAATGGTTACAACTATTTTTTAACGTTTTTTGGTATTTTTTATTCAACATATTGATTTCGAAATTTCAAGATATGTATATTAATATATTTAAAATAACATTGTATTAAAAGATCCGTTTCTAGTTGTTTTCCCCTAAAATGTTATATACACAAAATGAAATAATGATTTCAATTGCTTTATTACATGTTTGCAAAAATGCACCCATAAATTTGGTAATTGTAAATGTTTTGCAATTGTTTGAAAACAAGTTTTATTATCTTTTTTATTACCATCGTATGTATGGCTTTGTAAGTTGCTTTGTAATTTAGGTTTGAATTCATGTGCGTATTCCTTGTAAATATTGTTGTTTAACATGTAATTGACTGTCGTTTATAACTACAAATTTGGTATTGTATAATTTTTGGGCCATACAATTGTGTGTGCAACTAACATGCAGCTAAATGTGTACAACATGGACACATGTCATAAAAATAATGGCCTAAACTTATACATACTTAAATTAATATATTTAATATATGTACATACACTACGTATAATAATATTATGTACCTATGGTACTAAGGTTAAACCCATGTTAACTAACCTTAGCTTAAATTAACCATGGTTAAATTAAGTTAAGATAAATTAATTATGGCTAATGTAACTTAAGTTAAATTAAATTAAGTTAAAGTAACCATGGCTAAATTAAGCTAGGCTAAATTAATTATGGTTAAACTAAATTAAATTAGGTTGAACTAACCATGGCAAAATTAAGTTAGGTTAAACTAAATTAAGTGAAATTGAGTTAGGGTAAATTATTATGGCGAAATTAAATTGGGCTAAATAAACCATGGTTAAATTAAATTAGGTTAAAATAATTATAGATAAATTAAATTAAGCTAAAATAATTATGGCTAAATTAAATTAGGTTTAAATATTTATGGTTAAAATTAATTTGGTTAAATTTATTATGGTTAAACTAAACTAAGCTAAATTAAATTAGACTAAACAAAATTAAGTTAAATTAAATTAGGCCAAAATAATTGTGGCTTAATTAAATTAAGCTATATTAAATATGACTAAACTAAGTTAAGCTAAATTAAATTAAGATAAAATATTTATGGCTAAATTATTTATGGCTAACTTAAATTAAGCTAAACTAACCACGACTTAAATATGTATTATGAGTTTTCAAATTTTATTTGTCAAATATATTTTAAATGTTTTTTTGGCAAGTAGAACTTTGCGATTATCTTTTATTTTATTTGGATTTTCTTTTCAGAAAATGTAAATTTGGTTAAACTGCAAATTTATTCAGAATTTATTAATATGATAATATTTAAAATTATAATAAGTAATCATAATTATTAACTAAAACTTTATTATAATTATAATGGTAATCAATTATATATATATAGGTATTATACATTTAAAATATATTTTATATTAAAATATATATGGTAAAAATGCTATTAATTAATTAAAAGGTACAATTAATTAACCTACAAATACCTAAACATGTTAAGTTAATTATTAGTTTAAACTAAATAGTAATATTAAACTAATATTTTCATTATAAATAATCATAATTATTTAAAATATCCTACGATCATGTTTGAAATGCAAAGGAGTAATGATAAATTATCAAGAAGAAAAGGATGAAAAATAAGCTTTTCCAAGGCACAAAACGTTTCTTTTTTCTTTTTTCTTCTCTTTGGACCCCTCCTCCTTTCAAACCTCATAACTTTATTATTTCATATTCATTTTAAATGATTTAAAGTGTTATAGGAACGCCACCTAAAACTTTACAAATCATCTTGAAGCTCTAATAGCAATAGACCAACATACAAGGAAATTTTTGGGTGTTTAAGAACCGGCCTTTGTAGTGTTTTAGTTTGTTTTTTTAAGTTCTTGACCCCCTTTACTTTGGAAGACCATAACTTTCTCATTTCTAATCCGTTTTTGATGATTCTTAGTGTGTTAGATGCACAAATAGGAGGAATTCAACTTTTGTTCGGACATAAGAAGCAATAGGGCCCTCCTTGGGCCGGTTTACCCTAATATAGTAGTTGCATTTAATGTGCAACTATGTTGGTTCATGAGGTTTGCGATGGAATTTTTTATCCCATATCTTTTGGCTTTCAATCCAATTTTGGATAGTATTTAAATAGGTGCAATAACCTTGTAATAACCAAATGCCAAGTGCCATTGGGGATGGGCTTATAAAAACAACTTGACCTTAATTAATGGTTAAACTTAGAAATTCAATTGGATTATTCCAAACCTACATGTGTAGCCTAAGCCTACCTACCTTTCAACTTACTTGCATACCTAACTAAACCTACCTACCTAGTAGGGTGTAATAATTACCTACCTACATAGGCACCCTGTGTCAACATCTTATTAAACTTGAATTGGATGATTTAGATTTCATTAATTAATATATTTTTAAAAATGTTAGCCTTAATTGTCACATGTCATCATATTATTGGTGTTTAAAATGGACATGTGTCAAATGTCAATGAATGTTCCATGGTGTGCCACCTGTCATCATCATAGTGGTAGAAAATTTACCAATTGAAATTAAGACAATGAATTTTTAATTTTGGATAAAAACCCTAAAACACAAAAATAATTTAAAAGTGACATGTGTCCACAAGCAAGTCGTTTAATTTTTAAACATGTGTCATATTTTGATTACTTACATTATAGTTGCAAGGAGAATTGCACATAGGTGCAACTACATTTGGATTGGTATGTATTGAACATGTATATATTAGTTTCGTGTATACATGTTGTATATGTAATGTCACATGCAACTAAATGTCATGTGTGACTTCTTTTAAGCAACTACACGAATTTGTAGTTGCATGTGTTGTATGCAACTAAATTTCAGTTAACATTAATGTCAAAATCATTGCTACTTTTTTAGAACTTTCTTTTATGCAAGTATCTGTTGTCAAATTAATTCCTTGATAATTCATGCCTTATACATTATATTTTGGTTTAAATCTTCAGCAAAATTTACTCTTCACTAATGTGACATTCTATCAAATGTAAAATTAGCAACAATGGTCTTTGAGTGTTATTCACATTTTTAGGCTTTCCATCTTGGAAAGAAATTGTATTTTGCTTGGCGATTTGACATGAATTCACATACATAATAGAACCAACTTGTTGTCCACAATATTCAAGATTTCTTGTAACCATGGCCTCATGAAAGGCCAATCCTCCAAATAGTCTTACAATTGGTAATCTTCTAAGTTTTGGGATTTTATTTTGTTGCATTTAGATTCATCAATTCTACTATGATGCAGGCAAGAACCAAACATTTTCACAGAGAGAAACAAATTGTAGGGGATCTTTTTGACCAAACAACATACGTTTTAACATGGAACATGTTTGCACTTTAAACATATCTAAGGAATTCTAGGAATTTGATAGCCATTTAGCTTCTTTGAAACATCTTCAAAGTAGTTTACTAACCCTCTCACAAAATAAAAATTGACATGTAGCTATTATTTGAACATGGGATTAACAAACAAAATATATGGCCCAACATCTTGCTTATTGTAGTTTGGTAATAACCTACTTTTGTTGCATTGTGTAGGCCCCAATAGATGATATAAAGAAAAAATTGAAACAAATGGAATTTCAATTTTTCTAATGTTTGATGTAGCAACTTCAGTACTATCAAAAAACATTATCCCATGTTTTTTCACTTGTTGTCTTCCTTGTCCTGCAATAGGATATATGGACAATCATTCTATTATGCAGTGTTTTCCACCTACATTTACTGTTGAATGGCATTTCTTACTAACAAATCAGCCATGCAAATAATATTACAAGTCATACATGAAAATCCAATAGATGCACAATTTGAGTTTGTTCAAAAATTCAAGATAAAATAGTTTAGGTACTAGATTATTTTGAAATTGAATCTATGTGAAAATTATGCAAGACTACACCATTGACAAGACCAAAGAAATGACCAAATGCTTACATTGGGGAGGCATTAGGAATGCATGTGCCTTGGGGAATAATCTCCCTTTAGACGATCACTACATTGAACTAATAATCTTCAACAAAAATGGAAACCAAGAACTGCAAAAAATAAAACCTAATCATCTTCTTCAAACAAACTACTCTAAAAGTTAAACAATCATACAAACAACAAACAAATTAACCACATATCCTTGGAAGGAAGAGGAGGAGGGATGGGGGAAATGATGAAGGTATGTAAATTAAAAAAGTTTCATTTGAAGTTCATTTTTTTCCTTGCCATGATGGTTAGGGGTTTGGTGCACCTAGAAAAACATAACCACAACAAAATTGAATTTGACAATTCCAAGGGATTTAAAAAGGTCTAACATCATCAAATGGATTTAATAGTTGCATTCAACACTAAATAGGGGAAATTGTGGATGTTTATTGTTCTACATCTATGTTAAATTGGAAACAAATTTTCCTTGTGTGACAAGCATGTTATGGACCCAACTTTACATCATATAGTTTTGTGCCAATATTTTAATTGATTATTTTTCATTCACAAAAGCTAACAACATCTATCCTTTCTTAAAAATACAATGGTTCTTTTTGTTATAGAATCTTGTTGAAGGTTCTCTAGATTGATTGATATCATTGATAATCATTGTTGGCCCACTTGTATAACAAGGTACATGAAAAGGTTACAATTCAATGAAAGGGGGGATCTATGGAAAAAAGGTTGATTATGCCAATGCACATCAAAACATCCCTCAACCCATACATTGAAAGCCCATTAGGTTGCAAACTACAGTTACATGTGATTAATAACATCTTTCATTGCCAAACACACACAAGTCTATGAACACATAATGGAGATAGATAATCAAAATAAATTTTTAATTGGTAGAAGAATCCTTTTTATCCACAATACACTAGTGTTATTGCATAATATGCCCCCCTTAGGTTTGAAATAATACCATTTTGCCAATCTCTACAAGAGCGTGAACAATTTGAGGAACTACACTTAGTAATGATATTAGTAAAAATCCAGCACCCCATTCCTTAGAACAACCAAACAAAGATGTCATCTCATCAAATTGATTTAGCCCATGTGGTGCATTAGGTTTTAACTTTACTGCTTGCATCATTTGTCTTCAATTCACCTATTATAGTCAATAGTCTTGCGGCAACCAAACTTGTTGCTTTGTTCTATACAACCTAGGGTTTGAATATTCCACCATTGTCAATACCTACCCATGTGTATGCAACACACTTAAATAGGTACTTGATGATGGAGAATGTTCGAACCCATTCCAATGATGTTGTCCATGTTGATGGAAAATTTCCAAAGTAAAAACCTAAAAGCACAAAATTCAAGTTAGCCGTACTTTGATCTTATATCTATTGTTGTTGTGAATAATAATGAATTGTTGCCACCATGGTCTCCAATTCATGGTTTCCCATACAACTCTCCCCTCCCTTATAATTCCATCCACAAACATTGTGGACCTACTAAGCTAAAATGAAATCAACTAGGTTGGAGTTGCAGTTGAAACCAAACAATGTTTAAGCAAATGTTGGGGGAGAGAGAAAACACGATAAATTGCAAGATTAAAATAATCCTAACCATTCTAATATCATCTAAACACTTCATTTCTTTGTGCCTCAACCTTTAGGTGTAACATCGTGCTTCATGGGCTAGCATTATTATTGGTACAATTTGCCATTCTAGGTGTGAGTTGTCATTAACTTGAATTACATTATTCATTGCTCAACACGCTAAATAAATGTCTAGTAGCTATTGGGATTTTGTATCCATGTAAAAACATAAGTTCAAAAAATGTTGGTTTTAGAATTACCTTCTGGAATGTCAAACCACTTTCAACCAGATCCAAGAACAACCCAACAATTTCGCATTGTAGAAATATACCATTTCCAATGGGTAGCACCAACTAGTATGGAGGACTAGTGTTGTGTGATGTACATGATATGAACTGTAGGAACCTATAACAGACCAACCTATCACATCACTCCTTGGCACATAGCCTAAAAAATAGAAAACCATGATGCCCCAGGTCACCCAACCTACCCTAGAACTCTAGACCAAGTCCATTACACCATATACATTACCCTACAAAGCCAAATCTAGACATAAAAATTGACCTTTTGACATGAGTTGTTTATCACATGTGAAAATTGGTCACCTTACAAATGTGATGATGTAAACCTTGATATCAAGTGGTCACAATGTAACAATTATGCTACAAACCAACCATTTTGCACTAGTTTTAGTGTGGGATTGGATTCATTAGTAGGAATATTAAATACTAAACTAAAAACTACAAGGCATCTAACAAATCTATTGTCCATACCTAATATGGCATAACTTCCCATACAAAGGAAATATGGGTTTACCTACTTGGGTAACACATAGGACAAGACAATCATTAGCATATAAGCCCACGCCAATGCGTGGCAATCTGTCAATTCATGCGTCCTTCAAAATCTTTTGTTACACATTCAACCTTTATAATTGTTGCAAGAACCATAATACCCATGACCTAAATGAAATACCAAGTTGAGGGAAGCAATCTAATAGCTAAACTTTCCGTACCTCAAAATAACACAATATTTCTAACCCGATTTCTCAAGCTTAACCATGACAAAGTCCATGTTACATGGATTGCATACATTCAATGCCTTACAACCCCTTCGTTAAGACATAATAATAAGAGCAAAATGGATTAGATCAAGATGCTGATGGGAAAGACGACACACTCACATTTGCCATATAGACAATCCAAATTTTCTTCTTTGATGTCCAATTTTTGTTTAGTGCTTGAATAGAATGCTTACAAAGTTATAAGAAATTCAATGTGACCATATGGGTCAAAAATTGAAACAACTATTTGTCGTGTTGAAAAATATGGCCATCACATTTACAAGTCCATGTGTTCGATTGGATCTATGGTTTGGTTGCATTAAGGTTTAGGGGTCTTTGAGAAAGAAAATGGGTAATAACATCACTTCAATGATAACTACAACATTTACTAATAGCCAACTTGCAAAGAAACAGCTTGGAGTAAATTTTTATGAGACAAAAAGTCTTAACTAGCAAACACACTTTGTTTTGAATGGAGAAGTTGCTAAAGTTGTTGAAGCGTTGAGCAATAACAATATCCAATGTGGAAAATGTTCCATTCTCTAAATAATATCATGTGTTTTCAATCGAATAGGGTGTAACATTTTGGGGATTAGGCTTGCAAGCAATAATTTAGGGTTTTGTAACCATGGGCATGGCCTTTAGAAACATTCAAGCCCTACCCACTTCGCTCACCTAAAACAACTCCTTATGTATAATTTATACAAAACCATTAATCTATATGGATAGGGCAACCTATATAATCCACTCAAACTCATAGTGTTTTTTTAAAATTGGCAAAATTTCTCCAAATAAGTCACATCAAAGTATGATTCTACCCTATATAAAGGATTTCCCATTTAAAATATGGCCCAAACTTGCCAAATTTAAAAGGAAAGAAATTCCAAATCCCCAGATTTTTTTGATAAATTCCAATAAGTAGCTAAGAATATATAATGAATCTAGTTTTTTACGCTTTAATATGTAATATGTAGCCAAATTTGTTGGAACATTGTTTTTTGCCATTTGGTTACATCACAAAAAATCCTTCAAAGAAACCTTGATTCAAAATGTATACCTATAATACATAACACCTATCCACATCAAGCCCTACTTCGTTGGTCAGTTGATCGTCAAATAAACTCCATTTTTTTGGTTCTATATTGTGCATTCCCACATCCAACCATGCAATGGTACAAAGTGCCCCTTCTCCACACACTGCCTAAACTAAACCTATAATTACTACCAAGTACACACGTGTATCCTTTGTGTTGAAGGATGGACCAACCTAGACAAGGCATATTTGCATGCAACATTATACACATTAGCAAACCAAACTATGCATCCTAGGGTTTACCGACCCAAGGATTGAATTATGGATAGAAGTCACAAGCACAAACCTAGCCAAGGCGCATACCACATTTGTGAACACATATTGATGTGCAAGATCACGAGTTTTATGGTTGAGAATAAACTTTGTCCTAGTTCCTTTAAGAACCTCACCGCAAACCCCTTTTTCTTCATTTGCATCCCAAACTCGAAACCTAACATGCTTGAACTCCACCATGTATTCAATTACAAACCCAACTGTCTCATCATAGATGTAACCTCCGACCATGGATGCTTTCGCTTTGCCCTATTAACACATACCCTTTGAATGTGTTGAGTGCCCTTTTAATCGGGTATATCCATCTGCTATGGATTAGGCCACATATGTCCAACTCTTCAACTACATGTAATGTCAGATGCATCATAACATCGAAAAATGCCTCTAGCAACTCCCATTCTAGTATGCTGAAGGTAGTTGCTACATCTTCTCTTAGGGTTGGTAGGTCAATTGGACCCCAGACCTTCCCACAGATGTTGTGAAACATTTGTCTAAACCGCATCAAACCCAATCTAACATGTCCATTCATTAACCCCCTCAAGGCCAAAGACATCAATTGTTGCATGAAGATGTGCCAATCATGGCTCTTCTTTGACCCAAGCTTCTTTTCCATTATGTGTTTTCTTAATGCCCCACAATAGTCTATTGGCACTTTCACAAAAGCTAACCTAATCATGAATTTTTTTAATTCATCCAATTTTAAGACATATGGGGCAATGGGCTTGAAGATCTTGCCTAGTTTTTGAAGATTTCATGTCAATCATAGATGAGGCCAAACCCCCCACACCTCCGTGTCATGACAAACCTCAATCGTATTCTTCATTCCAAATAAGAATTTCATCAAGCTTTCACAAATTTTCTTTTTGATGTGCATGACATCAAGAGTGTGTTTAATCACTACTTTCTACAATTTTACAACTGAATTAAATAGAATTTAAGGTAGATTCCGCTTGATAATTAACAATTCAGTTATACAAAAAAATACATCAATATTCATTTTACATGTATGGACCACACACATTTCAAATCCCCTAGACTATTGTCGTGTATTTTGCACAAGTAGCCATGGTGTCATTAGAAAACACAATATTGTCAATAGTAATCAATAGATCAAGAACAATTGTTATGTGCATCTAATATTGTTGACAAGATAGGTTTGAAGTGTGCATCAAGGAAGCAATTGAATGGAATCTTATTACACATACAATTATTTGTTGTTGCTTGGGCCACACACTAAAATTAAATCATGGTTTGTACAACCTATTGTACATTGATGCTTATTTGCCATAACTTACATTATGGTTGCCCTAATCATCAAATTATGCATAATTAAATGGATCAAAAGCAAATATCGCCCACCTCCCAATATGGCAACCCAAATAATGTTGAAAAATGCTTCACCCATGTTTTGCGAGATGGGCATCCTTTTGCTCCCACTTGACATTTCTTGTTGCCACCCAATCTTCTGATCTATGTGCTTGCCTTAGTGTTTGGGTAGTAGTTGTTGTTGGTGGTCTCCCCTTCAACTATTCTTTGCTATTAAAATGTCTTACATAAGACATCCTCCTTTATGGGTGGTTTTTCTGCAACCATTGATGACTCCCTTTGAATACGAGTTTGCCAAGCTCCTTTAACCATTGGTTAACTATATTTTGGATCCACAAGGAGGTAGGCCTTGTATCCTTGATGTTGACAACTTGAAACAATTCGATATCCTGGAAAGTCATGTATCGTGCACATCATGATTTCCATGACTATAAATTGCTTGTGGCCTACAAGCTATAATACATCTAAGCACTACACCCTTCCCCATAATTCTTGTAGTTCTTCAAATAGAGGAGCAATAAAAACCATCAAAGTTGTTACTTTTCACACTTTTAGGGCCTAGGATTATAAGCAACAATAACATAAAGATTTTCTTTATAACTAGCAAAGGAGGAAGGTTATAGTTTTGAAGTAAAACTGGCCAAGTGGACCACACATTATTTTTCTCCCCAAATGGTTTGACTCCATTGGTAGCAAATCTAAGTTTGACGTTTTTAGGTTTAGTTACAAAATCAGGCCATATGCCATCGATATGCTACCAAGCTTTGCTATCTAGGACATGGCAAACTTTCCCATCACTATTCTTGTTTATGATATGCCATGGCATTATTTTAGATGTTGTTGCTCTTCAATACATCCATAACAACCAAAACACCAATGGGAAGTGCCACAAGATTTTGACTACCACCTTGGATTTCCCAAATGCCTTAAATTTAATTGTTCCGCATTTTGGACAAGACTCCAACATTGCATACTATTGTCGAAATAAAACACACCCAATCCTACATGCATGAATGTTTCTGTAGTCTAAGCCCACCTTGTTGGTCAAACTTTTTACTGCATACATGCTTGGCAACAAGCAATTATCCTTGGGTAGTACATGTATATGTAATAAGGCTAACAACTTGTCAACAAACTTGTTTGAAACACTATGCATGATGCATATGTTCATCAACAACAATGTGCATGCTAAAATTTAGACCTAGCATTACGAAATCATGGTCAGCAAGCTTCCCATAAGGCATTAACTTCACTTGATATGTCCTCAATGTGCATTGCTCTGGCCCTTGGATCACCCCTTCTAGTGTCCTTTCCCACATCATTTATTCCACCCCCATCAACGTCAGATTGCCCATGCATGCTTTAAAGGACATGTGTTAGCTCTTCTATGATTTCACAAACATCTTGTAGCATGCCCAATTCCACCATTATTTTGGTGGAAGGATTTGGATCCAAGTCATCAATTGCTACATTAGCTTGTTCATTATTTGTTGGTGAAAATGTCATCTAGAAGTTGCCTTGTGTTGACACCTTCATCCATTACATGTTGCACATTAAGGGCCCTAGTTTCTTCTACCCATTCTTCATAATACCATAGTGGCATACCCTGTTCGCGACCCGAGGTCGCGAATAATTATTTTTGGTCTTTTTTTCCTTTCGTAGTGGACAAATTTTGATTTTCAAGATTTACGCACAGCCCTTGGTTAAGGGTTTTGAAGGTTTTCGCAGGGTTTGCCTGTAGGATCCTGGCCGTTGGTTGACAGGGAACTCAAGACATCTTAACCGTTCAATTTAGGATTTTGTCGCCAATTTTTTCTGTGATCCGTGCCACTGCCAGAGTCACTGGACCTATAGGTACCTATTTTCCTGGGTTTCGCACTGAATGATCCACAATAATTTATTTATATTTCGCATTTTCGCTCCGCAGGACGGATTTGTATTATTTTTTCACAGTGGCCTGAAAATAATTAATTTAGTGCGAACAAGGTATGCCACTACGGTAGCCATTTGTTAGGCTTGGGCTTTTCCACACCCTAAATGAAAGGTTTCTCCCATTCAAAATAAGGTGGTCTCAAATTGTGTCAAACAACACAAATGTGCCCTTCTTGCACATTTGGTGCATGGGCACCACATTTTTTTCACCCCATGCTCAAAAGCCCACTAGAACTCCCTTTTCCACAATTTGTCATCTTTTGTTATTTGTAGCGTTGGGTCATGTAGGTGGCCAGTGACCACTAGGATGCATTGGCATTGTAAGGGGCTTGAGTAGACACAATTTAGCCTCAAGGACTTTTACACATAGCAACATGGAGGTACATACATTTCAAAGATGGTTGACATCAAGCCTAGATAGTTGGGCACATCAAGAACATGTATTAATTAAAGAACTGGCTCACCATTAATTAATCTAATTAACTATATGCATGTTAGACAATCTTTATGATAATTCATTAAATAAGGAGCCTTGATGTCCTTTTATTTTTGACCAAAGACATATAATTAAAAGAACGAACCCCCAATCAATAAAGGTTTATACATATGAAGGGGATATTTAGACCTTCTTGACATGTTTTTGAACTTACATCCCACCATGTATACCATTTGAATGATGGCTACAACAAATGAGTTGTCAATTTAGTTATACTATATTCAATTAGGGCTCTAAAATCTGCAAACATTTTTTTGTTGATAACTCAAAATGGTGCAAGAAAAACATGGAAGAGTAATCAAACCTTTCTTTAATTATCAATTTCAACTATGTAGTCTTCTACAATTGCTTCTTGCAGAACCCACTTGTTCCACCACCATGAATTTATTAAAGATGCCAAAAGTTAGTGATGGGCTAACGTTGCAATGTCCACTTGAAAAGCCAAAGTGGTGTTCAACAATGGAACCAAATATCATCATTACATGTGTTATAAGGGATCCATCCCGAATGTCCTATTTCCACTTAGCATTTCCCCCCACAATTCCCTCTTGCAAAACCTAAGTGTTTTGATGCATAACATGAACCAATGGTGTTCCTAAACCTAGACCCTAGGAGTGAGCATAATTGTACAAGAAGGTACGGTTTCGACTCTTCCAACAATCCATCCTTGGCAGTGTTTGTAAAGGGGCCACTCTACCCATAGAAGCTACTATGGTGTTGGACATGGGAAACTAGTATTGAAGCAAATGCTACAAATGTGTGGTAAATGATACCAACATATCTTACAAAGATACCCATTGACCCAACATCCTACATCTAATTATGTCATGACTTTGAATATGTACACACTTTGTGTATCGTCATGGTGGACAACAAATATATATAAATATACGATGGAAATGCCATATGAATTTTGTATTCTTGCAGCAATTTTGCAAACCAAAATTAGGTTGTAGTTTTGGGTGGGTTACTTGGGCATGGCTTGCTTTGTATCAACTTGAACTTGAATCCTCACATGTTGTCATTAAACTACACAGTGGGATGTTTATACATGCATTCATTACTAGAAATTATGTATTATGCAACCTTTGAATTTGTGACTACATGTAACTATCTATCATCTATAATTATGTTTTATCATTTTTACAAGTAATCACCATCCTTTTAAATTTACTACTATTTTTGCGATTATGGTGCAACTACAAACTTGCATGTCCATCCATATTGACTAGATTATTGGATTTTAAATGTAAAAACAAGCCTATATATTCATTTAGTAGCAAAATCAGTTGCAACATGGTTATTTCAAGGAATATTAAACATATATTTGCTAATATTATGGGGCATATTAGGATTTTTAAAATTCATTTTGGTTTCATATGGTTTGTTTAAAAACATACTATGTTTAATTTTTGGAAAAATTAAATTATAATTGTGACATCAATACAGTAATATGATATAATGATCATATTAAATGAGTATTAATTATTGATGAATTATTATTATCAACTAACTGATTAGTTAATATAAACTATGAAATAATTAATGTTGATCCAATACTTCATTAAAATTTAACTAATATATATTAACCAAATAATAAATAAATAATAATAAAATGACCCATAATTAAATATTAAATATTTAAATCATAAATTTTATGCATGATTTAATTTTTTCCAAATTTCAGCCAAATGTTTTTTAAAAATTTGTGTTCATGTTTTAAAAAGTTTTTCATTTTTCTATGGTTTAACAAATTTTTAAAAGTTTGTATATTTTAGTTTAGCCAAAGTGTATAATAGGTTTATCCAAAGTTTAACCAAGGTTTATGGTAGGTTTAATCAAATTTTAGTTGAGCAAAAATTTAGTCAAGATGTATGGTAGGTTTACCCAATTTTTAGTTTAACAAAAATTTACTCAAGATGTATGGTAGGTTTAATCAAATTTTAGTTTAGCAAAAATTTAGTCAAGATGTATGGTAGGTTTACCCAATTTTTAATTTAACCAAAGTTTAACCAAGATATATGGTAGGTTTCACCAAATTTTAGTTTAGCCCCTTGGTGCATTATAGGTTTAACCAAAAAAAAAAAGCTAATGTTTAACCAATGTGTTTTATAGGTTTAATCAAATTTTAATTTAACCAAAGTTTGGCCAATGTGTCCTTTAGGTTTAGTCAAATTTTAGTTTAACCAAAATTTAACCAATGTGTCTTGTAAGTTTACTAAAATTTTAATTTAGCCAAGATTTTTAAAAGTTTAATCAAATTTTAATTTAGTTAGGGTGTTTTGTAAGATTAGCCAAAATTTAGTCAAGTTTTAATATAGCTAAAGTTTAACCATGGTTTTAAGCCCTATGTGGCATATTTGGTTTAAACATAAATGTCACATGAGTTTAGTTTATGTGCAATGTAGGTTACTTTAGTTAATAGGTAGTAACTTAGGCTAGGTATTAGTTGGTAGATAGTACTTTAAGTTAATATGTTATATATGTACATTTTATTTATTTGTTAATTAGGTTTCTAGGTTAAGAAGGTAAGTCAAAAGCTTAGGTAGGTAGGTAGGTAGGTTAAAAAATATAAGTAAGGCCTAAGTAGGTAAGTTATCTTATTATGTAGATTTTATTTTAATTTGGGATTAAATTTTTTTTAATGCACATTTACTTATATAGTTTACAACATTGAAAGAAAAACAAAAGATATGGGATAAAATTTCTAATTTAGTTGCATATTAGTATGCAACTAGTTTGCAATTAGAAAATTTATCCCATATATTTTGTCCTCCAATTAAATCTTGTAGACTATATAAAGAAGTGTACTTAAAATGTCCAAAAGACAGAAACAACATCCAAAAGAAAAACATAATTTGGAATGAGCCATTTAAAAAGGTTCAATTCTATGGGATGAACTTAAAATTGTTTTAAAGAAATTCATACTTACAATTTTTTATGCACCTAAATTTCCACCTCTCTAACTACCTACTTTCCTACCTATCTACACACCTACCTACCTATTTATCTACCTACTTACCTACTTATCTACATACCTATCTACCTAAATGAAAATTTTAATTATTAAAAAAAAATCCTCACCTTAAGCCACGTGGCATGTTATGGTTAGTGCACAATCTTAGACCATCCAATTTGGATGAATGAGATGAAAAGGGCTATCTAATTATTTTTATTTTAATATAAATATGCCTTACAAGTGGCAATGTGTAATTGGTGGTATTGTAGCTGCAAGTAATGGTGATTGGTTACATTTGATTATATAATCAAAGGATGAAATATACATTTGAATATATACTTCATCCATGGGACTTGTGATGATGTCATGCTTATATCATATTTGCGGTTACATGTTGTGTGCAACTAAACTTATGCAACTAATGAAAAAATTAATTGCAAAAATCATTTACAATTAAATTTTAGTTGCAAATTAAAGTTACAAAATAGAGTTTTTCTAATAGTGATTGCCTCCATCAAATCATGACATGCATCTACATAGCCATCCACAACAAATGCAAAATTGTTGTTATAGATCTTCCTTGAGATCAACAATTAGAAAACCATAGACATAGTTAATGGTCCACCAATTTGTTGTCTTCCAATTGCAAATAAGTAAGAAAGATATTACCACAACGTTGATTGGTACATTGTACTCCAAAATTGCATATGCTCTTTGAACCCACAATCTTGTCCCACTTGATGGTCAAGTTCAAATGGGTCCCACATATAGAAGAAAGCCCAATGGAACATTGATGAGTAAAAATCACTACCCCATACATGCTTGTGTCTACATTTAATGCACAAGCAAGATTGGCATAGGACTAAATGTCTTAAAGTTTAGAGTTTAAGGTTGAAAATGTGTGATTCTTAAACAAATGTATATTAGTTTTGTTGATCCAAGGTGAAATTAAATGTGAACTCAATTGAGGTTCATCCACAACTAAGTTGTAATAAGCATCCATTGGATGGTGCATTGGTGGGTGCTAGTTCACTTTGGCCACTCCTCACCTCCTCCCCAAAATATAATATTAGTATTAAATAGACCACACAATCCAAATTGGAGATTTTATAACATTAATTACACAAAATCAATCAAACTTAATATCTTGTCTAAAATGTTGTAACAAGCCCATGCTTTTATTAATACAATTGTAGTAATATACTTATAAGACCTACTAATTTTTAGTGTAAAACTAATAGGCACTTAGGTAGTTTGTACCTATCTAGGGGTTGGTTTTGTTACTAACTTGTAGTTAGATACAAAACTGGAACACACCTAAAGCTTGTTTCCTGGTCCTTTTACCATCCATCCTTAGTGGTGCACTTGGTGGCGGGTGCGGAGGAGGGGGTGTTGGTACAGTCTAGGCGTGAAAGATGGGTTTTAACTTTGAGTATTAGAGATGATATTCAACCTCGTGTTTGACCCAAACTAGCTGTATGAAATAAGGATATAATAGAAGGGATGAGAAATCCAAATAATTGACCTTGAGACCAAGGCTCGGATGCCCATAAAGGCAAGTTCCATTTGAAATTAGGAATCCAACACCACTAGTAATGCCCTCCCACTAGGGTCTGTTTAACATGTAACCATCGAAACACTATCAAGCAAGGGTGCAAATATTTGCACAATTATGACCCTTACCAACATTAATTTGCACTAATATGGCACGTTTAAAACATGTTCATTTTTTTAGCATTTGGGATAATGGCTCACTATTACACCCCACTTTAGGTTTAAAAAAGGTCTACATAATGGTGTGTGCAAGTGAAACTTGTGCTGGACCTTTTGCCAATGGGAAATTCAACATTGCCTTCAATGTTTTTCTTGGCATGTTTTGTGATGTAGTTGAGGTGGCAACCATTATGCACCTAATTTAACAAAGTTTTGGTTGTTAAAATACCAAAGGGAACAAATGCCTTTTTATTTTTTAGGGTGCATACTTGAACTTCGTAGTGAATTTTGGTACACTTTAAATGTATGTTTGACCATTAACTCAATTCATTGGCAATTCAAACCCCATTCATTTGCAATAGTTTTTTTTATTACCTTTGGAATAAATAGCATCTTCCCAACTATATTGCATATAGATATAAATAAGATGTCAATTCTTAGGCTTCTACATGTTTAGAAAGTTTGGTTTGTATGCACTTCACATGACTTGTGTCTTTGCTTGTAATGCATGGGAACCATGGGGTTAAAAGATCTTTTCATTTTTTAATTGTCCCACAGACTAAATAAAAGCATGGAATCAAAGCTTGATTTCCTCCACAAGAGAATGACATGAAGGAGCATGTCTTTACCCTTTAAGCTTGGGAATGACTTGGTGACTTTTGTTTTACTAGGCTAATGAGTGTGTTGAGAAACCATAAAGCACCCACACAACTTTCCCAATGCCTTTTCATTAGCACCTTAGGACTATTTATAAAGTCCCACCACTAAGTGGCAATATGCATAATCCCCCCCCCTTTCTTTTTGGCGGATTTGCTAATGAGATGTCATTAAAAAGACATGGACACAAATGCCTATAGGGTCCTTTTGGCTCAAATGGCTCCTTCTGCAAATTAAAAATAAAAAGGTTAGGCACACCCCTTTAGTAATCCATAGAAATGTAGGTACCCAAACTTTAAATAGATGCCCAAAGGGGACATACAAATCGACATTGGTAGTTGATGTAGATTTCAATTCCCATCCTGAAAAATAAATACCCAACTTGTAGACTCCAACATCCCTTGGCAAGTAATATAGTTATTGTGCTGATCAGTAGCAGAATCATAGTTTCCACTACCTAGTGCTACACCATATGTACTAATATTAGAGTAAGCACCTATCAAGTACAAGGCGTAAGATGGGTTTATTCCACACAAACATGACGCACCCACCCATTCCTGCCTTGGAATTTCATTTACATTTAGCTTATTCAATCCCACTAACAACATGGCATCTTTGCTTCCCTTGTCTTGCTCCCGCCACCACCACCTTGAATTCTTGTAGTCCTTCAAGTAATGGTAATCAGTGGCCATGGTGAAATTACAACTATGAATGGGTTTTGTTTTCAATATGGCCATGTAGTTGAAGTGGCAATAATCCAACTGGAAATCATATTTTGCATTTTGGAATTTTGTGGAATTCTGTCAAAGAATTACACTACACATACTTTTGGGAAGTTAATTGACAAAAACATGTGGATGAAATTGAGTGCATTGTTCTTGTGCCTTATAATTTTATTGCGGGCTGAGAATTCATGCCATGCTTATTTTGGGGACATAGTGATTCATATTAATTATATCATGGATGCACCCAAAAAAATTTCTTTTTTTGGAAAGGAACCATATTGAGTGGCGCATCAACAATTATTTTGGATCATTGGGCATGCCCCAAATAGAAGCTCTTCTTCAAACCCCCTAGTTGCAAAATCAAAACAAATGTACACCCCTAGATTTCACCTTTTTAGTTTATGTTCATGGGAGTTGCACTTTGGCCAAACCAAATGAGAAAAAACCTAGGTGCTATTGGGAACATCTTGGGCACTGCATCTAGGAACACTTTGGGAACACATTGGGAACGAAGGAAAAAACACCAAAAAATCCATGTGTACAACCCCCCCCACCCCCCCCAACTCCTAAAAAACTCCTATCAAACAACAACCCCATTTTTAGTTGAGAGAAAGTGGCTAGGGTGAACTAGCACCTATGCTTGTACCTTGATAATTTTGAGTGAAGCCTTTTAGTGGCCATATTAAGCTTATAAAATGTTGGATTTGGACTCAAAGAAAAAGAAAAAGTTGTGATTGCACCCATGATCTAATTAATATGACTATGTCCCTAATAGGGACGACCTCTTTGGGTCCCCAATTGCAAAATAAAAGCACATTCGCACCCTTAGATTCTACTGTTTTAGTTTATATACAAGGGAGTTGAATTTTGGGCAATCCATATGGGATAAAACCCATGTCCTATTGCGAACATCTTGAGGAATGCATTTGGGGATACATTGGGAACTTGGGAATTTCATGGGAACATCAGGGAACACATTGGGAGCAAGTGAAAAAAACAAAAATCCCCCCCCCCCCCCCCCCCCCCCCCACAAAAAAAAAAAAACAAAAATCAACAAAACTATTTTTGTTTTCATTTTTTTTTTTTTTTTTTATTTTATTTTTGTGTGTTTATTTTTTGTTGTATTTGATAATATTTA
>Ga0116227_10002747_pt1 | contig 39730 bp, 25 predicted proteins | sample S1TSphgellanicum_FD_89693 | JGI IMG/M metagenome (GOLD analysis project Ga0116227, IMG submission 89693) | Host-associated microbial communities from peat moss isolated from Minnesota, USA - S1T2_Fb - Sphagnum magellanicum MG | ecosystem: Host-associated > Plants > Peat moss > Unclassified...
ATACTTGAATGGTAGAATTGGCATTGGTGGCTGATTTCAGTTATTTCCTGCCTCTACCACTCTTGATTCTCTCTCCTCATGCTTACCTCTGCTGTTAGACCTATCTAGAATCCTTTAGGTTAAGGAACGTGCCTTTAGGAAACATTTTTGCCACCTAAATTTTCCATAGGGTTGGTCCATCTTACACCAGCGACTCACTATGAGAGTTATAATGGTGCATTCACACTCGGTGTTAAGGACTCTAGTATTAAGTTCCCCTAACATCAAGCTAGTCATTTTGAACCTAAACCTATTTACCACAAAGATTTTATGTTAAGTCTAACATTCACTTAATATTAAATAATCACCCATTTAACATTGGGTGCCTCCTAAGATGCCATCTAGATTTTCACTTAACACTGATTTAAAATTAGGTGTGAATGCACCTTAAAGATTGTGATTAGGGACGCGTTCTCTGGTACAGAATCGGGGCAGTCTTAACATCTGCCTCGCATTATTAAGAACTATGGGAGGCAGGTTGTGGCTTGTGGCCTCTAGGGTCACAATTCTTTAATTAGTACAGAACCAGCAGCAAGTGCCGATTCTACCAGGGGACAGTAACTTAGGGAGTTTATTTTTCCTGGCTAACTGTAGCCAGTTGGCTTTTTTGTCCTTCAAAGTGGCCAAAAATATGTGTTTAAAAATAATTCTAGTCGCCAAATTTCGATTTCTTTTTGGTTAAAATATTTCCAGATTTCTCTATTGTGTTCAAGCACATAGTCAAAAATGTGAAGCATGCTTAAAAATTTTACTTTGGTATCATGTTTATAGCCCAAATTTGGCTAAACTTTTATGAATGATCCCCACTTCAGATACATCACAAAAATGGGAAAAAGACACCTAGCCTGTTTAGGTGTCAGCTGCGCTTTTAAGGTTTACTCAGCTGAAGAGTACTGGGGCCTTGGGCCCCCTTCCTGGCCAGTCGGAACGTGGCGTTACCTACCTAAGTTACTACCGACCTAGCGCTATCGTCGTCGTCCTGCAACTTAGAGGAGCTGACTAGTACTAGCCAAAGTCGATAAGCGTGTTTGTTTCTTCTTTGCCAGGTCTTTATTTTCATATGTTTTCCTTGTCAACTGTAATCCAACACCACTTGGCACTGGTGACTGAATTGTTGTTAACTTTGCTCCTTGAAAATATCTATTTTCATAAAAGCCTGCAGACAGATTTGGTAGAGATGCTCTCTCTTACAGACTGTAAAAGCTCACCGAGCATTTCAATAAGCGAAATACTCACAGATGTGTTCCATTTTTGAAAATGCCTGGATCCATTTTTTTAAACTTAAAAACTGTGATACCTGGTGGTTACCTGGCTGGTACCTGCTGGGTATCAGGGGAAAACAATTAAAAACAGATAAAATTCATTGATTTTTACACTGGGCAATGCATTAGGGCTGGGCCGTTCCTGAAATAACTGCCCCCTTGGGCAGAGGATTCCCCTAAACCATACACTGAACCACAGGATTCAGGATACTTATGTATCCAGTTTCATGTACCAAGTAAAGGAAGCATAATTACTCACTTTGTCTAGTAAAGTTGCTATTGCGCTTGATGCTGAGTAAATAGTAACTTGATGTTATGAGTGTCTCCTCTATGGACAAACTCACTCCAAAAATTTCACATAGCAACAAAATTCATGGCACTTAGAACCGACATCATACTAAAAATTTCAAATAGCAACAAAACTCATGGCACTTAGAACCGACATCATACCAAAAATTTCAAATAGCAACAAAATTCATGGCACTTAGAACCGACATCATATGTGAACACTCACTGATATGGTAGCTTGATCCGGTGTGATCAGTGATTTTTATTTTATTTGGGCAAGATTTTGCAACCTTGCGACAAAGAACAGAGGGGGACCTTGCAACAAGTACAAAGGCTTTTGGGGTTGGGGGGGAGATGACCCTCTGTGACCACATTACTGTAGACTAGGGTCAGTTTTCATATTGACAAAATGAATACTAATTATTTTTCAAAAAATGAATTCGTTTTTTAATTTTAATTTTATATATTTACTATAATATTGTGAAAAGGGTAGTGAAATTATTCAGAGTGTAGCCTATGATAATTATGATGATTTTCCACATGTCAACTTCATATTTTCACAAAATTTTCTTTTCACTATTTTGAGTATTATTTAATGACGAAACTGACCTTAGGGTAAGGTATGAGGAAAGTCTTTTTGAAGTCGCCATATTTTGACAAAAGGTTGGAGCATGTGGCCAAACTATAGCATACTACTGTCAAACTTTTCTACTGTCCTTTCTGACATGTAGCCAAATTTGGCTAAGTCCTCTTGTGGACGATCCCCCAACTCACCAACCTCACAAATTTCGAAGAAATAAACACTGCCTGTGATAGTTTCTTATCACCCTATGAATGGATGTGGCAGCCTCATGTTGCATACCATCTTGATTGATGATAAAGGATCGTTTACACTAGACGGCTTGGGCCATGGCCTATAGAACCTCATGGTACCTCACTTTTTGGATGAGACCATGGGAAAACCCATGGGCCATGGCTCAAGGGCCTTTCTTCACAGTGTAAACCTAATTTGGACCAAAAGAATTGACCACATGTTTTTTTCAATAAAAACTTATTTTGTTTAAAAACAAGTTTGGAAATGTGGCTGGCTTAACTTTTTATTCATTTCCTATCTCTCTTTTTTTCCACTCTCATTTTAGGTTTCTTTTTTGGTTTTTTGTTTTTTTCCTTCTCTTTTGTACCTTTTATAAACAATCACACATCATAAATAAAGAAAGAAATAATTATTTATTGTGATGGCTATGTATTGGTGTTTGTATATTTGATTCAACAAGTGTTGAACATTCAAGCTTTAATTGTAAGGTATGAAATGGAGAAATATGCATTGTTTGTAATCATTTGTGAATTCATGTGGAGGAAAAAAACGAATTGTTTGAACTTTTGAAAGCCGATGTGGACTGACAAATGGATTCACAGAAACATGACCTTTTTTATTATGGTGTTTAAGGTTTAAGGGGTAATAATTTTTGGAGGGAACAATCCAAAACTCTCCCCATTTTTACATTTCAAAAAATAATTTTAAAATAATTTTTTTTCCTAATAATGTTTATTTTTTGAAGGGCAGAAATTTTGGGGGAGGGGAGGGGGAGCCACCAAAATTTCCCCCACTTTCATTTTTTTTAAAGAAAAAAATGTTATGCCTTAAATGACATAATATTTTTTGTCCTTTAAATTTCCTTTAAATGCGTAATCAATTTTGTAAGGGGAGCTTCCAAAATGTTCCACCAATTTTACTTTTCAGAAAAATTAAGAAAAAAACGAATTTTTAGTGATTATGTTTTGGCTTTAAGGGAACAATTTTGTTGGGAGGGGTGGACCAAAAGGTCCATCCCATTTTACCTCTTTTGAAAATAAGAAGAAAAAACTGATCCGAATTTATTGTTGTTTTAAATCTCAAGGGTTAACAATTTTGTGGGGGCAACCATCAAAAAATTACATCCAAATTTCTTTTTCAGAAAATTGGAAAAAAATATGATTTTTATTATTATTCTCTTTAGGCCTTAAAAGGGAAAAATCTTTATGAGAAGCCACCAAAAATTCCCTCCAATTTCATCTTTCAATATATATAACTAAAATCATTTTGGAACCCATGGGCCGTTGCTATTTTCATTAGGCCCACCTCTTTGACGAAGGCTTGAAAAAATATCCCAAGCTCCCAAGCAACATTATCCATGACTATTGATGTAAGATTCCAACAAGTTTTTTCATCCAAAGTCATTTGCTTAGGCTTGGGCTCTAAACTATTTTAGTGTAAACCAAAACTAATCACCCTTCATAGTTTGGACCAATGAGAAATTTTAGATTTGTGTGGTCTCAAGCCCAAACCCTCTAGTGTAAACCGCCCCTAAGCCTGAAGAAGCTGTTTGGTAATCTAGAGAATGTACAAGGTATTTGGGAACTAACCACTAAGATTTTTAACACAAGGTTTGATTGGGTCTAATTGTACCTTAAGTAATGGAAGTTTAAATCTGAGTCCATTTGTGTTGTTTTCTGTTTTTATTGCAATGGATTCTTTCCATTTGTTCAAAAAATAAAAAACTTTAAACCATTCTAAATTGAAGTATCCCAATAGGGGTTGATTATCACATGCTCTGACTTTGCCTTCTTTTGGAGCATTTTCACATCTGGTCCTCTTACGTCTTGTTGATATTAGTTTGTTGGCAATTGAGCTAGGACTTAGTCTTTTGTTTTTTGGTCGCTCTTCTCATTTCTTTGTTCTTATTGTGTTGTGGTGCAATTTGACAGGATTTAGTCATCAAACCATTAGGCCTCCATAACACTTCTTTTTTAATATCTGAAGGGATGCAATCATCTCGATCATGTAGGATGTGGCTTTTAACATTTGACCCATCTGCTTTCACAGGGTGTAAGTTTCTAATTTTCTTCTTCATATTTCTGCCCTGTTTCAAAGCTTCTTTCGGAGGATGCCTTCTTGGAGTAGGTCTCTGTTGTCTAATATGACTCACATATTGGCTTGGACTTGGTCCAGTGTTGTGAATGTAAACATAAATCTCATAATGAAATTTATTTTTATATATTCTGTGTAAGTGTAAATGTTTAATATTCATTTACATTTGTGTAAAGGTAAAATCATGTAAATTTTTTTTAATGTAAACAATGTGATTTTTACTTGGGAGAGAGGATTTCATAATGTTTTTGGTGATAGGCCAACCAAATGGCTCATTGCAAAAAAAAAAAAAATGATAAAAATATCAATGTAAAAAAATTGATGAATTGTATAGAATTTGTAATCCGAATTGATGAATGTTCTAAAATTCTCAAATTGCAGCAATGAATTTGTGACGACTGGTCCATGTTGCCAAATGTAAACTAATGGCTCAAGTTTCAAAGGAGGAGAAGAGAATATTTATAACTAAAAGTAGTGGAGACAAAATTTAATTCAAATTTAGAAATATACCTTTGCTTTTAAATGGCAGTCTCAAAATCTCTTGTGAAATAACAATAATGATAGAAAAGTAATCGACAAGAGAAATATAAAAAGGTTCAAAGACAAAATATTTGAAGACCCCATGTGCCAAACCATAAAAACTTTAACTTCAAACATTGAAATGACATAATAGGCTAAAATCAATTGGTTTTGGCACTTGCCTGCCGAAACTAATCATCCCATACAATATTTAAGAGTGAGTTCAGAGGTTAACCATTGAAAGCCCAAATCAACCTTGCTCTGAAAATAACTGGTGAGGGGAAATTAAACATCAAAATTCCTACTATTCCTTCAAAGAATCCTTACACCCTAGGATCCATGTGCTTCAGAGAACTAGATTGTGAACAAGGGTAGGTGGTTTTGGGTCACCGTGGAATGGCACCCACGACTTATATTGTTTCAATGGAGAAGCTTCCATGCCAATATTCCTACTGTTGTCTTCAATCCACAATCCACATTCACAGAAAAGAACTAGCACCCAATGATCCATGTTCTTCGTAGAACTAGATTGTGAACAAGGGTAGTTGGTTTTGGGTCATGTCGGAATGGCACCCACCACTTGTTTTGTTTCAAGGGAGAAGCTTCCATGCTTGCATATATTTTATCAAAGCTGGTGTCGTAGTTCACCAAATCAAGTACACACACTGTCACATGTCCGTAACCAACCACTTTTTGAGAATTCACTGCCCTGATGTGTACAGTCTGATGTTGAAAGTTGAATACCTGATGTTATTTGCATGACCAGTGAAGTCATTTTAGATCCAATATTGACGTGAGTGAAGATTTTGATGCTCACATGTGAGTCAGCTACATGCAGTTCTGAGACAGGTGTTGAATCGGTATAGGCCATAAGGAAATACACTTGGAGATGAGTTATGATGAAAAACCAAGCATGGGGTCTTAATGGATCATTAGAATATGTAGGGGTAAAAATGTCATAAAGCCCTTACTAACCAAGCCTAATCAACCATTGTTTTTCTGCTATATTTTGTTCTATTGCAACTTTTTTGAAAGCTTTCGGTTGCAAATTCAATTATGTTTTTGGAAAGAATCCCCAAAATTCGACAAAGATTTCCAGATATCTATATATGGTCTAATAGGTAGCAAAAAATTTCATAAGGGTATTTAATTTTTCTCACATTTTTCATAGCCAAATTTGGCTAAATCAGGTTATGGATGATCACCACCTCAGCTGAATCACATAATTGAGAGAAAAAAATACCGAGCCTACTGTGTAAATATCAATTCATTGGAATATGAACAAGTTTCCAGGAGAAATCAAAGTGAACAAAAATGAACTCGTAAAGCCACCAAAAGAAATGTTACTCTCCATTGTGAAATGCATAAAATTCTCGTCAAAACTAAGTCCAAACAGGCATGATCAAGAAAATAAAACATTTGCAAACTGATTCTTTGTACAATGGGCTCAAAGCAAACAAGAAAGAAGAGCTGAATGGCAGTTAAGGATTATCATTAGACTCCGAGAAGCCAAGATAAAACCAGCGTATGTTCTAGAAGACTCAACAAAACCCATTAGCAGCAGGCTAATGGATAAGAATTTAGTAACTTACATTGGCTTACCTAACATGCAAATTCTACACAGAAGGGTCACACTGTTGGCACTGGGTCCCTAATTGAATTGAATAACACCAAAGTCAACAAGTCTTGTTGGCAAATCTCATAAGAGCCATGTTGAAGATAAAACATGGTAGTAGCCTGCAGTATGATGAAATCAAGCATGGTTCCGAAAGTAGTAAAGGACACTTACAGAAAATGCTGTTGAAAGTCCACAAAAAGTCCACACAAGGTCCAAAAGAAAAAGTGGACAATCTACTAATAAATTCATCACCAACCATATTTTGTGTGCATATAATTGTTAGGTGCCTTTCACATATTGCTAGACATTGGACAAGTAAACAACGTGGAGAGGCAGGAAACCTAAAATGAAAGAGGCAGGAAAGCTGGAGCTCTTGTACCTATGTCATTCCAAATGGTCAGATCTTTCTTGATGCATTTTCTAGCTAGGTGCAAACGAGATCAACTGAGCAAATGACCATACTTTAGAAAATGATTGCATGTTTTTTCTTGGTCTAAAAATCATTTTTTCATACAAATGAATTTTTTAAATAATTTTTTTTGCAAATTGTTATAATAAATGCTTATAATTGTTCAAGTACATGATTTTTTAAAATATAATTTTTGAGTAAATATGAATTTTTGAGAATGTGCTGATTCTTTGTAAATTTAATGTTGTATTTTTTTAAATGATAACAATTTCAAATCAAAATTTTCTTTAAAATTATTACCTTTTTTTTAATAATAAACTACAACTTTTCTTAACACATCATATACATTATACCTCACTTATATGTGGTAAAGGAAATTTGAAGTTCTAAAATTTTGAATGAATTTTGGAAATTTTTTGAAATTTTAAAGTTTTCAAATTTCACATATTTTAAAGTATGAGTGCTTTTCAAATGTGGGTAACAGGTCTTTGTTTTCTTAAAATTTTCCCATCAATTTTGTTATATTATATAAGTCCTTTTGATAGTCCTTTGAAAATTTGATTCTTTTTTACACAATAGGTGTTCATTTTCAAAAGTTTTAAATCAAAACTTAAAACTTAAAATTTTATCAACTGGATTTTTTATTTGAATTCCTTAACATTCATATGAATGAGAAAGGAACAACTTGTCACGATTGCCATGGTTTTAAATGGTATAACATAAATGTTTCTTCAATTTTGATTTTTTTTTCGTCATCTGACACCCTCTTTAGCTCATTTGATTGTGACACTATTCAACAACATGCATTTTGCAATGCATTTCATATTTGTTGTAGTTTGAAAATTTGAAATGAAAATCCACTTCTTCATTTGCATAACAATCCAACAAAGGTCTTGCTTACAAAAAAAATTCATGGGTGTTTAATTCCACCATATTACTATTTTTCCAAACACAATGTACTATGATTGAATAACCCATAGTAATTTAGTTTATTGTGTTTCCAATATATCAAACTCAAGTTTTTAATTCACATGCAAAACAACATATCAAAATTCAACTACGTTTCAAACCAATTACACAAAGCCAAAAATCGTGAAAGTTTCATGAGTTTAAAAAAATAAAAATTTGGTCATCATTGACCCATTATATGAAGCAACATTTTTCTTTAACATTATTGGAGTTGTCAATAACTTTGTGTCCTATAATCTAAAAGTGAAACATCAAAAGCATACACATTTGTGGTATTTGTGATTTGCCTAATTGTTTTGGCAAGTTCGTCAACCTCTTCAACTCCAGTATTATGCATTGATGGAGATGGTGCTTTGTGTGCACTAGGAAGCTTGTGTACATTAAGAATTTGGTTCTTGTTCTTACCATTAGCTTGTGATGAATTTGGGGTTGCTCTCTCTATAATCCTAGGTATACTCAAAGGCCCTATAGGTGAATTGTGAAATAGTTCAACTAAGATCATGCATCCAAGCTTATCAAAGTTCATTTTGATAAACGCATTAGGTTCTTCCATCATAATGCAAAATGAAAAATGTAAACTTTGCAATAACAAATTGGAAGAGTTTTTTTGTTTTTGGTATTTCGCAATTGTTGTTGACAAGGGATAAATACATTTATTGCATTGGGTTACTTCACCTTCAATGTTAAAAAATGCAACCTTCAAGCTCTTAGAACTTACTACACTATAATGATAATACGCAAAACAACTAATTAGATATGAAAGTGGCAGGTATTTTTCTTTATTTCAAATAACCACCCAACATTGGTACATTTCCACTCTTCAAACATTAGAGGTTGTAGCAAAATGTTCAAGGATCCCCCAAGGGCAAAGATTTTGGTTCTTATAAATATAACTATCCAAAGTTGGAATGCACAATGTTTAATGTTAGTGGTAGCTTCACAAGTTAGGCATAGAGTATTCATGCAACATACAAAATTCCAACTTACAATTAGAATGTAGTTGCAAATCATGACCTTATTTTTGTAAAGTCTTGCTACACTTAAGAATGCAACAAACAATAGAATAATAACAAGGGCAACACCTTTCCAACATGTTCATCACATGCTTGGAATGCAATCAATAGGATTTTGTTTGGACCAAAAATCTAACATCAATAAAAGTCCTATAGCTTCATAATTTCTAGTGTCATTTAATGATGTTATAAAAAGACAAACCTTAGTTGGATGTCACATTGGATTCATAGGAATGAATTTGATTTTCAACAAAAATTGGTGTATGCAACATAAAATGATTTGAAATTCCTTATAGATTCAATATATCACATTCAAGTTGTGAACGTATAAATTGAAAAGACATAAAATAAAACTCAAAATGAAATGTTTGGAAACAACTTGAATATTTTAGATGAAGATATGAATAAAATATGAAAGAGTATGGTGAAAGTAATCACTAATTTGACAAAGATCATCATTCATGCATTCACAACACAAAAGACAATCATCCAATATTAATTTTCCCCATTTGATATGGCTTGCCAAACATAAAAGCTTTCAATAAACTTGGACCTAATACTTTCAAAGCATGAATTGATGATTACATTACAATTGAATTGACAATTGATCATGCCACATTTTGATGACCATTGAATAATAGATAGATAATCATACTTGCAAAAAAATTGATGCAAAAATTAAACCAAATTATACAATTCAAAATAAATACTTTGGGGGTAATGGCATGGTTGGGTGGACCATTTTTGGAGTAACAATAACAATTGTTTTGTAGTAGGTTTCACTAAAATTGCTATTTTTTATTGTATATGTTAGACTTTGTCAATAAGGATTCATTTTTAAGGTATAACCAAGATATATACATAAATTGATTAATTGTGATGCTTAAAGAATAAAATTACAAAAGTTATGGATTTTTGAATTTAGGGGGTGCAATCTTGGCAAAGAAAACGCAATTGGATTTTGATTAGGGTTGATGATTGCATTATAAAATTATGAGGGACTTGTTTTTATATAGACATTTTAATGATGAAAATGTATTGATAACTTTTGTGTCATATCAAATGAAAATATGGAGTTATGAACTATTCTTTAGAGTAAAATTGATTTTTTTTTCAAAATTTCATAGGACATTGAAAATAAATTGAATCATGTTGGGATTTTACGCACATGTTTTACTCAAGGACCTTTAGATGTGATAAATTCTCAATTGAAAAAAAAAACTGTAATTATGGTATCCTTATGCATTGTGTCACACTATGATGTAGTGTAAAATACATTACAAAATGGATTTTAATGCATGTTTTTCTTATTACATTTTGGTCCACCCAACCATGCATTTATCTTTTGAAATCAAATTGATGATAATTAAAAAATTGCAAATGATCATACTAGTGATGTTTATACTTTAAGTATTAAAACAAATATTGTTGAAATTTCAATAGAAACTTTTGATGATGACTTCCTTTGCACATCTTGTATTTACTCCAATTCTAGAATGTGCACAATTTTTTGGGGAATTCTTTTCTTGTTGCAACCTTTAACCAATTTTGTTCCATTAAGGTTTTAATAATCTATCAATGTTATCGAAGATAATGGAGTCACACACATAAAATATACAAATTATGAGTTTTTGAAATCTACTCTTGTTATAAATATATCCAAACAAAAAATGGTTAAAGGATTGTTCATGTGTAATGTGGAAAGAGGGCCTTCATCAACATGGGGTTTTGGGTATATAATATGTGACCTTGTGAGAAGAGGACCAAGACATTCCATAGGATGAAATGGATTTACATACTTTGGAAGTATTAAATATTACTTGAAATAATACAAAATTAACCTAGGTGGCCTAGATGAACATTGATCAATCATCAATTGTCTTCAAAAACATATTCAATGTTCCCAAGATAGTGAACAAAATTTAAATGTAGGGTGATGACCAAGAAGGGGGTTGATTTAGGAATGAGCAAGGTGGGAAAGCCAAGCATGAAATTGGAATTCCCTTATTGGCCCTAATTATGTCCTTATCTAAAAGGAATTTTTTAATTTTATATTAGATGGTTGTGATTAAATTGAGCATCAAAGGATTAAACTACGTGCAATATCGTGGTGCTTTGGTGGCTTTAGCAAAAATTATATTATTTTTATTTTTTCAAAATCTACAAAAATTATTAGCTCATTATGTTAAATAATTCAAAATTTATATAGTCATATTCAAACCCTAGCCCTCTTTAGAATAGTACAAGTTCATGAGGATAGTCCAACTAAGAAAACAACTAAAAACTTTTGGTAATGGATGTAATTTTATTATATTTATTTTGTACTTGTTAGAATCTTCAAAATCAAAACTAAGTTATCGAATTAAAATTCCCAAAATATACTAATTATTCAATAGGTTATCGCCAAAGTCACTAGGTACTATGATATGGCCTCAATGACACAACACTCACTACTACACCATCCAAAAAATCCCATTTTGGGATTTTTTAGATGGGGTGAACCCACCCCAAAATGTTTGTTTCACCTAAGGTGCGGTTTTCTTTCCTTCCCACCCACATGTGTTTTTCAAAAAAAATCTCTTACCTCTATCCCTTTCCTACCTATACCCCTCTTACTACCCATCCCATTTTCCATGTCGCACGTCTACAATTGCCAAGTTCCATTGTGCTCTTTTGTTTTTGTTTCTTTTCATTTTGTGCTTGTTAATGTGCATGTGGCTTTGTTAAAAAAGAGGTGTGCATGTGAGAGAGTGGGAACCAAGCTAGAACAAAGGAGGCAAAAAAGATATGCGAGAGAATGTAGTTGGAAAGGAAGCAACCATAAAAGCTTGTGTGAAAGAATTATGTGCAATTAAAAGTGCTAACGGGTGATATATGGATTTGTAGTTGTACATAGCTTTTAGATTTTTGAATAAATTTATTAACTACATTCTTATTGGTTACATTATTGATCATAATTTTTTATTCATGTTCTTGTATATAAAGGACAAAATAACATGTATTTTGTAAGTTTTTTTTAGTTTTCTTTAATTTGAAGATACAAATTTCTAAAATATGTTTTATCTACATCGATTAAAATGTTATAATTTGTAATAACCCACTATAGATGAAAGAAGAGAACTGTAAAAAATGTACTAAATTGAAGAATTTGAAAAACAATTGAGGTGTAAAAAATTCACCTTTTCCAAGAATGGAAGTAAATAATGGAAGAAGAAGGAGAAATGAAATGGAGTAGTGCATGGAAAGGGTTATCCCTTTCCTTGTGTTTTTTTTTTTGGTGGTGGGATCTAGCTTGGAGCTTCCCTAACAATGGAACTAGAGATTTTAACTACCATTGCCAAGGAGCTTCATGTTCCCCTAGCTTTTTCTTTTTCTTCTGTTTTCATTTTTTATTTGCTATTTTTTACTTTCTTTTTTGTCTTGTTTTGTTTTATGTTCTTTTACTTTTATTTTGGTTTTGTTTTTTCTCTCTTTTTTGCTATTATTTATAATGTCTTTTTTATGTTTTCTAAATATATATATATTAAAAATTCTATTTGTTTTTAAATTTTTATTTGGTTTTTTTTCTTAAATTTTTTTTCTTGGTTTTGTTACTCATGCCATATCACCTTTTCCCTCCTTTTAATCTTGAATCACTGCTCTTGTCATCACTTTCCTCCTCTTGATTCAGTATCACCATCTTGTGTGTTGTATGATGTTGCTAATGATATTGTGTGGATTCACTAGACAAATCAATGAAGTGCCATGGGACTTCAAAAAAAAAAAGATTACAATTATGAGGAGATAAACTAAGTATTGCAATTGATGTGTCTACACCAAACAACTTAGGGGCTATAGTTGAAAACCGAGATAATCTTCATGTTGAAGAAGAGGAGGTAGTAGGTAGGGAGGTGCTTGAAGCAATTCAAGCCATATGTGACCAAGTAGTTATTAATGCAAAACAAGGTATGAATGAGCTAATGCCTCCTACATTAAACACACATAAAGTTGAGGAATTGGGTGTTCCAATGTCTGATGAGGTTTATGAGCATGCTCCATTTAGCAAAGCAAATGAATAAGGATGGGTGATCAAATGTGTAAAATGGCCCTTGTAACTATCTTTCCATCTCAACATTTTGTTGAACTTAATGAGCTTGAGCACAATGGGAACAACCAAAAAAATGAACAATATCATGTGCAAAGGAGACTTGGTAGGTTCTTACCAATGACATTTTCATGTGTATCAAATGAATTCTTATGGCCAAGTTGTTTTGTTATGCAAATCAATGCAAGGTTGATAAAGTTTCACCCCACCCTTTGTGTCCATGTGAAAGGAAGGTGGGGTTTTTTTTGCCATTTTTTTGTTGCAATGCCCAAAAAAAGGTTTGGGTGTTGGTTTAGGTGATAGCAATACCCGCATATGTATTAGAAGACTTGAATTTTGTCATAGTTGCAATACCTACAAGTGTAGATGGTAAATGCATTGTGTGGTTTATGTTGTTAGTTGTTACAACTATAGTCCCTTGAAAACAAACCCCCCTTATTTCACTTAAGATCACAAAAGAGAACATTGGATGGGTTAAGGTGGGCACTAGGTTTGCTTGCAAAGTTGGCACATGCATCCAATCATATCTCGCAAAGTGGTTACTCAATAAACATTTGTTGAAAGATCACAACCTCGCCATAGAAGGTGGGAAATATGTATGCCCTTCCACTTGTGAAGTGGACCCAAGATGCCAAGATCGTTCAATTATGAATGGTTGAATTTTGAGTGATGCCCATGCAATTCAACGACATAATGAGTAAAAAGTTGTTGCCCAATCAAGATTGAAAACTCAAATTTGACCACCTTCAGACATTGGCCCAAAAACAATTAAAGGTTTGTAAACCACCTTTGGTTAAATTAACTTTTGATTTGCTGCTCAAACTTTTTGCAATTCCTAATGGGGGGGGGGGTAGGAAGCATCCCACACAATGCTTTCTCAAAAATGGAAAAAGTTGAAGACCTTGTTGAAGAACTTCGAACAAATAAGATTTACATACGCCAAAAAGTTAAAAATGGCTTAACCACATATTGGATGCAAGGTTCAAACAAGGCCATGCATATTAGGGAGATGCGAGTGGTCTTGAAATATCATGAGTCAAAGATGATATATGGCCGGTATGTTTTCATTTTTACTTTTTCCAATTATGTTTTGGATTGCATCTCTTGAATGTTAACATACTAATCAACTTTTGTGCTTTTGTATCAAAATTTGAGATATCACTAAGGAAAAGTTTGTGGCCAATGTAGTTCACCTCTAGTTGGAACATCAATGGGTGTACACCCATTTACATGCTGCAAAGGTAGTTGAAGTTGCAACATCTTACTACCAATCACATGCATGATGGATGACCGTCCTAGTTCTAGTGATGATACGGTTTAACGTTTTCAGGACACATATCCACACAATTTTGTAGAATAGTATGAGGTTCAAAGTTTGTGTAGATTTAATGACATAGTGGACTTTTGTAAGAAATTTGATTTACCACATGGTTTGAAGAAATTAATGCAATCATTATTTTGAAGAAATTTGGGTCTTACAACTTAATTCAAGCATTGTATAGAGATTGTAACATGATGTTTCTTTCCCATTCACCCAAGACTTTGCAATAAACAATCTATCCTTTCAATACTTGCATATTACATTTTAAATGTTAATGGTGGGTTTTCTTTTACATACAATACCCACATTTATTTACGAAAACTTCCACGAGCAATTTGACGTCCCTTCAATACTCCCATGCTTTCAACACTCACTAAGTAGTTTGCACAAATGCAATACCCGCAATGCCAAAATGCAACATACATGACTACAAAATTTTGGTCATATATGCAATTTATGATTGGTCATGACTACATGACTATGTAGTCCAAAAGACCACGTTGTATTTGCCACTAGTTGTAAATGTGGTTGTAGTCTTAATGACCATTTATGATTACGTCTTCTATGATTGCAATTTTTATAAATATAACTAGACATTTGGGCTCCACATTGCTTCACACTACTAGTGACAATGATTAAATTTTTTTTGTGGACATAATAATTTTGTTGTAATCAATTTTGTCTTTTTCAAAAGAACTTTTTTTATAAATTTCATGTTGTTCCATTAATATTTTTTTAAATTCTCGATTTGGTAGGCAAATGTCAACGAAAGTCTGATACATTAGAATAGTTCACAATGAAATACAAATAGACAAAAGAGAAAGAACATTGAAAGGGTGTAAGAAAAACAACAAAATACAAACATACAAAAAAGTTGAAAGGGTGCAAGATAGACAACAAGAAACGATTCTAAAATGAAATTTGATCTACGACAAATTATAATCCGGAATGATTATAGGATTGTCATAGTGACAATCACCAAAATACCCATCCTACATAAACCAAGTCTAATGAAACATTGTCATGGGAATTTTTTTAGACAAATTTTATGTTGCCATGTGTTAATATAAACCTAATTTGAAATTTGAATCTTCAATTACAAGTTGCCACATGGCAATTTAGAGAAAAATATTGAATTATTTGACCTAGTGACATGATGCCACATGGCAATTGCAAGTTAATTTTTTAATTACTTGACCCAATTATGTGACACCATATGGCATGCACATGGAGCTAAATTTCAAATTATTTGACCTAATTACATGATGCCACATGGCATGCACATGGAGCTAAATTTCAAATTATTTGACCTAATTACATGATGCCACATGGCATGCAAGGCATAATGTAAGCTAATAAGCAACCTAGACCAGATGTAAACTAACCCACCTAGGTTAAGAGACCTAGGTTAAAAGCAAAACCTAAGCCATGTAGGTCTAAATTAAAACCCACTAGTTGTGATTAGGTTGCTACAAACCATTGGAACGACTAGGTCATAAGTGAGAGGACTTGAAACCTTCACCTCTATTTTAAGGTTCAACTCCTCAACCATTGCACTACAACATATTGTTTGTAATATAAGTTGTTAGAAAAGTATTAACACTAAATTTTAAAACCTAGGTTAACATATGCCATCCTAGGTTGACCTACATTCACCTAGGCTACCTAGGAGTCGAGCCTAGATTAACCTAAGATTCAATAGGCTAAAATTAGGTTGTTCTAATTTAACCTAAGAAAAATTACGCTAAACTAAATTTAAATAGGTTAAATTAGGTTAAACTAACATAATTTTGGTTAAATAAATGTAAATTCAGTTAAACTTAACTAAACTAACATAAATTTGGTTAAATTTCATTAAACTTGATTAAACTAACATAAATTTAGTTAAACTTCTATAAACTTGGCTAAACTAACATAAATTTGGTTAAACTCCCATAAATTTGGCTAAATTCACATAAATTGCGCTAAAGTTCATTAAACTTGATTAAACTTACATACATTTGACTAAACTTCAGTAAACTTGGATAAATTTCACTAAACTTGGTTAAATTCACATAAATTAAATGGATAGACTTCATTCAACTTGGCTAAAGTCACATAAATTTAGCTAAATTAACATAAATCAAATTAAATTTGGCTATCTAAAGCTTGAATTTGGTTATATTTGACTAAATTAGGCTAAATTAGGCCAAAATTCATTAAACTTGGCTAAACAAATATATTTGGTTAAACAAACATAAAATTGTTTACATTTGGTTACATTAGGTTAAGCATTATTAAACAAGATTAAACATAATTAAAATAAGTTCATTTTTAAAGAAATTGATGAAAATATGTCAAAGTTGGTTTAATTAAATTAAAATTGATTAAATTTGGCTAATCTAAGCCAAATTCAATTACGGGGGCTAAATTATGCCAAATTAAAATAATATAGGTTAAAGTAAAATAATTTAAGTTAAATTATGCTAGTGAAGGAAAATTAACTAAACTAGGTTTAAAAATTAAATTAAATTAAATTAAATTAATAATTTTAGGTTAACTAAATTAAAGTAAACTACCTATATTAAATTAGGCTACATTGGGCTACATTAAACCCATCTTGCAAATTATAATATTTTAGTAGATGTTGTTTTGATGTGTTAAAATTAAAAATATAAAACCTTAATCCACCTACATTCAGGTTGACCATTTTTCTTTTAAAGTGATTTTGTTAAACAACTATAGATTATCTATTTATTTAAGGATGACATAACTTGTCAAAAAAATAAATCACCACAAGTTTGGCCATGTTCACATATATTAAGCCCATTATTTGTAGTCATAATTATAGTCATGATCATCTATAATCATATTTATAGTCATGTAGTCATAGTTATGACCATAGTTATTAAAATCACAACAATTAAATGGCATATATGATTACATCACTACAAATTGTCTTAGTAAAAAACACCATGTTTTGAGATTGTGACATACACTCCAAAGGCATTCCTAAATCTAACATTAAAATACCATGTATTTTATGTGGGTATTGCATTTGGTGTTTATTTTATTTACATAACATGAACAATTAACTACACATTTCAACATGGCCCCATATGTAGGTATTGCACATTGGCCTCAAAATTTGATTTAGGGTTAACATGAACAAGGTTATGTACATTCCAATTTGGCCATATGCAAGTATTACACATTGGTTTCAAAATTTGATTTAGGGTAACATGAACAAGGTTATACACATTCCAACATGACCCCATATGTGGTGGCCAAGTGGTCTTTTACACGACAAATTTGAAAACCATTAGAAGTGGTAGATCCTTTGCATGGTGAGCCTAACTGAATTTGGAGATATATTTATCTTCTTAACATATTGATTAACAATTCAATCACCTATACCTATTTTAAAACTATGGTCATTCTTGTACATATGATTTCATCTTGTTTGTTTTTCAAAAGTTCATATAGTGTTTTACCAACTTTCCCAAGACTTTTTCCACCTCCAATGTAAATGCCAACTATAAAAAGGTGAAAATGTCCACATTACCTTGTGATCATGTGACTATAGCAAATATAGTTGTTGGAAGGAGCCTAAAGGATAAGATGTAGCACAAACATTACAAGAAAACATGATTTTTCAAAAGGCCAACTTGATTGAAATGTCCACATTGACCTAGGGGTATGTTCATTTTGATTAAAGGTTTGGGGCATGAAAAACACATGTTACATTTGACCAGTACATTTGATTAAAGTGACCTTTTTTACCAAGTGTCAAACCAAATATCTAATCAAAATGGCCATGGCTTAGTCAAATTGGCAATATTGATGGATAAAGTTTAGTCAAATTGACCATCCTAATTTGACCCTTAATCAAATTAACCATTATGATTTGACATTTAGTCAAATGAACCATACTCATTTGATGAATTAACCTATTTATTGAGCTTAGGTTACCTACCTAACCTAACATAACTAATAGGTTAAGCTAGGCCTAAACTACCTCTCTAGCTTAACATAATTAATAAAATAATAGATTATTTGTTATGTAATAACCTAATTAGTAGCCTAGCTAGGTAGCTTAGCCTAAACCTATTTAGTAGGTCATTTAAGACATAGCTTGGGATTACTAAGTAGCTTATAACTAAGTAGTGTAAGCTTTTTAAATAAGTATCCTAGGTGACCTAAGCTTACTAAGTAGACCATTAACCATGTAGGTAGCCTATTAGCTTAGGCCTATTATAAGTATGTAGCCTAAGCCTGCTAGGTATAAAGTAACTAAACTTACACTATCGAAGTTTACTTAGTAACTATGTACATAACATAGGCCACTTAGGCCTACAAGGTAAATAGTTTAACTTAGCCCACTTAAACCTATTAGGTATATATATAACCTAGCTTAAACCACATAAGTCTACATGGTAGGTAGCCTAACTCAAGCCTCCTAGGTATGTATATAGCCTAATTTAAACTACTTAAGTAGGTATATATACTAACCTAAGCTACTTATGTAGGTACGTAGCCTGACCCATGTAGCCTAAATTAACATAACCTAAGCCTACTAAGTAGCTACATAGCTTAATTTAGGCTATCTAGGTAGGTACATAGCTTAGGTAACCAGGTTAACATAACCTAGGTTTATTAGGTAGGTACATAACTTAACTTAGGCTACTTAGGTAGGTACATAATTTAGGTAGCCTAGGTTAGCCTAACCTAAGCCTACTAGGTAATTAAGTACGTAGCCTAACCTAGGTTAACATACATAAATAGGTACATAGTTTAGGTAGCCTAGGTTAACATAACCTAATTTAAGCTACTTAGGTAGGTACATAACTTAAGTAGCCTAGGTTAGCCTAACCTAAACCTACTAGGTAATTAAATACATAGCCTAACCTAGGCTACCAAGGTAGGTACATAGCTTAAGTAGCCTAGGTTAACCTAGTTTAAGCCTACTAAGTAAGAACGTAACCTAACTTAAGCTACTTAAATAAGTACATAGTTTAAGTAGTTTAAATTAACCTAACCTAAGCCTACTAAGTAGGTACGTAACCTAACCTAAGCTACTTAGGCCATTTAGGCCTACTGTGTAAGGACATAACTAATTTAAGCTAGGCCACCTAAGTTATTAGGTAGGTAGCCTAATTTAATATTAGGTAAGTTTCTTAACCTTAGACCTACTAGGTAGGTATGTAGTCTAACCTAGGCTACCTAGGTAGGTACATAGCTTAGGTCATTTAGGTTAGCCTAACTTAGGCTTACAAGGTAGGTATGTAACCTAACTTAGGTTACTTAGGCCATTTAAACCTACTAGATAGGTATGTAATTAACCTAAACTAGGCCACCTAGCTTACTAGGTAGGTAGGTTAACCTAGGTTAGGCTACCTACTTCGTATGCTCAGGTTATAGGTTAGTAGGTACCTATTAGGCTTAATAGATTATAACCTACATGTTACCTAAATACATGTATTTACTAATAGGTACCTCCTACCTACCTAAGTTAACCTACCTGTTTATGTAAGTAGTGCAAAAAAATTCAAATTCATTTAATGTAATATGTTGGAAAAAAATTCATGGAAGTTGATTACAATATGTTAATCCAAAATCATGTTTATTACAATATGTTGTCCAAAAACAATCACCTTATGGGGTGGTGGTGTAATGGTTACGGACTTGATTTTTCAATGTGGAGGTGAGGAATTCAAGTCCCCATACTTCCAACCTAAGCTACCTTGGCTACTTAGGTGACCTAATTAAGTAGCTTAAGTTGCAAAGCCTATTAAACCACCTAGCTTAGGGGGCTTCAGTTAGCCTAAGTGGCTTTGACGCGCTCCCAAGTCCCTAGTTAGCCCCAAGTTGGGGTTGAGTCACTCAAGTTGTGGAATTTTTGGGACTTGGGGCATGCTCCTAGCTTCCAGCACTAAAGGGGGTGAGAGGGGCATGCTAAAAGCTCCGGGATTAGATTAGGAAGAGGGACAAGCTTACTCATTTATTCGGTCCTGCATCCAAATCCAACCAACAAGTTGGTTAGAACTCATTTTGCACACTTTCAATGTTGGGACAAGCCACGGGCAACCTTGGACTCACTTGATTCACCACGGCCCGGACTCAGGGGAAGCCACCACCTTCCCCCATATAGGATTTTTTGCAGCTCTCCGCCGCATTTGCATTTAAATGGTTCTTTTTCCCGGGACTCCCAAAGTGGAGTCCCGAAACTGTCCTGGTTTGGACTCTTGGGACTTTGGGCGTTCATAACTTCTCGCCTCAAATTCGGATTGGGACAAGGTCTAAACCAAAGTTGTAGCTCTCCTTGAGAGCTTTTCAACGGTGTGTTGCACTTCACTTGCACGCACCGGAATCAAGTCGATTCCCAACTTTTAGTGGTCGGGAGTCAAACTGCTAGTTTGACTTTCGGCCCTTCTTTCGACCATAACTTGTGTTGTAGATGTCTAAATGGCTCATGTGAGACCATTTTGGACATCTACACTTCAAGACCTTTTCAACAATATAAAGAACGCCTCAATGCAAGGTGTTTTGACCCTTGCAATCACGCTCTGAGTTTTCGGGAGTCCCGGAGGACTCCCAAGTCCCATTTTCGGAAGTGTGAGTGGCGACCTCACACTTCCCTCAAAATGGGGTTGTGATAGGCTTGATCTAGCCTAGGAGGCTTAGCCTAGGCTTAGGGCATAGGGTTGGTAGGTAAATAAATAAATTATTTTTGGCATTAATTATTAGGTTTATTAATTAGGTAGGGTAGGGTAAGGTAGGTAGGGTAATTAATTATATAATTACTATTTTCATATTAATTTTCAATAAAATAACTTAAATAATATATTTTTTGGATTGATGCCCAAATTATATTATTATCATGGTGGTTTAGTAAAAAACCCAATCAAAACGATCATATCCAAATCAACTTGTCCAAAATGGCACTTTGGTCAAGTTGGACATGGGGGCAAAAAAACCATATGGGGGGTTTTTTTGACCAAAATTTTTTGTCAAAAAAGTTGGGATTTCTTGTAATGAAATGTTGATGTCCCATGGCTACCACATTTATGTAACCATGAAAAATAATAAGCATTGTAGCACAAAGTTTTTATCAATGGTTTAACCCCTTTGGATCTAATAAATAAACTTCAATAATAATTGAGAAATCTTGGTCACCAAGGCCCTTTGCTTTGGCCCATTTGTAAATATCATTTACAAAGGCTATTACATGGGTAAGTTGTGCAACATTTTCCGCCATTGTTAATGCAAGTCGTAAATCCTCTCAAACCTAGTTGTCATGCATGGAATTAGAATATAAACCATAGTCTAAAGTTCAAACTTGTGATGATAAGATCCTTCACACTTCTAATATTTAGTTTCCCAAGGTTTCAAAGTGCTTTAAAAGTTTACAATTATTGAAAAGTTCACTAAACAAGGTTCAACCCACAACAATATCTAGAGAATTCTTCCCATGGAAAGAGCCCGTCTATATTATCTTCTTTTTTTGTCACAACTATTTTGCTTTATGTGGAAAGGGGTTAAGATTTAGGGTTTAAGGTTTAACATTACCATCCTTATGAAAACAATGATAGGGAAAAATAAATGCAAGTCGTTTTTACCCCCAAAATAATTACTAACATTTATTAATTCTACTACAACTACTCAAATAGTAATCATGTAGTATTCCATGTAGAAGGTAATGAAATAAAAAGGATTTGTTTTTTTGAGATAGTCTTGTTGTTTGCACACAACACTACTCTAGTTAGTGAAAGCTATAGCGAAAGAGTTTTACACAAGAGTGAGAGAGAGGGAACTAGAAAGTAGTTACCTTCCATACCCTTTAAAGTACCTTTAGAAATGGATAATCCATTCCAGTGGGGATGAAGGCTTCGAACACTTGTTGTTTCCTTTACAACACCTGCAAAACCTTTGAGATTATCTCCTACCATCTATAACACGTGTAGACCTTTTGTGGTTGCTCCCTATTGTTTGCAACAATTTTTTTCACCGTATAAAATTCAACCTTCAAGCTTACTTCATTGTCATTGCCATTTGTTAGCAACTATCGTCTTGTGGTAAAGAGGTGTGTCTTATTTTAAAAGTTAAACAAAGAATAGTTATCCTATCATTTTTATAGAAAAAACATATAAGTATTATATGAACACAACAAAACTTTATATGATTATGATATTCACTATTTTCTTTAACATTATCATATTTTAAATGAAACCAAGCACCAGCAAGACACTTGAAAATTCACAACCATTTTCCATTACAAAAATAAATATTATAACTCCCTTCCATACTCTCTTCCTCTTTTTTTATGTCACACACATTTTCTTCACAAGAGAGGGATCTCATAAAAAATTCCAATGTATCAAATAGTGGCACCATCGACAAATTTCCCTTTCCCCCAAGTCCTCATAATAGTGAACAACCCACATTCTTGAAATTCCCAGCAAATTGGGTTTCTTTCTTGAATACAATTTACCAATGTTTTACTTCATAATCCCAACATGCCACAAATTACAACATTTTTGCCTTCTTCAAACCAACCTTTTGTCCCTTAATTATCTTTGTCGCTTCCACCATTCCCACACACTTTATCCATGTTTGTGGTTCTATATCAATTTAATTTTTGAACTCCATTGTGTAGTATAATGGAACACAAGTAAAAAGAAATTAAGAATTCAAATGTGGGCATTTATCCCAAATAGTCACAATAGAAAGAAAAACAAGTCATTAAACATCCACACCCACAAATTAGCCCTTTATCACTAGACTTAAGAAATTAGGTATTTCGTAGGCCATCCTTTTATCCCCTCCATTGCGCACCCAATCCTCAAATACCACCACCATCAAATCTAGTTGAACCATCATCATTAAAGTTCATAAAAAAAAAGAAAAAAGAACCAAGTTCGTTTGTCGACTTGGAACAAGTGTTAAAACTTGTGGGCCCGTTGGTAGGTGGAGGCATCCTATAGGATAACATGTTTGAAATGGGGTTGTTTTTTTAAGCTATTGGAATGGAAAGTTTTTGTTACCATTATGTTTAATGCACAACAATCATTCAATGTAGAAAATGAGTTTGTGGGAAAGACCCATTAATCCATTTTCCTTTTGTGATTTGTAAATGATCCCATTAAGGTTTTCACACTTATACAATTGCCTTTATTAACTATTTTATCATTTTTGACTAAAGTTGAAAGGATTGAAAAGTTTGGATGCACTTTGAGTATATCAATTTTATGTTGAAAAAGTTTTAAGTTTTTTATGCAATTTTTTGAAGTGTTGCACTTACTTGAAAACCAACTAAAGGAGTCTACACACAGTGTGGAATTGTAGAAAGGGGGTAAACAAAGTGTGTATATATATTTCAAAAATGTTACAAAATGTTTCGACGATGAAATCACCAGTATTTGGAATTCACATACAGTTTGCTTTGAAGATTATTATATTTAGTCGATTCGGTGGTTTGTAACATGCTTATATATTTATGTTCTTTTCTATTAACTAAGTATTTGTGGAAGGTGCCAAAAATGATATTGAATTTGAAATAGTTTTTGAAGGGCTGAAAACATGTTGCATCCGTTCACATTTGAAAGGGTAGGTTTGCACAATGTTGTTAAAATCTTCAAGTCGGGTTGACGGTTTGTCCAACATAGACTCGTTGTATGGGTATACCGGTGATTGTATGGACATGGTGTTGATGGTGATTTGCTACTAATGATCATTTTTTGTTTTCAATCCCATAGTCGTTGATGGCAATGCTTTCATACTTGTTACATCATTAGGGCTAACATTTGGCAAGTTGGTTTTCTTTGTTGCATAAATGGGCATTTCTTTGGTGTTCTAGAGGTTTTTGAAGAGTTGTTTAATTTGTTCAAAGGTCCAGTTAGACCAAATGGTGATGTCTATGATTTTGAAATTCACAAAAAATCAAACCATTTGATATGGTGTGAGTGTCCCATGCACCTCATTGCAGATCATGTCGACATTTATATATGCCATGAGTCCACCTTCAAGATCAGCATATAGAATGTTTGACACATCCATGATCAATTTCGTGTGTCTTGGGGTGGCCAAAAATTGCAACCAACAAAAAATCATTTTCAAGAAATAAATGGCATGAATTGATTTGGATGAAAGAGATGGGTACATGGGGTTGGCATTTTGTTGTCGTTGTCTAAAAATTTTGTTTTCTTGCTAGCCTAATCATCCACAAATTGGTTGGCTTCTATTGAGGAATGGAAGGTTGACGTTTCACTACATCCTTTATTAATCTTATTTTCCATAAAACAAATTTACATCACATATTTGAAATAAGGGGAAAATGTCATTTAAAAAAACTATCATATATGAAAACTGGTTTATGAAAATACTATAATATCTTTTCATAAATATTCAAAATTTCAAACACACTAACTTCATTATATGGAATGTCGTTTAAAACTTCACATAATAAATCTTTTTCCTGCACACATCACAGTCCACCTATACATGAATACCAAAAACAAAATAACATATAATACTACATAAACATTAAAAAAAAATTCAAATGGAAATTAGTCATAAAAATTTTTCATTTCTTATTTTGTAAGGCTAATTCAATGTTTGCTTAGTTTTCACTACTTTCACATACTTTTTACCTATTTTGTGTAATTTATTTTATATATCACTAGTCTTTACAAGTTAAAAACTATTTCTTATTTCAAAAAAAATTACATTAAATAATATGCATATAAAAATTATTGTCACAAACACATTATGTTTAGGTATAGATAGTTGTTGATTCATACATGTATTTAGAAGATGACATATTCATGTTCTTTTATTATGCATCTCATCAAAACCATTTTCCAATTATGCCATTTAATTTTGTAACCAATGTTATTTAAATATAATCAACTATTTCCAACATAAAAGAACTTGATTAAATTGATCTCAATAACATTGATAATATAATGATTGTTATACAAAAAGATTTTTTCCAAAATTTTGATAAATATAGCTAGTTCACCTACACACTATATTAAAACCTTACATTCTAATAAATCCAACATATAGTTTTAATTTTCAGGTCCATTAAACAAACAAACAAAATTATATTTAAAATTTAAATTTACTTATTTATTAAATCATTTATTACTCCCCAAGATGATAAAATTGTATTTTTTTCATATTTTGCATAAAGGGTTATGTGGTGTACAATATTTGTTTAAAACTAGCATCTTAGTTTCTTATGTTTCTAATACTAATTTCCTTTTTGATATGCATGCCAAAAATTCTGGTTGCAACATAAAGGATGATGATGTTTCAAAAATGTTCAACAAAACACATCCACACAATAACTATGTGAAAATGTCTTTGAAGAATGTGCCATGCATGTGTATAAATGTGAGGAAACATGAAATTTTCTATCAACAAACCAACCTTTAATTATGAAAAAGCTTCTCCAAAACACTCATGTGAACTACAAATTTATGTTGTAGATTTCAGACATTTGATGTTTGAAATATTAAGTCACATAAAGGCACTAACACATTTCATCATGACACTTATGGTCATGATTCGTCTATTAACATTCCCCATGGAAATTATTTCCATTTGAATAGTAATGGAAAAATAAATTTCTTGCATTTTTTTTACATCAAAAAATATAGTGGAACTTGTTGGCATTGGAAAAGAAGCATGAAATATTTATAGAAAACAAATCACTCACAAAACCAACATGGAATTTGAGTAATGTAAAAATGTTACTTACACCTCCAAAGGTACAAACATATCTTGTGCAATAAATTTCACAACATTCTATGTGCTAACAAGTTGTACAAAAGTAAAAGCAAAAATATTTTATTCTAATCTATAATGCCCAATTTTCATTAATGGATCCATCTCCAAAACCATCTACCATTATATCATTACATATAAACAAAAAACCAAAAATTGTTTAGTACCTCCAACAACAGCCAATGGCATTTACATCTCCTTCTTTTACATGTAGCTCCAAGCCTCCAAGATTGTTACACAAACACTTCGCCACAAGTTCTGCTGAATCCTATGTCAATAGTCACACTATTCTATCTTCAATACTCTAGAACACCTAAAAAATTTCACAAAATTCTACTAACAACAACAATTTTCCACATCTATTCTCTCAATACCCATTTAGAGAATCCACTTATAGAATGTACCACTTTGTGTAAGGAACAAATACACTTCAACTAACTAATCTTGAAAGAGTTTGAACCTTTTAAGAAACAACTTTTGTTACAAAAACCCTAACATTGAAAAAAATATACAACTTCTAACATAAAACATAAAATTCTTCTTTTAAAAATAAATAAAATAAATGCATTTCTTTATGCTTTCAACAACGATGCAAACCCTAACTTTCTTACCCTAATTTTTTGCATCTCATCTTAGCATCTCAAATAACCAACAACGTGAATACATTTGGACACAACATTCTCAGGCTCCTAAACATGTTGCCTGCACTTCATTTTAACATCTCAATTAGAGTCTTAAACAACCATCCACGTGGACTCTTTTAGAGCCAACATTCTTGGCCGCCCAGACAGGCTACTTTCACAATAACTCACACAACATCACACCACAATTCTTTCCAACGCTATTAACTTGCATTAAACAAACATAAACACACATTTAAGAAAAAAAAAGAAAATTCCATCAACTGCCCACTCCCTTGTCACCGTTTGCTTTAGACTACATCCATTGGTTCATTTTTCATCCATTAGGTATTCATTCCAATGAAGATCATATCCCACTTCATTTCATCCTGCAGAGATACCTTCCAGTGTTGGGCGATTCTTGGGGTCAGAGACAAATACCCTTCAGTTATCAGCCAGGGCATATATTCACTTATTTGCCAGTCATCAGCCCTTGATATATCACTTTACCACCAGTTCTCAAAAGTCAAGGAACCAAGTTTGGTATTTAACTATGGTTCTCAAAGCAAAAACGAACAGTCAAAGAACTGACCAAACGACTACTGTTCTTTTCCGGTTCTTTCATGAAACCTGTCAATTCTTCAAGGGTTTTGAAAGAACCGGAACTTGTGATTCTTGGATTTTGAGACATTAAAAGAACCGGAACTGGCGGTTGTTTAAAAATTCAAAGAACCGTCCCACACTGGTCTTACTTTCCACTTTTGTGCACTTTTGGGTGGAAAAAGAGCTCAATCAAAGCAACTGAAGTGCTCGTCTATTTGAGAGGCGTGAACGTAGGACGATAGCGGGGAGACAAAGAGTGGTGGTGGGCGTCTGCGCAGCGACGAGAGACAGAGAGCGAGTGGGCGAGCGGGACACAGCACAAAGATATGGCGGCTATGGCCAAAGCTGTGCCCGTCGTCGCAGGTACATCATTCCCTTCTTTCTTCCTATTCCTGCCTGTCGTGCTCCATCGTCGCATCCCATGCTTCGCCGGTCACGGCCTCCGTCTGCCTGCAGCTGCTGCTCGCATCCCGTGTTCTCTTACTCCATCCCCCTGCCATCCTCCTCCTCCTCGTAGAAGCTTTGTCGTCAAGTCCCAATCTGATGGAGGTCAGTGTATATCTCTCTCTCCCTCTCTCTACCCTCTTCTGCTCACGGGAGATTTTGCATTCGGGATTCCAAGTTCTCTACAGGCGCTTTCTGTTACCGTTTTGTGGATATACGATTTGAAAATTTATTGGTGGACTTACATTTTGTAGGAGTATTCCGTGGAAAAGAGAAAACCAAGGCATTGTAGCCGTGATTTTGATCTGTATTTTACATGATAATGTGCTGGTTATTCTCTGGCAATCTATCTCTGTGATTTCTTCTCTGTTTCTGTCCGCGTTGCACGCAATGCTTAGCCCTGACGAGCTTAGCGATCAGCTTGGGAATCATTGCTTTCAAGATACTCATATGAAGCCCTAATAGTAGCATGTCACAATCTCTGGGGCACTATGGCTGATCTACCTTCCATCAACTCATAATGTGGATTTTGTAGAGAGGGAGCAACCATTGCCTAGTATTGGATTTCTTGGACTCGGCATCATGGGAACAGCTATGGCACGCAACCTTGTAAAAGCTGGGTATAGACTTTTATCTCTGATATTCTACCTGCATTGGTCTGGTATTTGATTCTGCATTCATTCATATTATATTTTCCTTTTGTAAACTGTGAACTGGTTACTACCTGCTCAATTCTGTTTGTTGGAATTACTGTCAGGTATGATGTTACAGTGTGGAACAGGACAACCAGCAAGTGTGATGCTCTGGTGTCTGAAGGTGCCAAGTAAGTCTCTGTATTCTGCAGTTATTCAAGATTCCATCCTCCCATTCTGACCCTTTCTTGGACCCACGATTTGATTCTCCTTTTTCTATGTTTTTTTTTCGGTTCCCTGACTTTGTGGCTGTCTGCGTCCAAATTGAAGCAGTGATTATGTTAAGAGGCTTTTGCATTTTCTTGTAAATTGGCTCAATTGTTTCTCACCATTTCCAGCAAGTTTATAGCGTGTTTCTAGGGCATGTAATTGACCTTGAGTACCAGACAGTTCTGATTATCTGAGGGAGTGTGACCTGGAAATATTTTCCACAAAGAGCTTTTCAATCTTTTAGCATGTTCAATTTCCAACGCCAAGGTGTTCTTAATGGCTGCAAAAGGTGCTGGACAACAGGTTCAGTACAGTGTTCTCAAATAGTCTATATCCCAAGGATTCTGTTCTGTGTGGCTAATGAGAATGGATGCATTTTGTGGAGACTTCTCAATTGATCAAAAGTGAGGAGCTGTCATTGTAAAATGGTCAAGGTGGTGACAGTAGCATAAATTATTTTCAAAAAATTTCGCAGTTGAGTTGGTGAGAGGAAAGATTAGACCCATCACCAGATGCTTTGGTTGTTAGGGCCTGACCTGAGTGTAGTAATGGTGTGCAGGAGAGGGGCATCACCCATGCAAACAGCGGAGGCTTGTGATATTACTTTTGCAATGCTGGCAGACCCAGCTGGCGCAGTTTGGTCCTCAACCTTTATTCTTATAGTCATCTTACATTATGCATACTTTCAAATATGAAAGAACATGAAATCTGTTAAAATGATCATGGCACTGCAAACAAAGAGATGCCACCTTCGTCTTTACCCTGCTGATTACTTACATGTGAAATTTTTGGGCCAGACCATGAGTATCCCTTGTCTGACCATTTCAGGACTCTTCAACATAAAGGATGCACATGTTCTAAAAATACAGGGGATTCCAGAGATAATCATCACAAATTGCATGTAATATATGGTTACTTTGAAAACTGTGGTTACAATGTTCAAAACTGAGATCATGATTAGATCAGCCAGTAACAAGATGCCAATTATTACACTTAACAATTGATGCAGTTTCTTGTCCTGCAGCTAGGAGATTTTGTAGTTGACCCAGATCAATTTGAGGATTTGTGCTTGTAATTTGCAGATTGAGGTTGCTTGTGGTGAAGATGGTGCAGTCAAAGGCTTAGGTCCAGGCAAAGGGTATGTTCCACAGGTTATATTTCGGCCTGCAAATTGCAATAGAGTAAAGTCCATTTTCACAAATCAAGGTAGCCTACAGTGTTGTGGCACAAATACTGAAATATGTGCCCAACATGTAGCTCCAGGATGAGCACAACCTTGTGCTAACATCATTTAGGTGGTTGAATACAACTTGATATGACTATGTACTCACAAATTTGTTTCGTATGGTTCATCAACCACCTATTGCAGCAATATGCTTTAATTTCAGGGTGGTCAAATTCACATCTTTGTGTCAAGTAGACCATCAGGAGAATAATGTATGAAGACAAATCCTTGTAGGTTGACAGGAACACTGATTCACATGATTGTAGGTATGTGGATGTCTCAACTGTTGATGGTGATACATCCAAGGCCATATATAAAGCTGTCCAAGCTAAAGGCGCTGAGTTCCTTGAGGTGACTTCATTACCGCGTTAGTGCTTTGAGTGTTGACTTGGAGTGTTGATGTGAGGTGTGGATTAACTGATAGGTTCCAGGCTGCTATCTATCCATTACAAGACTTGATTACTTGGTAGTGATTTGTGAAAGGGAGCTGCATTTCCTTGGGTGCATGCTCAAACAGCCATAGGTTTGGTTCTGACTGTAGAAGGTGGAGGTAAGGTCCTCAGTTGAATCAACTGAATTTGGTTGTGTTTCAGTCCCCTTTTTGGACATGAATCTCTCATTTTGTGGAATGTATCAAAATGTATGAGTTCACTGCGATATGCATCATCAAGCATATGTGCTAATAATTCTGCACGCACTGATCAAGAGATTCATGCCTGATTTTGCTTGAGGAACTTTCTAATGTGGTGCCTATAACTGGATGCCAGGCACCTGTTTCTGGCTCCAAGAAACCTGCAGAAGATGGAACACTGATCTTTTTGACTGCCGGTATCCTTCTTCCTATTAATTTAAGCATTTGTTTACTCTGTCATTTATCTGATTTCCACAACAGCAATATCTTTAGCTCCTCAAACTGCTTTCTCACACAGTTAGATTGTCATCCTGTCAGTTGTTATTGGAATAATCCAAAGCTCTCATGCTCATCATCACAAGTATATGGCAGAAACCAGAGTGCTGAACACATGCTGAGTTTCTTGATTTTGTCTAAGTCCAAAGGGTTTCTCTCTTGACCTTTTTTCTTGTTATCAAAGTTAATGGTTGCAGAGAAGGTGAAATTGTTCTTCTTTTTGGGTGTATTAGGCCATTAGGGGTTGAAAGGAAATGTTTGGTTTCCAAGAAGGGCCAAACACAAGGAGGTCATCCTTTTGATTATTAGTAAGAATCTTGTGTTTCCAATCTATGTTTTCAGGTGATAAATCTCTGTATGATAAGGTGGCACCTTTCCTAGATGTCATGGGCAAGGTCAGCAGATTTTACTTCACACACTCTCATCATCTAATATTCTTTGTGTTTTGAGCTGGTACCAATCTGAGTGGCTTGGCTATAGGTGTATGCCAGTCCTAGTACAGGATCCTGATTGGCACTAGGCTAATGGGCCCAATACAGGCTACTTCATGGGAGTTGTGAGTGTTGAATGTGAACATGTTTGCAGTCACGTTTTTATTTGGGAGAGGTGGGGAATGGCGCAGCTATGAAGCTTGTGGTGAACATGATCATGGGCAGGTTAGTTCTTTGACCAAGATATCTCACAGGAATCTAGTTGCTCCTACTCCTTGCATACAATCGTTCAATTAGAACCTCTCTTTAGGAGGAAACAAATATCAAGTATTTGAGCAAGCAGTGGATCACTCTAATTTCGAAGGGTTTAGACTATTTCTAGTAGATTATGAATCAAGCTTTTGTTCTAAAAAGGGTCATTCTTTTGAGTTTCTCTAGGTTGTTTCTCCCTTCTTTTTTCCTGTTCTTGTTTTTTTGGGTGTTCCCCTTCTTCTTGGTTTCTTTGGCCATCTCCTTCTTTTAATGCTTTGTTGAGCTAGCCAGCATCATGATGGAGTGTTCCTGTTACTACCAGTCTTGTGACAAATTCAGTATGTTGTTTGTATGACTCTCATCCACTGCCTGGGAGCAGATGAAGTCATTGAGGATTTATGGTAGTGGGTCAGCATTATACATATTGCTGTTGAAGGTCGCTGAACTTGTGTGTGGCTGCTGCTATTGTTCAAACTGCTCCAGTCTTTTCTCTGTTTTCTAGGGTTGGATCTCCCTTCTCTATTTCTTTTTCCTGTTTGCTGATATGTTGTTGGATCTGATATGCCTATAACATTATTATTAGGTCATTCTTCAATTATATTGAGGTTGACTTAAGTCATCAGTATGGAGAATTTCTCAATACTTATGAACATATTTTGCCCTAGGTAAGATTGTTGGCATTCTTACCAGGCTGTCTTGGAAACTGTTGTCCTTGCTTTTGTGGTTGGGCTTAGTGTAAGGATTTTTTTCTAGCCACAATTCTCACACAATGTGGTCAATTGCAGCATGATGGCATCATTTTCAGAAGGCCTGGTACTTGGAAAGAAAGTTGGACTCGACCCAGCCACCATTGTTGAGGTACCGAAAACCACAGTTGTGATTGCAAATGCAGATTCTCAGAATCCTGATATCTCCCACAGTCTGAAATGCAAAGCTTTCTGGTGAGACAGTCAATGGTAGGTTTTTTGAGGGGGGAGGGGTAGGGTTCTTGGTTTAGGGCTTATTCTCCTTCAAAAGTTTTAAGTGCAAGTAATTGATGCATTGGGGCCCTCAGGTGGTGGGACAAGGTGCAATTGCTGCACCTATGTTTGCTATGAAGGGACCATCTATGGTGAAAGGGAGCTACCCACCCGCATTCCCTCTCAAGCATCAGCAAAAGGTTAGAAACTCTAGCCCCTCTCCACATAAAGCAGAAACAGTTGTGACAGAAGGAGAAGATAGTACAGATGGCCTCTTTCCATGTGAGGAATTCTCTGGATACTGTTGTGGATTGGGACCTTGCTTGGTGAACTTCTCAATAACTGTAAGCTCTCAGGGAACTTTGAGACTTTGGGAAACTGGATACTAGAAGTGTTAAGTGTCTTATCTTCACTGGATTATGGTCTGTATTCTGATTCCATGCATGACAACTGGGTTTGACAGGATTTACGGCTTGCATTAGCAATGGCAGAAGATGTTGCACAACCTACTCCTGTAGCAGCCTCTGTAAATGATATCTACAAACGGGCCAAAGCAGAAGGCCTTGGTGACCAGGATTTCTCAGCTATTATTGAAGCTTATTTATTGGATCCAAAGGGGTTAAACCATTGACAGAAACTTTGTGCCACACTACTTGTTGCTTCCCGTGGTTGCTTGCATAAATGCACTTGCCATGGGACATGGACATCTGTGCTACATCTTATCCTCTAGGCTCCCTGCAACAATTGTATTTGCTGGAGCACACAGTCATGCTTCTCATAATCTGGAGTTATCTTGAAAGTCTCGACTCAGCACATACAGCCCACATCCTTCTGAATTTAGGTGTGAAGGATATTTGAAATTGATATTTCTAACTTAACAAGTTCACTTTTCTAAACTGTAGTTCTGCAGACTGATAACAGGACATTTTTTTTCAAATTTTTGTTGCATACAATGAACCCTAAACCCTAGGCTGATAAGGTTCTAGGAATGTGTTGTATCTCATATGGTATGCCTGTAAATGACAGTCCTAGACAGCCCCCTCTAAGCTTTTTACATAGCCAGTTTACTAGGATACTTTACTTGCGGTAATAACTAATGATTTGTAAGCTTTTTAAACTGACAGGTAGCATTCTTGCTGCAGTCCCACAATTTTTTTGTCTATGACACTCTGATCCACCTCTAAGTGTTGCAGAATTTCCCATCACGTGATTTCCTCTGAGTCCAAAGATACTTATACCAAAACTCCAGTTGGGTGAGCATCTAATGAGCCAGTCATACTTTCCACCATGTATAACCCTTGCTGGGATTGCTCAGTGGCAGAATCTAGAATCCATCAAGAAAACTGAAGACAAAAAATGAGAAGGGGCACTGGTGAGTGGAGTTTGAGATTCACAATTGGACTTCTCTGCCCCTTCTGCATGAGTAGCTTCACTACTGCATGGTGGAGGGCAACCAGTTCCACAGCCTGACCAGCAGTGCACAGATCTGTGTACCATCTCCTCTGAAGGGCTGCAGTCTCTCCACACCCAACTGGTCGGTTTGTTCAAGTTTTGCTGCACACATTTCTCAGTCACAACTTTGGAAAGTTTTAGTCCTTTGTTATTTTGTAAAATAACCTTCTGAAGCATAACTTGTAGGCTTCATCAATGTATTTGCATGTTGTACAAAGGTTGGAATGTACTTGATGGTCAAGTCATCAACAAGGGAGCTTTCTTTCATAAATTGGTTCCCAATTTCACAAACATAAAGATCAGTAAGTAATCTTCAGAACCAAACATTGCTTGTGGCTCTTTCAGAAAGAACTTGATATTCAACTTTAGTAATTGATGTTGTCATATTGCTTGTAGCTTTACTGCTCCAATCTCTGTGTGCATTTCATAGTTTGAAGTGTATGCATGAGGTGGATCTTTTGGTGTGAAGGTCACATCCATAGTCAACATCAACATAGGTTGTGAGGATGCCTCCCTCCCCACCTGGAAACTGAGGTTTGTAAGAATTGCATGTTTTTCCTCTAGTGTATCTAGAGAGCACCTTACACACTGTAAAAAGTCAGCAGGCTTTAAAATACGTGATTGTTTTCATAAAGCTTCTTGTCATTTTTCTCTCCCCATGATACCAATTCATTATCATGGGATTTAAAAAAAGGTGCATGGCTTTTGCACCATGTAACACCCTTGGTCACAGGCATTACTAGAATTGGGCATGCCCGTTATGAAGACCACAATATCAAAACCATCATTTTTGATAGTTCAAACACTATTACAAATCATGGTTTTTTAAGAGGTTCAAATTTATTAATTTGTTGATTAATGGACATGGACATTTTAACTAAATGTTAGGGGTTTGATTGACACGCATTCTTTGACTGATCAATTTGATTATAGTAATTTATTTGACTAAATATATATGGTCAAGTTGTATTACCTTAGTTAAAATGGTCACTAGTTTTTAGTTAAGTAAAATATTTAATCAAAATGGTCAATGATTTTTAATCAAGTGCACCATTAGTTGAAATGGTTAATGATTTTTAATCAAAAGGAACATTTAATCAAGATAGCCAATGGTTTTTAGTTAAATGTAACATGGTTTGCTACCCTATATATTTACCTCTTACTTACTCACCCAACTATTTGTTTAACACTACTTACATACTTATTACCCACTCACCTATTTACTACTTACTTACTTACCTACGTACTTACTTATATTTTCTCACATTTGTACAACCTATTTATTTACTTACCTACCTATTCACCCCACTTATCTATTTAAGTTTAGCCATTAGGTTTAGTCATTATGTTTGATCATTAGATTTACCTAAATTTAGCTATTAAGTTTAATATAAGTTTAGCCAAGGTTTAACCATTAGATTTATCTATTGGGTTTAACCATTAATTATCATTTAGGTTTAAACATTATATTTATTGATGTGAAATAAATGTGTGAAATAAAAGACTTGACAAAATTTTAATCTTTTTGATGGTTTAGTCCATTGGGAAGGATTTGGTTTATCATTGTAAAGGTTTGGGGTTCAATTTTTTATATTTGCAACTTATTTCATATTTAAAAAACTAAGGTAAGTAGGTTAGGCTAAAATAGTTGGTGAGGTTAAATTAGGTAAGCTAAGTTAAGTTAACACCTACTTACCTAAGTGCATTTTTTCAACCTACTTAGACCTATTTATTACCTACCTACGTACATATCTACTTACCTATTCATTAAAAAATAATAATTCAAAAAGTGATTTTGCTTTAGGTATCAATTTAAAATTTTGACCCCACCAATTTGGACTCTGGGTTATTGTAGGTCACCAAAACATAGCAGGACTTTAAAAAATGTCTACTGTCGTCTTTGAACTGTAGCCAAATTTGGCTCTTTCCTCTCTCGTGGATGGTTGCCATTGTGATTACATCACAAAAGTGAAAAAAGAGGTCACAAAAGGTCACCAAGATGTGGTATCATAACGTAATCATGTCAGTATTGTCCATACAAACTTGAGCCACAAGGAAGGATCCCAAGTTGGACCTTTTTTGGCAGAATTCACGACCAGGGTTTTTTTTGGGGGTTGTGACTTGTGACCCCTACAAAGGTTTGCGAGACGGTAGAAAAATTAGCCACGAGTTTACACTTACAATGTTAATTAACATTAAATTTTTGAAAAAAGTAAAATTTAGAGCCTAACATTGATGTTAACTGAAGTTTGACAAAACACAATGTTTAGCATGTATCCTTGTCTATCCTCTTTTCAGAAAGAAAATGGCAAAGATTATTTTTGTGGATGTGGATTAAATTGCAAACTCCAAAAATGATGTCAATATTAATTATTAAATCACATCACATGTGAACATGATAAAATAATGTTTAGGAAGTTGACGATAACTTGCAATTAGAAATAATTGTGATTCATGACACTTCATTGATGTTAAGGTGATGTTAAGGGGTTGAACATCCCTTTAGAAGTTTCTTCTTTTTTTCCTTGCAAGAGTTTTTCAACAGATTGAAAAAGTATATGCTATGAGACTTCTTCCAACCCTAGCCTCTTGAGCATTAAAGTGTTCCTGGTTTCATGACCTTGGTGGCTAGTACAATTATCTATTGTTTGGAGGTAGTTCATAATATATGTGGACACCAAGTACTAAGGAAGAATGAGCTAGTAGGCACCTGTTGCAAGGACTTCGAAAGTGGAAACTGACATATTTTAAGATATAGTATTACTGGACCTTGCAATTGGTGGGTCTCTTGCAAGCTTTGATAGCTTAATCACGTTTGAAAATTTTGATGGTGAGGACTGAAGATACAAACTTTTGCCTACTGATAAGTTCATGGTCAGCCCTGTAAAAGTTCTGAGACTGTTCACAAACTTTCAAGTTTCTGGGCAATTTTGCTACAAAACAGACGGCTGGAAAAGTCCAGTCATTCAAATATGCAATTCAAACAAAAGGCAAAGCATTCTAAAAATACACAAAAGTACCCTAGTTGAATAGCAGGTTCCACAAATATTATATTATTTTTAGACATGCTGAAATTTCAAAAATTATATTTTTCTCAAAGAAATTTTTGTGTGAAGGAAAATGAAGCATCTTTTGAATTATTCAGGAAAATTCTATGTATCAGAATGTAATTTTCAAGATTAAATTACTCAGCAGAGACCTGACGAAACCTGCTATTCAACGATGATGAGAAGCTTGATGCTCTATTGGGTATCAAGTCACAATTTATAAGCCAGAACCATTGACCTTTGTTGCATTAGTGACCTACTAGCTCATTGGCCCAAAGATTCCACAAACTTCACTTCTTGGATGAAAGTGTGATAGATAGCCACTGTCTATTTAGATGAAAAGAGGCTGTGTCAAGTCTCATTACTGTCAGCAATGCCCGGTAACTGGCTTGAGGCTCCAGTACTTAAGATGCATTCACATTTAATGTTAAGGACTCCAGTATTAAGTACTCTAACATTGAGCTAGTCATTTAGGACCTAAACCTATTTATCATGAAGATTTTATGTTAAGTTAACATTCATTTAATATTTAAAAATCACCCATTTAACATTGGGTGCCACCTAGATTTTCACTTAACAACTGACTTAACATCAGGTGTGAGTGCACCTTTAGTCCAATGATGAAAGTGAAATTGGCCACTGTTTTCTGGGTTAAGAATAATAGTCATAGAACGGTTTTCTCCAGTGTTGGGTGGGTTTTTAATTTTATGAAGAAACTCCAGTTCCAGTTTTTAAAACAAATTAGAACTGGGATCTTTTCCAGTGTTGGTCTGGTATATAGGATCAGAATTAACCCCTGGTTCTAATCACTTTTGTCAGAGACATGTATATATCTCAGTTCCCGTTTTGAGGTCCACACATAAATAGAACATTTGGGTGTTGGTTCTGGGTTGGATAATTAAAAATAAATCTGGGTATTCCGGTTTTGCTTCTGAAATTCAGACTCAGTATCAGTTGGATACTTTCTAATCAGAATCATGGATGGTGACACACAAAGTGGATACCCACCCAACACTGGTTTTTATTATGAAAATGTTGATTTTTCTAAGCTACAAAAACAAGGGAGGCGCTATCCCACCCCCCACCCCCCAATTGAGCTCTGTAGGGCTCTTGTTCCGCTTGTCTTCTTTCACATGTTTTTCGTCCCTGCATGTTTCTGCATGAAACCACGCAGCATGGTTCCTTCTACATATTTTTTTAATTCTGCAAAAGAAATTAGCAATGTTCTTTGAATTTAAGTTCTTTTTTTATATAATTTCTGTTTTGCTGCGGTTCAGCAGATTTAAAATCTGAATCTCCCAGGTGTAAACTGGTACTAGCGACTGGCATAGATTTCGACACTGGGAAGAGTGTGGTTTCTTTTCTATTTCAATAACTTTGAGAGGGAAGACGTCAAACCCTGCGGCGGAGCCACACAGTTTTGCGCAGGGCTGCACTGTCAGGCCCAGAAAGGGTGCTGAACACGTGCTCGAATTGGGGGAGGAGGGGGGGGGTGGGGGGCGGTTGTCTCTCGTCAAAAACAACATTGTTGGTATAAACGAAGGTCTCGCTATGGGACCTTTCGGATTTGAGATCCTTGAGATCGATAGGTTGAAAGAGGTTTACATTTTTAAAAGGTCCCCATAACAGGACATTTCCCTATGGAAAGCAACGATATTTTGTTTTTGAAAGTGATTAATCATAAAACTGGATCCAATAAAACAGAGGTAAGTCTGAGAAAGTCAAATAGGACAGATTCAAGCTGGGCAGCAACCTGAAAATACAAATGAAGAAAAGTGTCAGTGCTTTACGGATAGATATTGACGAACATGGCCATCTAAAAAGGAGGCCTATTCCTGCAGGTTTGGCGGCGTGGAGTCCCGGGTGGGGCCGTAGCATATACACGGATTACAAGGGACGAAGATAATACGACTAGGATGGTGTACAAAGTCGCCGAAGTTTACTGCAAATATACAACATGCACGTGGACCCAAGTTTGGTCGTGGTCTCATTGGGTGTGCAATCCTTCTCCCTTTGTCTCATCAGCTTCATAGCAGCACCTGTGTGTGAATTGGCTGAGAACTGTGTTGCACACACGAAGCACTAGCTTGACGCGAAAGGTCTTCAACTCTAAACCCATTTTCGACTGCCAAATATTCAACACAGTACCAAAGCTGGAGCTCCAAATTACCTGCACACGTCAACATCGCAGTCCTAGAATCATGGGCAGTTGTCGTGGCTTCAAGGACGAGTGCAAGATTCCTCAATTGCTCTTGGTCTGTAGACTTCAGCAGCTTCGTCTTGTTACTTATGGTTGCAGCTTCACAAGCGGCCGCGTTATCAAGTATGCTTTGCTGTTCTGCACCTTCTTGAGCTTGTTCTGCTCATGTCTTACTTCCGCGCTCGCTCCTGCCCCTGCCCCTGCCCCCGCAATACCCCCCTTCCCGGTTCCAGTAGCCGATCTTCCTGGGAGCTGGAATACCACGGTTATTGGCAGTTCTCGGTTCTACTATGAGACAAAAGAGGGTATGGGTTTTTTTCATACACAATTTGCTGATGTCGAATCGAGATGTACATGATCAGTTATTAAGTCAACAATAATGTTAATTCTTACCTACTACGCTCAGTAGCTCAGTGTTTTTTCTGGTTTTGGGATGTTGTCAAACTGGAGAGCATTAACTACAAGGTTTAACCAGATTTGGCAACAGTG
>Ga0116227_10002748_pt1 | contig 39718 bp, 22 predicted proteins | sample S1TSphgellanicum_FD_89693 | JGI IMG/M metagenome (GOLD analysis project Ga0116227, IMG submission 89693) | Host-associated microbial communities from peat moss isolated from Minnesota, USA - S1T2_Fb - Sphagnum magellanicum MG | ecosystem: Host-associated > Plants > Peat moss > Unclassified...
GGTGTAGTGGGAGGGGGCGTGGGGAAGGCGGGAAGGTCATTCCTTGTATAAATTAGGAAGCATATGAGATAAAAAGGTTTTTTTTTAATATGCTATGAAATAATGGTATATTTTAGGTATATTTAAAATAGATCCTCATAATGAATTATAGTCACCTTATTTATATTTAAGTAAATTATAAATTAGACTTTTTTTTTCAATAAGTTAAATTTTATGTTTTTTTGCACGTCATTTGGAATAAAAAGTTATGTCAAAACATGGCATCCATGATTAATCATTTTTTATTAAGAATTAATTGTTTATGCCTTTTTTAGTTGCTTATGCCATTTGTACTCATATCAACTTAGTCATGGATGCCACATTTTGGTGTAGTGAATTGGAAGTAACTTCCTTAAGCTTTTTATTCAAAAGGGACACATGTGACTAAAACTCTTATAGTTGTTTTAGACAAGTCCCAAAAGACTCTCGTGACTCAAGGTGAAAGCACATAACAAGGGACCCCTTTTCAAGCACTTTTGGGTTTAATATTATAATATGTACATAATATAATTATTCCAAAAGTGTGGTGCATTTAATTTTGGGTTTCAATTTGGAGTTTGGGGTTTTATAATATTGATTTTTTACAAAAATAATGTTATTTAATATTATTTGAATTTTTAAAAAAATATCCATGGGTTTATTCATGATATGCAATGTGCACAAGTACAAAAATGTTAGATTCTCATTTTGGACTACACTAACATCAAGGTTGCATTAACATTCAAAATAAACATTTGTAATGGAATTTAAAACAAAGACACCCTAAAGACACTTGTCACCTTCCTTGTGAATGTGATTGTTTGTCGAATTTTTAATTGAACACATATTTATTGTTGTTATCTCGAAAAAAATCACTTTTTTGAAATCAAAATTTTCAAAATTTTCACATGGTTCAAATTATGTGGAATCACATGGTCCAACATATTTTCAACTTTCATAACATTTGATTAGCGAATATTTAAATTATTTTTTGAATACATATATATATATACACACAATATTACATGCATTATTTTTGAACAAATATATTTTTGGAACACATAATATGAAATCAAAAAATCATTTTCTTCAACAAGTGACTTCTTTTTGTAATGGATTATCATAATATTCAAAAACATTGTGAAAATCCTTTTTAAAAATGACATTATTGAAATTAAAAAATGCACCACCTAGAAAAACAATATAGTGATGCACAAAAAGGGTCCCTGTGGAGTTTGCTTTTCATCCTTCATTCTCAAAAGACACCATGTGGCATTAGTTGCAATGGTATTCATGAATTCATTCAACTACATATCTACATGCAAAATTGATTAAACACTCACAATTAAACTTACTAACAAGTACTATTCCTACAAGTAATAACAATAGTAACCTTAATTGTACATATATTTTTCTTATAAAAAATAGAATTATTCACTAAACATTTAAAAAATCCATTATCAAAACAAAAAGGCGAAAAAAATCTCAAAATTGCATAATAGAAGAATGTCCAAAAATAAAAAGATAAGAAAAAAAAATTCAAAATTTCCTTCCAAAACCCCAATTCAAATCTAGTAATTAACAACTTATGAACTACATACACACATTCCACAATTGTTATAAATATTGAATCCTCTAATATTTAACCCAAACTTCAATTACATGCAAAACAACACAAAAATTTGTGCAATTAAAGATATTAACAACATCATCCAATTAAATTCACAATTTACATCAAAGTAACATTTTTCAATTTATTCAAGTAGAAATACAAGGAAATGTGAACATATGAAGTTTTCAAGTTTATACACATGATATGATACTTGAAAAGTTCATGATTTGTTAGAGGTGCACATAATGTGCTTTGATGATATTAAGTCATATTCATCAATGTCCATAAGCTAGCCCAAACAACATTTGAAAGTTTCAAAATTATTTCTTACCTGAAATCAAACTTGATAAAGGTGTGTAAATGTCATTTGGTGATAGTAATTCATATTCATCAATGTCCATAGGCCCCAAACAACATTTGAACTTGTTTACAAATTACCTCTCCATGCTAAAATAGACTTATTAGAGGTGTGTAAATGTCCTTTGATGATGATAAGTCATACTCATCAATGTTCATAAACTCCCAAACAACATTTGAAGGTTTGAATTTTGAAAATTACCTCTTCCCTCGTGCCAAACAAACTTGTTAGAGGTGTAAATGTCCTTTGATGATACATGTATCTAGTTGATACTCATCAATGTATATAAATTCCCAATGCTTAATTTTTTCCTTATTGGTAGAACTAACAAAATAAAAAAAGTTGACACCAACATCCAAGTTCACTTTTCACTTTTGGCTTGATTCAAACAACTCAAATTTCATCTCCAATGTCATTGTGAGTCCAACCTATCTCTAAGCTCTCAACCTAAAACTCACCTTAGTTCTAAATTGATCTATGCCTCTAAACTCACTCCTTGCTTTAACTTCACTTAATTAAGTCAAACTTTGCTTCCAAAGTCACTCTTAACTCAAGGCAAGCAAAACAATTTAGAGAGAAGTCCAACTATTTGAAAAGGTGAAAAGTGGAAAGTGAGAAAGTGAGAAGTGAAAAATATAAGGCATGAAACACAAGTGAAAAGGCTTTGCCTTTTAAAGAAAAAGAAATGATGATAGGGGACTTTTTGCCTAGTATGAATTTAATTTGAACCTTGCCCACTAGTTGTCAAATACACTAATAGCCTAGAAGAGTTCCTTATTTTCTTTTAAGTGCCATCGAACTTCACATAAAAGGCTTTAGTTTTTTTTGTTAACTTGGAGTGAAAGGTTATTTTTGGTTTCCTTGAATTTGGAGAAACCTTGGAAATGAGGTTTGAGTTAGTTGAGTATCAACTTTAGTATATCAAAATTGCAAATTGCAAAAATTTAGTTCATCCAAATTGCAAAAATGTTCTATTTCTATTGTGTTTTCCTTGTCCACCCCATTGTCAAGTTGTTCTACATTCAAGTGAAATGAGGACTATACATAGAAGTGTAGAACATAACACATTTGACACCTAGAAACTTTCATTTGAATCAAACAAGATTGTCACATAAGAAAAGGCCATTGAACCATTTGTGTAAAAAATTGCCAAATTGAGTTCAAAGATTGATTCTACGTGCTATGAATAACATAGAAGAAGTTATGGCACTCATTTCTAGAGTTGGTCACATATGTCTAACAATTGAAAAACTTCATTTGAATTTAATAGAAGAAAACAAAACTAGGGCACAATACAATAGAAAAGGCCACTCAACCAATTGCATAGAAAATCTACAAAATTTATCTCTAAGATTACTTTTGTACTTGTGTTATGAATACTTAGAAACAATTTGGGTACCCATTTCCAAAGTTAGTAATCCTTTCCCATTTGATTGAGATCTATACACAAAATCATGCCAAAAGAGTATGAAACTATCATAACCACATCACTAACATTACATTACCAACAACCATTCTTGAGGAGGTTACTATTTGTATACTTTATGAATCATGTAAGATAAAAGGTTTTTTTGGGGTATGCTATAGTATTGTCCATAATTGCTAAAGATTGCACTAAACATCCCATCTATAATCCAAGCTAGAATTTTCATATTAGAACATTTGGTTGATGTTGAGACTCTCTAAAGTCCTATTGCCGTTGCCCTTTTCCTAAGTGTTGTGAAGAAGAATTTGATTAAGTTTGCACATGCTTGTGATGTCTTTGTCACTAATTGAATGCAAGCAATCAAGCTTGTATTGAACTAAATTACCTGAATTTTCTTAAGATCTCATTGTTGCTTTGAGATCTATTTCATTTTAATCTTTTTAATCTTTTGTGGAAAATACAAATGAGACAATTTTGACAAGATATAAAATTGCAAATGGGCATATGGGTGAAAGTACATTATGAGGGATCAACTTAGGTAGTTTCATGGCATGTGTGCAAAGTATACATTTACAAAATGTGTTGAATTTAATTTTAGGTTTCGTTTTAGGCGTTTGGCTTTATATTTTGATTTTCACAAAGTTAATGTTATTTAATATTATTTGAAAATAAAATAGAGTTCAAAATATTAAATTTAAGGTATAATGGGTATATTTATGGTACATGTAGTGTGATAAAACTGATTTAAAAAAAAATTGCATTAGGTTTTTGGTTTGAATTAGTTAACAAAAAAATGTTGGAAATGAAAATTTTTAAAATTGCTCATTTCACATAACTTGTCATCTTCCATTTAAAATTTTTTATTTGTCAAAATTTTAATTTACCACATACTTATGGTCATCACCTTGAAAAACACCCATTTGTGATATGATAATTATCAATCTCTTCACATGGCTCACAAACTTAACCCAATCATATGGAATCACAATGTTTAGTAAATATTAAAAATTTCATAAAGATTAAAAATAATTTCTTAAATATATTTGCAATTTTTAATACAATGTGACATATTTTTCCTTTTTTTTAAAACACAAATGTATTTTAAGATCACATCATATGAAATTTAAAAATAAATAAATTTTGGCATTTGATTTCTTGCCAAAACCCAAAGAAAACCCAAAAAATCAAAACATTGTGAAAATCCTTCATAATAATGACATGATTGAAGTTCAAACATGGAACCCTTAAAAAACAATATAATGTGACATCAATCTTGCCCCCCTTATAATGTGTTTTCACCCATGTTCATAGTTAAGCGTATCACTTTTTATACACATGATTTAGGGATTTTATTTTTGTTACCTACCAAATACAAAATCTAGATGGAATCAATTTAAGTCTAAAATTTTAAATAATTCAATTTATGATAATTCACATCGTGGTGATGATTTTCCATGTGTATTTAATTGTGCATCAATACTTTGGTAAAAAACCAAAAATTTAGAAAATGAGTACATAGGATTATATAAACAAATTGACATGTTTTTTTGCATGATTATTTATTGCACAAGTGACATGCACTTGGGGCCACAAATTCTAAATCTAATGAATACAAACAATCAATTGAATGACCAAAACAAATAGTCTTTTTCCTTACAATCCTTTTGGAATTAATTATGTAACCTTCAAAATTCTTGTACCATGTATGGTCTAATCATATGCGTTTAATGAACAATGCCAAACATAGATATTGACATTTTTTATCCATGAAACAAAATTGAAGTCAACTACATTACTTAATGCATTCCTTTTGATTCTTTAAAATGACAATTGTAGTAAAGAGAAGGACTCAAATTATCTTAAGAACTCAAAAGGACATTTATATTGTATCCAATCTATTCTTAGATTATTTTATTAATTTAACATGACATCATTCTAGTTATAGCAATACAACGACCATTATAATTTTAAAATTATAAATACTATAAAAACCCAAAATAGTCCTTTGTAGTCCTCATTTTGTTAGATGATTCTTTTGGGTACTTTGATTGTGAATATGCCTAAACATAAAAAATGGCATTGATCACTAGGCATTTGAATGCCAAATAAACCAAATTTGGGCAAGTGGGGATTTGGCAATTACAAACATGCCAATGTTTCCACATTTTGGTCAACTTGAATTAAAATTATATATCATAATTGCGATTGTACATGTGTTGATGGATAATTAATGAATGTAATATGACGTGTTAACATAAATTGTTTAGGCTTACATAACTTATATAGCCTAAATAGCCCCTAGCTTCTAGGTAGCCCCTAGCCTTTAGGTAGGCCTTAGGTAGCCCATTGGATATTTTAAGTGAATTAAGCAGCTCGTAGGTAAACTTGTAAATACTTTAATTGGGTGAACACACAATTAGGTGGACTGTTTGGACTATCATAGTTGTATTTTTTCTAGATTATAGATGAATTTAAAATGTAAAATCATATCAAACATTAATTTTTTTGATTTTTTCATTATCCATGTTGCAATATAATTTAATGATAATCTTATTAAAACTTATGGATGAGTTTCAAGACAAAACAAACTCATTGTGGACTTTTGAAATGATGATACTATGTTTGTCACACACAAAAAATGAAAAATGTGGATTAAAAAAAAATGTCAAAGTAATATCAAAATTAATTAAAAAATAGGCCACCATAAAATGAATAATTTAATTGTAAAATGCATTGAAGTTTTTCCAATATAATTTTTTTTCATAGTTAAAAATTTAAGTTGTTGTGATTTTCGTCATTTTTTACAGTTGATATTCCATTTCACATTGAAATCTTTAAACTTTTCTCTAAATTTCTTGATCAGTCACATGTTTAAGGTTATTTATGAGGTGGTTTATTAATATTTGTGATTAAAACCATAAGAGATAATTATAGGATTTATAGTTTGATAATTATTTCAAATGTAGGAATTGTAGTTAGTGTAAGATGTGGACTTTTCAAAATGTCAAATGTGAGCCACCTAACCATGCTTGTACCCAATTAGTCTACACAACCCTTAGATAAACCCACATGTACTTTAGTAGTTTAGGCAATTTCAAAATTATATCTTAAATATCCTAGATAGCCCCTACATAACTTAAGTAACCCATAGGTAGGCCTTTACATAACCTAAGCAACCCATAAGTAGGTCAATAAGTACTTTAATTAATATAGTCAACCCCTAGGTAACCTTACATATCCTAGATAGCCTAAACAACTACTAAGCAACCCTTAGGTAGCCCCTAAGTAGCTTAAATAGCCTTTAGGTAAACCCATAGGCACCTTAATTAATTTAGGCAACCTTTTGATAGGCCTCTAATTACCTTAATTAATCTAGGCAAGCCTAAGTAACCTAGGTAACCTATGTAGCCTTTAGATATCTTACGTAACTTAAACAACCTCTAATTAACATTAAAATAATTTAAGTAGACTTTTAGTAGTCTTTCAATAACCTTTAACTAGTCTAGGTAGCTTTTAATAAAGTCTTTAGATACCCTAAAAAACCCCTTGGTAACCCTTAGGTAACATACGTTGCCCTTGATAACCCTTAAGTAATCTAAACAACCTTTATTTAAAATTTCTAGGTAATTTGCAATGCTTATGGTATGTTGAGTACACCATTATTAAAGTAGGTTACAAAATGTTTATTAAAATGTGGATTCATTTTATGTTACATAAAAAATGTTGGTGCAATGGTAAGGACTTTGCCTTTTAATATGGAGTTGAGGGGATCAAATCCATACTATTGTTACTTGTTTACCTTAGTTTAGGTTAAGTAGTTTAAGGTGAAGTGTATTCTTTCACTTAAGGAACTCATTAATTTATTAGATTGCAAGAGACATTATGCTCTGGTGGACAAAGTCTTGAGGAATGGGTTCAATCCTAAGGTAAATCGACTAGTGATCGAACATTTAAGCGTTCAAGGCAAGCTAGATCCAAGGGAAGGGTTTTGTTTTTTTTGGTGTCCAAACAAAACTTCAAGCCCTCCTATTGATGTATTTAATGCACTAAAAATCGTCAAAAATGAAATAAAATTGAGAAAGTTATAGCCCTCGAAAATCAAGGGGGTCAAGAACTCAAAAAAAAAACCATCAAACACTACAAAGGCTGATTCCCGAAGAGTCCAAAAATTCTTTATATGTTGCTTTGTTGCTATTAGAGTTCAAAGGTGATTCATAAAACTTCAGGTGGCACTCCTTTAACACTTTAAATCGTTTAAAATGAAGAAAAATGAAAAGACATGCATTTGCAATTCAAAAAAACGTAATTTCATTACTGCTCTTTTTTGGCTGATCATTTGGCTTTGCATTGCAAAGATGATTTGTAGAGCTCGAGAAGGTGCTCCTATGACATTTTAAATCACACAAAATGGAGAAGAATTGAGAAAGATCTGCCAAAGTGTTCAGTCATAGGCAGATGATCAATGATGGGCTGGTTTACCCTAGGCTATAATGTGGCCATGTGCAACTCTTTAACAACTTGCCATGTAAGCTATAACAAAAAAATTATTACTAGATATCTATTTCTTGCCAATTTCAATTGCAACCATAAACATGTTCGCCAAAGGTTCGGCTATCACCCCTAATATGCTGCCAACAAAATTGAAGAAGATAAAATTAGTTTTGCCAAATTTGCATTATTTGCATTCCAATTGTGGCATTTCACAGAATGTGCCATGGTCAACCCTTTCTTTCCTAAGGTGGCAAACAAGTGCAACCATTAAAATTTTATTGAAAGTTCCCTGGTCACAATTGTCAAAAAAAGATGCGCTTAGTTCATTTCACACATCTTCTGATGGACCTTTTCAGTGGAGGTTCTTGTTCATGGCACAAATCCTTTGGCCACAATTGTCAAAAGAAGTAGCACTCCAATAAACCCGACAGTACTATACCGTGTAAGTATTGAACTAACCATCATCCTTTAACATCAGGTAAGAAATCCTATTCCTTTCCATCCATGTCTTGCTAAGTTACAATTTCCTCTTCTTAATGCTAGTTTCACAACAGTCTTGGCCAAAGTTTGATGGCTAATATTATGGTTACCTTGGTCACCTTGCCACTTGTTTGTCGAATAATTAATTAATTAATTAATTTTGAGGATTTCCTTTTTACAAATGATATATTCTCAAATATTTCTGAATTTTTTCACAATGTCAAAATTTCTGAAAATATTATAATTAATGTGGAACTGGCCCATGTACTACCATATATAGAAACCAATGTGATTTCACTTCTCTTTCTTTTGAAAAATTAAGAAGCATGCAGCTAGAGTAAACTGGCACATCATTGATCACCTGTCTATGATCAAACACTTATTTATATCTTCATGATATGTGCTTCATTTTGAGTGATTTAAAATGTTATTGGAGTGCTACCTCAAGCTCTAGAAATCATCTTTGAAATGCAAAGGAAAAAAAATAAAAAATAACAATAACAAAGAAAAAAAAAAGCTTTGCAACTAACAAAACAAGGATTTTTTCTTTTCTTTGAACCCCTCTTATTTTCAAACCTCATATTTTTTTTAAAAAATTTTCATTTTAAATGATTTAAAATACTATAGGAGCATCACCTAAAGTTCTTCAAATCATCTTAAACTCTAATAGCAACAAAGCAACATACAAAGAATTTTTTGGATATTTGAGAATCATCCTTTGTAATGTTCAGTGGGGGGTTTGTAACTTTCTCAAAAATGTTCAGTCATCAACCAATTTACCTTATTGCTTTTTTAAAAAGTTGCACATAAATGTACTTGCATAGTGCGATTCATAATAAGCAATTGTGGGGGTGTACCCAAAGTCCAAATTTGTTTTGGTGGTGGGATTCTTTGATTTGTCCACCATAAAAAAACAATTCACATTTTAGACACTCTTAAAATAAGAGGAAGTCCATAGATTTTGTTGCATAATAATATTGCAGAACCACACTAAAATTGACAAATATTTATTCACAAACACAGGTGCAGACCCTTTAAAAAAATGCACATGGTGAACATATTATGTGAACCTTAAATTAACATCAAATGCACAATTTCATCAGCCATGGCAATTTTTCTTCACACTAACACACAAGCCTAGTCAACAGCCTCTACATGTTAATACACTAATATTATAACCCTTGTCCATATAAAGTCTAGTTTTTTTTTCTGGTGCAAATTTTTGTCAAAAGGTTTTTAAAAAAAAAGGGGGATGCAAATGCAAGAAGGGAATTTGTTTGAAAAAAGTGGGTCCATTTGCCAAATCTGTCCCTGCCATTGATTGGCTATCATAGTTATTGCTCAATCCTAAATTTCCTATTGCCACCTAGCCATAGATGGTTGGGAATGGAAGAGCTGAATCCTTCTCTCCAAACAAAGGGGCTTCACATTGGAATTTGGGGGTTACATAGTAATAATAAATGCATTCACTAGCAGTTGAGATTAATTAATAAGTAAATTATATGAGGACTATTAGCCTACATTGAAGGACATCTTAAAAAGTAATAGGTAGTGCGCTCTCCATCCTAAGTATTAATTACTCACGAAAAAATCTTAGCACATATTTTGCATTGGTTTATTTTGTGGGCTCTTGTTGAATTTCTTTTTGATGGGAATGCGGGAATCTTGTCTTCTTCCATGTTGTTTGTGCTTTCCTCCAAAATGCCAAGGTGCATGCATGCATGCATTATATTGTTGGTAGCCTTCTACTTGAATTTGTTGCACTCAGCCTTGTTGTGTATTTCAAGGGATAATCACCTCTTTTTTTGCATCTCGCATGTAGATTGCGACTTTGGCTACATAATAAAACAATCCCTTAAAAAAAAAACACTGGAACTTACACTCCAGTAGAGTTGCCCACTCTCCCATTAACTAGTTCACTGGCTGTGCCCTGCCCTGGGTTGTCGGCAGTTATTACTTCCACTAGTCACAGCCCACATTGTGCTTCTTCACTTGATACTTCTAGTAGGGTGCGGACAAGAAGCTTGTGTACTATATAGGTATAAGAAAATGTGTATAAAGAAAGACCCGCTTCAAAAAATTTACCCTGTCTGTATACAGAGAAGGGTTATAGTATTTGAGTATTAATATACAAAGGGTGTTGAATTTGGTGGTTTGAATTTGTTTTTAAAAGTTATCTTGAGTGAGCTAACCATCAGAGTGTAATAGCTAGTTACAGACCAGGTTCTAGCACATTACTTGTGCACTTTATTTAGTGTAGCTGAGGGCATCTCATTGAGTAGAACTTTTCCTCTGCAAAGGGTAGGCGTTTTAGAAACATTGTGCTACAATCATGTTTGCACATTGACTGTTAGTTCACTCAAGAGAAGTAAGATATCAAATTCAGACCCACCAAATTTGTCCAATGACACAATGTATCTAGTTTAAATTCATAAGACCTATCCCCTTTTCTTTTTTTCAGAGAGACAAATATCCGGTTCACCTGCCCAAAAAATATAATCTTCAAGCCTACACACAACCCTATTTTGCTGCACATTGAAAATACGAGTCCCTTTGGAGCAATTTCATTGGTTCTCTAAAATTCTCACAAACCTATCAAGCATTATTGCACACTTAATGTTCTACAATCCAAGAAGGTTGAAGCATTGTAGAAGTTGAGTTTACAAGATCTACAGCTGAATAAATATATTTGACAGCTAAACCTCTTGACAGTATAGTAGTTGCATTTAAGTGTGCAAAAATTGTAGTCGGAGCTGGGTTAATCAAATAATTTCCAAGTACGTCAATTGCTCGAATTGTGGTTAGAGATTCCTCTTTTGAGGAAGTTTGTTGGTTATACCCTTAACTCAATTCAAATCAAGAAGTCTAAGTTCCCATAAGCAAATCTTCTCTTTTCCTACTAGTCAGTCAAACATATATTAAAACTAATTGCAATTCTTTTCTGAATAGGGTGGCAGTGTATTTATATAAAGTAGTTAATGGTTGCATAAGAAAAAAAATGGTGTTTTTCTAATACTCAAGACAGTGATTTTTTTTCCAATTTTCTCATGTAGCACCATTGGCTAGCATCCCAACAAGGATTTAACATTAAATGGTAACAGGACAAGCAATGCAGTAGAATTTTTTTTGTATTCCTGCTTTTATTTGGTGACCCGCAGGTGGAGGGCTTCTAAATGAGCTCAAAACCAGCTCAAAACCTCTACTTTTTTTGGACAATTTAAATTTTTTTTAAAGGAATCTGCGACGATATTATTTATTTATTTATTTATTTCATTTTGGCGACATTTCACCAAAAGAAAAAAAATGCTGATCTGAGATAGTTCTATCCTTTTTTATTAAAGATTTCTTTTTCTTTTTCATTTAAGAGTTTTTTTTACCATTCATCCAATGGCGATTGATGATTAAAAAAAAGATTGAGATCACCAAATCCAGCAATTCCATTCACCATAACATTTTTTTCTTCACATCCACACACAAGCCTATTCAAAAACCCTTTGTATATTATTAGTAAATTTTAATATTATAATCATTGTCTGTATACCTCAGATTCCAAACCATTTTTCCCTGCCCCAAAATTTCAGGTTTTGATTCGGGTTTCAGTTCCCGAACCAGATCCCGCTTTAGAACCCAACTCTGGTTCCAGTTTGGTTCTAGGTAACCAGAAGTGACCAAACTGGGTAACCACCCAACACTGGTTTAAATCACTCCCTTCTATTTCTTTCCCTTGACACCCACCCATAAAAGAAACAAGGGGTGTGTCACACTGTGGCCTTGCCATCTACATTAAAAAAGTATTATAAAACAATAATGCAAATTCAAATATTTCACCATGCAGAAATATAATCTTTAAAAAAAAAACTCTCTTAAAGAAAACCAAAATCCTTGAACATATCATAACTCTATAAGAACTAATCTCAAGTTTCAACACAACTTAGCCAAAATCTATCATCTTTCAAAAATCCTCATATAAAAATAGACCAGGCTATTTATTACCTAGGGGGCAAAATCCCTTAAGCTACTATACTGTATAATGAATTTAAACACAATATCCTAGGCCAATAAAATTTAGAGTTTGGAGCAGGTCTTTACTCTGGGTAAAGCCTTTAGTAGTGGAGTTTACTGGAATTGGGCCTGCCCTCAGCTCCACCTGCATGGGACCTTATTCCCTTCACAAAATTATAAGAGGGAAGGTGCGGGCTGATACATAAGCAGGGAAGATACATAAACTACTCTTGAGCTGCTGATATATATCTTGAAGAATGTGAAGTTATCGCATGTTGTGTTGTGTAGCAGATTCTAAGCTTATTGCCTGATTGATTTCTACATATCCAATCTGCAGGAATCGGAGCTTAGACTCATATTGTGCTTGCTCTTAGAAACGTTCGAGAAAGAAAAAGAATTTCGTCACCATGAGTATCCTCAAGCTTGTTATTTTTGCATTTGGTATTGATTTCCAGCGTTAGTTATGTGTTATTCTGATACTATAATTTTATTTCGACCCAGCAGAAATTAGTAAGACTCTCAACGAGATATGCCTAAATTTCAGGATACACCATGAGCATGCATTAATAGATATATCTGCACCTGTTTGTTTTGCTTCCCTTTTCGATTCTTGTGCAGTGAACACACACCCTTCACAATGGACTTATTATATAAAGAGAATACTGAGTTTACTGCTTTAGTGCGTTTGTTGGAAAGCTTTGAAAATGCGTTATAACTGACTTGTCCATGTTAATGCACAGTTGAGCTCTGCAAGCCATTTTAGCAGCGTGGAACCAGAGCACTCCCGACATCACTACTAACTTGGCGGTATGGAGTTACACCTCTCCCTGTCCTTGCTTCTATGGGTCTTGCAAAGGAGTACTTTGCCTACGATATGGCATCAGCAACTCCAGCAACCAAGTGAGTGTTGTTGTTGGCTTGTAAGAGTTCATACAACATTGTTGTGCGGGGGTCACAAATCATGGAAAGGATAATGAGCCATGTAGTTCTTTAGATTGCAGGTATTATTGATGATCGAGGATTTGCTTCATGCATCAACGTGTCGAATTATCTACGAATTTGCTATCTTGAGTCGTATACTTGGAAGCTAATTGTGTAGTGTGCAGTGTCTTGCGGTTCTTCGATTCTGTTAATAACCTCTGCTTGATCGGGGTTTTTTTTTTAATTCTAGGAATCAAAGAACTTTTGGTTCCAGTTTTTTTGAAAATTTCTAGAATCACAGAACATCTGGTTCCAGATTATTGTTTCAATTTCAGAATTACAGAACCTTTGGGTCCGAGTTTTGGAGAACCACCAGTCAAAGGCCAGAACCAGTTCTTTTAATTTATGACAGCCACTGATCAAGGGTGAGAACCAGTTCAGTGATTTTTGAGAACTGCCAGTTAAGGGCCCATATACCTGATCCTTATTATCTGGTTCTTCCTTTGAAATACAGAGAACCACCCAACACTGCTAGTGTGACACGTTTTTCAATGGTGCATTGAAGTGCACCAAGGATCTCTTAGGGTTCTCCAAGTCTTGTAGGGCTGTAAGTTCTGACGTGAGGGTGGTGGGTGGGCAGGACTTTGGATGATGCTTCTATAGTGGCACTTTGCCACCTGAAATCGGAAACCTGAAAAATCTTCTCATCTTGTAAGTTTGAAGAGATTGAAATGCTAGACCGTGAAGTTATTCTAGGTATGCAAAATGCACATGTAAAATAATTACTTGACTAGAATACTTGGCACAGAAAGACAAACAATGGGTAATGTATAGGAGAAGGGCCTGCACTCAGGTCCCTTCCCTACGTGAAGCAGAGCTGGGATTTTTTCACTTTTAAGAAATAGTGACAAGTAACTTCAGCTGGCCAGAATATCCTTCTACCTTCCACCTTAGAAGAGACCGCTTGCTGAAAACAGGTTTTTTCAGGCAGGTAAGGGAGTTGAAAATACAAAGGAAAAATCCAGGCAGTGCTTTACGAACTTGTAGCACCCGACGGGGTACGTACATCTCTAAAAGCTAATATGCAAGCTAATCAAATATATTTAAATCTTCTGTTATTGTATGTACTAAAATTGCTAGAAAACTCCTGAAATTCACATTCTGGGTGAACCAAAAAAAATTCCTTTCATAACTGTGCCATGAATGTTTTGCAGAAGTTTGACAGGCAATCCAGGTCTCACTGGTCCCATTCCTGCAGAGCTCGTTAGCTTGACATTTTTGCAGATTTTGTAACCAAATCTTAACTTGTCAAACACTCGGTTCTACTCGAAAACACTAGTCAAAAAGTAAAGGCATAGCGTTAATAGATACAAATGCATAGGCTAGAATCAAAGTTAACATTGTTTATTTGTAGGTGTTTGATCATAACTTCCTCTATTGTGAGCATATTGCAATTTGAGCTAATTCTTGAAATTTGAAGACATCATATGAATGTCGTGCATGTCAATGATGGATACATCTCATTTCAACCTTCATCAAATTTCTCCAGGGACCTACACGATAATAATTTCACTGGATACATTCCAGACTTTGGAATCTGGGACATGCAGCAGTTGTAAGTATAACTTTTTCTAACTTGTGTAATGCCAGTGTGTGAGCTTGTGATGGTGACTTACAATTTGATCTGGTGTAGTCAAATGGATATGGTGAATATTATCCCTTAGCACAATGAAGCTGAAGAACTAATTCATTTTGGCTTCTGTTTCAGAGACTTAAGTGGAAATCAACTGACCGGAGAGATCCCCATCTTTGGTAACATGGAATTTCTGCAAACTCTCAAAGTGTCCAGCAATAAATTATCAGGACCCAGTCCATCATTCCTCGAGATTACAACAGGGGGCACTGTCCAAGGCCTTGCAAATCTAACAATTCTAACGACCTTGTAAGATAACGTTTCACCATCTGTGGCAATGCGATTACCATGTTTTCTCTATGTATGTGGTCTTTGTGAGATTTTTAACGTATGTGAACTAACACACACGTATAATTTCACTGTAGATATGTATGAAAAAAGATTAACTTGTATTACATAACTCAATTTGAGTGGAAACAGAAGAATATATATACACGTGAAGATTCCCTAAGGGCTAATTGATCTTTAGGAGATCAAGCATACGTCGGTGCTCTCTGGGACACCGTCTGTAAATTACACCAAGTCTCAAAATATTGCCCATTGCCTTACAAAAAATTGCTGAACCTGTTCATATTTTTGGATTCTAAGCATTCAATAGTGCGATGCAGGGATATTTGTCAAATAACCTCTTGTCTGGACCGCCACCTAATCTTACAACAATGTCAGCACTTCAATATTTGTGAGTAGCTATCTCTAATAGTCCAGAGGATGCTAGCCAGCATATGTGTTTCAAGGAGGTGATTTCTTATTTATAATTGATGGAGGCTGTATTGCATGTCTTGGTTTTTGGTGACATGTTGACAAATCTTGAATGTTTGTTAGTATCTTGCCTACAAATGTTTGATTCAATACATCTATGTTTGATTTAGCATCTTGCTGATCAACATGATCAAAAACCTTTACTTAGCATGGGAAGTTCACACGACAATCTTTACGAGGTTTCTAAATAACATAAATTTGGTTACATGTGCATGTTTTGATTTTGGTCAAATCATCCAAATGAATAGATCTAATAGTTCAAGTTTAATTTCTCCCCTATCTTTAATGTTGTTGTTGAATCTAATCTAATTGTGTATTCCAAATGTATATTTTTCCAAGAATTTAAGTATGAACCAATTTAATGGTCCTATAAGGGTGAAAGCACACTACGAGGGGCCCAAAAAAGTTGTCACATTGTATTATTTTCCAAGGGTGTCCCTGTTTGAACTTCAACCATGATAATATTGGAGCATATTTTTTTAAACGTTTTTGCATAATATGGTAGATTATAACACAAAGAATTCAATCACAAAAAAAATTGCATTTTTAAGCTTATATTATGAAGTTCCAAAATATATGTGTAGCAAAAAAATGTACATCAATGTGTACTATAAAATGCAAATATACTCAAAAAAATGATTGAAATGATTTTTAGTCTTTATGAAATTTGTAATATCTATTAAACATTGTAATTCCATATGATTGGAATAAATTTGTGAACCATGTGATAATTGTCATATCACAAATGGGTGTTTTTGAGGGTTATGACCATTAGTATGTGATAAATTAATATTTTGACAAACTATCACTTTCAAATGGAAGATGACAAAATATGTGAAATGGGTAATTTTTTAAAATTTCATTTCAAACATTTTTTGGTTGACTAATTCAAACCCAAACCTAATGCAATTTAGAAACAAAAATAGGCTCTATTATATTGTATATATCATAAATATACTCAATATTATTTAAATTTAAACTTTTAAAATTTATTTCATGTTTTCAAATAATATTAAATATCATTAATTTTGTGAAAATCAAAATATCAAGCCCAAACACCAAAAGGAAACCCAAAATTAAATGAAATATACTTTACATACATGTCATGAAAGTGCCCAAAGTAGCCCCCCTATAATGTGTTTTCACCCATCAAACCTAAATTGGTCTTCAATCCATCTTCCAACTTAAAAATGTTAGATTTATCACAAAATCTTTTTAGTGGTGCCCCCACCCAATATCATTTTCTTTTCATTGTCTCTACAAGAATTGTAAGCTTACCTTGTTTGTTCCTAGTTGGGCATGTGAAGTTAATAATTCTATAGAACTTTATGAAAAAACTAATTGATGAATCCATGTAATATTCCATTGACATTTTCATCTTGAAACCAAATCGACAATATGTTCATGATTCATTAGGGATTTGAGTTACAATGTGTTTGATTCACTCCAAGTTCCTTCTTGGCTTTTCAAACTTGATCAACTCCAACATTATGAATACATATTTCCCAAGTCTTTGACTTTTATGAATATGAAGTTAAGCTTTATGACAAATGATATATTGCATGCCATATTATACCTAGTAAATTGTCAAACAAATACCAAGTCTATATTACAAAGTTGTTCATATTACCTTTGAAGCATGGATGCTACAACAATCTTACATCAAGATGGTAGTTGGAGAATAATGAATAATGACTTTGTTCCTCACAACTCATTGTTTCAATCATCTATATAGTTGTGATATTTATAAAGTGCTAATTGTACATGTTATCGTAATTATTAGTTTGCATATGACTATTGGGTGCTTCTCATCAATATGTTTAAATGAGATTAAAGATTCTAAGGCTCAAATGATGTTGAGGTATTTGGCAAATCATTCAATCTTATGCAAAACATAAATTAAAATTTCGAGGATTTGAACATTGTGCCAATGCATATTATTATGAGGGTTTTGGTTAATTTCCATATCAATTGGATTCCCTTTCACAATTACAAAACATGTATAAAATTTTCAACCTTTAGAAGTTGATCAAGATGTACACATGTGTAACAAATAAAAGATGATGTTCAACTACTATTATCATGTAAGTAGATATGTGACAATTTTGTCAATTGAAGTTTAATGCAATTAATCTCATAAACATATGATTTTTCTTTCTATATGCATAGATAATAAGGATATTCGAAAAGTGATTATAATCTCCATACCATGTAAGTCGTATTGTATTAGCATTTGTGATCACCATCACCATTTATTTGTTTTGGAAGTATAAACAAAAACAAAAAATACTTAATACTTCAAATTCATGAAAGTAAGTTCAAATACAAACTACATTGATTTTTTATAATCATGATTTGTGCATAATTTGGGAACATCACATGTATGTAAACTAACAAATGGTGTGGTTAATTCTAATGATGATTTATCCATATTTTATGTGTATGTGTATATTATATATATACACCATTATATGATTTTTTTAGTTCAGTTTTGAATGTAATAACAAAAATTTGACATGCCTTAGATGAGTTCAAACTAGTTTTTTTGTCAATAATGTGGTCCACTTTAGAGAATTTGCAAAAAAAATTGAAATTAAACCTACAATTTTTGGGTACAATGAACTAAAGGTTACTACTAAAGATTTTAATCCAGCTATGAAGCTTGGTGAAGGGAGCTTTGGTGTTGTATACAAGGTTGTTATTTAACACATATGACATAAATGCAAATGCAATTTTTAAAAAAAATTTGAAATTGGTCCTATTTAGAAAGGTTTCCATATATTGTGAATTATGCATCATTAATTTTTGCAATCCTAAGATATGAATTAATTAAGATCATTGGAAAAGTTATGCATTATCATTGAAACATCGAAAAATGCGTAGTGTTGTGCAAAACAAAATATAAATTATTGTTAAGGTGAATAATATCAAGTTGTTTGATTCTACCAAAAAATATTTGCAAATGGGTCAGAAGTGGCAATTAAACAATTATTCATCACAATCCAAGAAAATATTGATGAATTCCCTAATGAAATTGTTGTTCTCGAAACCTAGTGAAATTTAAAGGTTATTGCTTACATGATAAGTAAAGACTTTTGGTGTATGAATATCTTGAAAATGGTGATTTGTCAACATTATTATTTGGTGAGTTTTATAATTATAAAAAATATTTTTGTCAAATCATATTTATTAATGTTAAGACATTAGGGTTGCAAATCATTTATTTTAAGGACGTTCAATCATGAAGAAATATGTAAGGTTTAATTAAATTGATTTTTTTCTTAAAAATTAAAAAGAAAAATGGTAAAAAATTTGTTCTAGCCGACATGATTTGACATTTGTTTAGGAATTGCTTGTGGTTTGTTTTAACTTCATGACATTTTTGAACCATGAATCATACATCAAGACATGAAAGTAAGCAATATTTTGCTTGATAAAAAATTGCAACGAAAAATTGCAAATTTTGGGTTGGCCATTTATTTCTAGATGATAAAAGTCATATCTATACATCACATGTTGGCACAAAGGTAGATGCAAGCTACGATAGCTCACTTTTGTGACAAAATGTTGTTTTTTCTTTGCTTACCTTTTATTCAAATGCATATGGTGATTAATATATCTTTATATCTATTAATTGGGATTAAGATTTGGACTAATAATTTCATTATGAAGAGAATTGTGTGATCATTTATTGATAAAAAATTCATTTGTTAGTAATAATGGACTTTGAAGTCGAAAAATATCGACTAGTCATTTGACTAGAACGTCACAAAATTTAAAAAATTATATTAATTGATGACATTCCAAATTTATTATTGGGATTCAATATACAATGTAGTACACGATGATAAACTCATATGAAGAATCTTTTCTTTGAAAACCTTAATCATTTAATAGCTAGGGACTTTTGAATGGTTAAAATTTGACCATATTTTCATAAGTCCATATGAATTGCAATTTTGTTTGTTTTTCAATTTTTTTGTCCCAAAACCATATTTTTTGAAAACTTTAGATGGGGCATTATTTTTATTGATTTTGTGGGTTTTCTTTTTAGGACTTCCAAATTAAAAAATGACCTCAGCTACATTAAATATAAGTTTTCACATAGATTTGGGAAGGTTTGTAGGGGATTGAACATGTATTATTCAAATGTTATAATAATAATATTTTTTAAAGTAACAACCATGTCCATTTGAATCATTTTACATAATTTTGTATGGACTTGTAGGGAGTGTAAAAACTATTGAAAATGAGCCACTGGACTATGCATCTACCCACAAGGTGAATATTGAATTATCACATAAAATTTTAATTAACATTATTATTATTTTGTTCAATGCATGTCTTATTATATATATAATTGTTCATTTCCTTACTAAAAAACATTATCCCTTGATATTGGCATAAAGTTTGTAAAATGCAATGATATAATGAATTTGAAATAGATTGTGATTTATGTAAAATTCAATTTGTGTCAAATCATCACAAAGTTGACATTTGTAATGTGTTAATTATTGCAAGGGTTATTTAGTACTTGAATATGCAACTACTAGCCAACTCACTATAAAAGTTGATGTTTATAGTTTTGGGGTTTTACCTCTTGAGATTATAAGTGGAAGAAAGAATAAAGATAACAACTTGCCAAAAGAAGATTCATATCTAGTGGAAAAAATAAAACCTTGTACTAATTTTTAAAATATGAAATGTGTTCATATGTCAATTGAAATAAATTTGTTTATGTATATAGTTATTTTAACAATCATAATTTTACAATAACTTCAAAATTTTCATTATTTGGAGAAGTATTTGAAACGCAATAGATTTTTCATTGAACAACCTAAGGTTAGTGCCAAAAGTAAATTCATTTCACATTGACTTGGGAACAATAGTGTTCACATTGATGAACTTGTGAAGCTCTCCACCTTAAAACTTTTCATCTTGTATGATGCATCCATTACAATAAGGACAAAGTTTTTCATAATATACAACATTTTGGTGAATTTTTTTCATATACATGCAATTAAATAAAGGAGTGATTAAGTGAATTGCTTTTGCATATCAAACATTAAAAATCTTATGGAATATGATATTAACCCTAAACTACAAATTATTTTATACATGGAAGTTTGACCAAGAATTGTGTTTTGTGTAGGCTTGGAGATTATATAATGAAGGCAATTTGATTAACATTGTTGATCATAGCCTTCATTTACTCAATGATGAAGTTATTCAAGCACAACAACTACTAAACATAGCTCTTTTATGTTCATTAAATGATGGTGATAAACGACCTTCCATGGCTCATGTGGTGGCCATGTTGCAAGGGGAGGCAGAATCAAAGGTTGTAAAAAATGATTTAAAATTGGGGAGATCAACTGTCGAATCATTCAAGAGGTCATTATTATTCATTGATGTAGGATTTAAATTGGAACTTTCCAATATCTCTAATTGCTTAGAAGGCAACTCACAATTGGCTTATAATCATTCAAGTGCTAATGTGAACCCAAGAAATTCATGCCTTTCAACTAACATTGAGCTTAATAATGTATATAATGAAATAACAATAATTGATAATCATGAAATTTAGTGAAAAGATATAAAAATACAATGGAAAATATCACTTTAGCTCCATTTTGAAATGGTAAGAATTCTAAAGATAAAAGCAATTATTGCAATAGGTATAACCAAATATGTACCATAATAGCACATTATAGTGGACTTTTACAATGCTACATTTTCTAGGTGTGACAAGTATTGTTTTATAAAACTCAAATATATTTATATGAAAAAAGTTTAACAAAGGGACTTAAGTAAGTAAAACTTAAATCTTAATCCTTCCAATTTTGAAATAGTTACACCAATTTACAATCAATCCTCAATCAAAGGTGGACTTTATAATTTATACAATATCCAAATTCCGATTTCATAGTATGAACATAATTCATTATATGAACTTGGTTTTTCTAGTGGAGTTAGAGGATGTATTTTGAACTTTTGGAACATGACACAATTTTAAGGTCTATAACACTCTAGTGACAAAATATCTTTTCTTTGTGAGAATATTTTATCAAAATTGTAACATTTTGTAAAGTTCATGATCCAAATGTTCTGCTTTATGTTTTTCAAGACCTATCTTATATAATTTTTTTTGAAAGGTGAGAAATACATAATTATTTTGAACTTTGACATGGAAAATTATATTATCTCTAACATATTTTAAAGGGATTTTCTAATTCCATTGAATATGGAGCCCTAGAGTCAACTCTTGGCTATTGTTTCCAATTTGGAATATAATGTTTTTACCCATATTTCCAAATTTTTGAAATAAACACTCATTGAATGTTAAACTACCATAGCCTAGGGTTAGTTTCCACATTGACAAAACAAATCAAAAACTAAATTCATTTTTAACATTTGAAATTATTGCACCATCTACTATAGTATTGTGATATGAGTAATGAAATTATTCAAAGTGTAGCCTATGATAATTATGATGATTTTCAACATCTTAACTTCATATTTTCACAAATTTTCATTTCACTAATTTTAGGATTATTTAATGACAAAACTGACCTTAGGGTAAGGTAGTAAATCCTTCACATTATCCCAAATACTTGTTAATTACAAGTGCCTTGAACCTTGTGTGTGTACACGGACTCTTGTTTCTAGGATCAATAAATCTTTTCATTCTCTATTGGAAACAAAGTGGTTCTATTTCATAATTTGGTTATCAAATTATTTAAATGGTGTTTTCACTAGAATGCTAGTTCAATGATTAATGAGAACCAATAATGTTTTTTTGGAGATGTTAATGTGGGATTTGCGTAAACAAACATTGAAATTTTAACCTATTTATGTCATAGGGGCATTCATTTTATGTTAGCAATTTGATATCTAATTCCTTGTTCCAAAAGTGTATCAATTCACATGAATAAATGAACTTTCATTTTGTAAGGATTTAATTTAATAAAAGCAAGACATAAAGTTTCAACAATTCCAACCTAAAAAATAACTTCAATCTATCATCAACTTTTATGTAGACATGATTTTTAAATGTGGTTCTTTGGTTATATATATTGTTGTGAACAAATTTGTCAACTAGACCTTTAGTCTAGATCACGATTTCAATATTTTTATATGGGAACCATGCAATGTTTTATAATATGTATGTTCATTATTACGAGGTGTATGCACCTTTTTGATCAAACAAGTTTTTCCTTACAATCTCAAATTAGAGTTTTCCACCATACCTAGATTTGCATCAATTCATTTCATATCTCTTGTTTCATTACTAAGATCTTGGGGAGCAACTTTCTAGCCTAATTCATTACATGAAGCTCTAAATGTGAAACTTTAATGTTCATTACATCCAAGATCATTCCACGATCTTTATGTATAACCTTAATTGAAAATATTTCATTAAATACTACTAGAAAATGTAGGTGTAATTCACTTTATTATGGGGCTCTAGAAATGAACTAGGTCAACCATACCCCTTGTAAAATTTTACCTTGGGTGAAATGTGAATCATTCACGTTCACGTTCACCTTCAATGAAAATAATTCACTAACATATCACAAAGGTAATCCACTAAGGTCAAATTTTTGTATTATTCAAATAATTATTTTAATTTTGGTTAATATTATTTTATATTTTATATTTTGCATTGTGATTATGTATAAAATTATTAAATGTATGTATCTTAAATGTTTACAATGTTGATGCAAACGAAATACAATGAGCCAACATGATTACTATAGAAAAGAATTACATGTTTTTTTATAATCATTTTTGAATAAATATGGATTTTTGAAAATATCCTAATTCCTTATAAATTCAATATTATGTTTATAAGAGTGATAACAATTTCAAATCATAACAATTTTTTTTTTTAATTTATGTTTTTTTATAGTAAGCTATAACTTTTCTTAACATATCATGTAGATTACACCTCATTTATTTGTGGTAAAGGACTTTCAAAGTTCTAAAATTCTAAATCAATTTTGGAAAGTTCTTTAAATTTTTTAAAGTTTTAAAACTATACATATTTTAGGGTATGAATGTTTTTTCAATGTGCCTAATAGGGTATTATCCTTTAGATTTTCTCCCATCAAATGTGTTTTATTATATGAGTCCTTTTGATAATCCTTTGCATAATTAACTCTTGTCTAACACCATAGGTGTTCACTTTCAGAGTTTTTAAATCAAAATTTAAATTAAAAACTTTATCAAATGGATTTTTGATTTAAATTCCTTAAAATTCATATAAATGAAAAAATAAAAACTTGCCATGATTTAAAATGCTTTAAATGGCACAACATAAATATTTATCCAATTTTGACTATTTTTCTTTGCAATTTGGCACTATTTTTGGCTTGTTAGATTGTGATTGCACCCAATGTATGATATATATCATATATTCATATATAATATTCATATTAATATCAATTTAATTTATTATTAATTATAAGATTTTTAAAAAACATTTTAATAGGCTAGGAATATTTTTCATATTATTCTTCATAAACAAAAGGTTGCAACTTGCCAAAGTATATCTTTCTCATGAAATGTTTTTTTTCCTTATTGGTATTAAACAAAAAATTCAACTATGCTCTTCCTTCAAATACCTTGGAATTTTGTACATTTATTCATTATATATGTGTTTAAAAAAACCTTCTCAATTGAATTTTCATTCGAACAAGTATGAAATATATATATATATATAAGATTGATTTGTAAAAAAATTAATAAGTGTAATTGTGATATATGTAATCTTTGATACATTTGATTCTAATGTCAAATGGTAGTTGATAAAAACAATAAATTGTGTCAAGAATACCAAGGTCCTTACTTGATATTGATAATTGTATATAGATCAATAAAGTTAACAACCTCAAGGACTTTACTTATCACATAAAGACCTGTACAATTTCCTAATGTATTTGGAGGCCATGTTTTAAATTGCAATATGCTAACTGTATATGGGTTGTATTTTGATTGCTTAAGTGTTATATAAAAATATGTTTGTTTTAAATAATTTATATCTCATTTATAGGCAAATTTGGTTACATCTTCCTATGGATGATCACTACAAATATGGTTATGTCACAAAATTTACAAAGAAAAACATTGGGGGATTGGTATTTTTGAACACACATTATCATGTGTATGAAAATGTCGCCTCATTAATGACAAGAATAGTTTGGGCGTACAAAAAAATCCTTTCACAATGTTTTCAATAATGAATAGATGATTTTCAACTCTGAAAATTATGAATGTGGTTGATTAATTAATTCTTTAAAAAATAATATCATATATTCATCTATCAAATAAATGATGCCATAACATTGTTAATTTTGTATTAAATGGTGTCATCTAAAATGGCATGTCTTAACAAGTTTTCCATTTTTTTGGGGCAGTCCAAATCCACAAAAAAAAGTTTTGAGGTCCCCAAGTTCCTAGACTAGTCCCCAAATTTTCAGTTTTCATCCATAGATATTAGAGAAATCCATGAAGTGATTTTGCCTTGGGGTCTTCCTTTCATCCACTACCCTCTTCTTTCAACTTCAAAACCTTGATATTTGTAAAGTGAAGGAATTTTATTGATAGGGGTGAAACTTAGTCCCATGATATTATCTAATGCACATGATTCAAAATCATTATGGTAGTAATAAGGGCAACAATATTGAAAACAATTAGGCTAAAAAAATAAAAAGATAAAAAAATAAAACTCATATTATCACAAAATTAAGTGTAATTTGAGTTTCAACTTAGCTTTTTTTCCTCCATTTAAATGCAATGTATTTTTAAACTATTTTTCCTAATCTCACCGTCCTTAATGACCAAACTCATGATATAAATATATTGTGAACTTTTTTGTCACCTTACTAATTTTTCCATTGTGATGCTACAAATAATTTAAAACTGGGCATGAAATCGAAATGTTAGGACCAAACTAGGTATGAAATAAGGGAAGACTTTACTACGGATAACTTTATTGTGTTCCCCAAATGCTTGGAGATTGGTTTCATCCATCCCCTCCTACCAATTATCCTCCGCTAGCGGTAAAATTAGAGACAACCAAAGGTTCAAGGTTGATTAAAGATTTGTACTTCACATCTGGATGATAGCTGGATTCAGTTCTGTACATCTGCAAACTCTCATTTTATTTGTCCAAATGGATCATCAGAGCATCAATCATAACATAACCCGTGTGTGTTTTTCTTTCCGACAAAATTTTGTCTTTTTCTTTTACAAAAAATAAAATTGTTCATGTGATTCAAAATAAATTGGGAAAATTTTCCCAAAAATTTTATAACACAAATTTTTTGGTACCCAAAAAATAATAATTAAATTTTTAAAAAATAATAATAATAAAAACTCTTTTTGTGATTAGATGAAAATGTAAAACCAAGTTGAGATGAGAAAGAAACTAATGATCAAAGTTGACCATCCAATGTAACTCTACACAATGGGCCTACAAGCATATGAAAGGGCGCTTAAGATTTTCTTCTTTCACAAGTTTGAATATCGCCAAATTTGGCTAAATATACTTTATGGACGAGTGCCACTTGAGCAACATCACAAAAGTAGACAACTGCACTGAAAGCTTCAGCAATACACATTGTCATATATAATAACTCTCAAACATAATATTATTGTAGCATAATATTATTATTGTACATGAGAACAGACGATTTATACAATTGTTTTCAAAAAGGGTTTCAGTGTTATACAATTGTGGACAAATATTGTGCGGTAGTACAGACAAAAACCCTAAAACCCTAACCCTAAGATCATGTACTTTTTAATCACCAAAGCTTCTCCAACAACTAGTGGTATATATATAAATTATATTGTGCCGCTAGCCATCGTACGTACGAATTGATCAATTTTGTACATTGCTCTCAAACATCCAAAGTGTTGTATAAGTTATGCATATATAATAATATTATATTGTGCCATAAAGTACACATGAAAATTACATATATTCTTCTCATAACCTGGAGCACAATAATGAAAGGGTACTTAAGATTTTATATTGTCATATTTTGAATAATATTGTCAATTTTGGCTAAATTATACTTATGGACAATCGCCACTTACACAAACAACATTAGAAAATTGGGAAAAAAATAAAAATAAATTACTGGAGCTTCACCAACACCCAGTGTTAAATATGATTTTTTCACTTAATATTCTATCGGCTATATTTTAGTGCAACATATTAATTTTCTGTAATAAAAACTAATTTTTTTGTACGCATGTTTTTATGTCGTAAACAATAGACACTAAAGCATTTAATAGACATGCAAATGTGATACAAGATTTTGATGAGGATGTTGTTGATGATTTTGGCATTGGGGTTGGATGAAGATGTAGGGCCAATGGCTGGTTCAATTTTAACATCCAATGCACCCACTACAAATTTTGAAAGCATTGTAGCCCTAGGCACTAGAAATTTGGAAGCAATGGTTACATGAGAGTTATTAAAGGCACAATTGACGTTGAATCAAATGTTTTGAATCTCTCACGATAGGATCTCTTTCTTGGTATTTTTTGTGGTCAATGATTGTAGTAAATTCTCTACTACTACTATTCAAACCATGCATTTTGTGATTTGCCACTTTGTCTCCTAGACACATAATTTTAGTAATACTATAAAGAAGAGGAAAGGTGTGATTGCATATAACCAACAATGTGGGATTATTTCTATGAAAAAGCATGTGACATTTGAGCATACAGATGTTCAAGCAAGGTGGAAGAGTATCAATTTAAATCTTGCTGCAAAAGAATGATGTTATGGAAAGTCCAAGAAGAGATTTGGAGTTGGTTATGGGGCCATCATATATCATTTTGCAAGTAGTATTACTTACAAGAAGGAAGATGTGGGGCAATAGAAATTTATGGAGAATTTGATGTTTTTTTTGTTGTGAAAGCCTACATGCATATTTCAATTGTGAAGAGCCAACAATTGAGGGGTGCTAATAGGATAACACAAGTCACACCTACCTACTTAAGGGACTATTTTTGGGGGAATATTTTTTGGAATATTTTCACAAAAATATTTTAAAATTTGGAATTTTTGAAATATTATTATGTCAAGGTTTATGTGAAAGATTTCAAGAAATATTTCAATTTCAAATTTTTTTGAAACCCATTTAAAAGTCATTTTTATGCTTAAAAGCAACCATTATAGTGTTTAATGAATGTTTTTGAGAACTTTTTATTCATTTGATTTTTTTCAAATTAATTCACATATTTCAATGACATTAAGAATTTTAATAAAAAAATCTTATACTTTCAACACCAAATTAAATCACTATTTCTAAACATGAAAAATTAAACAAACATTACATTTACTACGACTCCTGTTTGTGTGACTACACCTTGAGGTGCTTAATCATGTGTCAAAATCCCCAAATTGTATTTCCAAACCAAAAGTAAATGGTTTAACATGTTATCCGTTCATTGGTAGCCAGTTCCATAAAAAAAAATGTGATGCCAACTTTAGATTCTTGTGTTACAACAACTTTTTTTGATTTGTGAATGTCCAAATTTGGACATGACACATTTCTTCTTAGATAATTAATTACATCAACTCATAATCATAATGGATACCTTATCATGTGATAACGAGATTTTTTGAAGCTACTAATACAACTAGAGTTGCAATGGTAGCATAGGTTAAGGATCTATTGTCATCTTAGATTCTTTTAGACAATTGATTGTTTATGTGAAGGATGAAGGTGGTAATCTATCCACTCTTGCATGAACTCTCAATTCTATGGTTAGGTATGTTCTTCTAGCACTTGTAGTTCCTTGGCAATGGTTGTGTTTAGCCATGTTTTTAACAAAGCATGCCAATATGATTACAATCATACAAATATTTGTGTTGGTTTTTGGGAGGTCAATTTGAAACCCACACAATTTGCCTTGTAAAAAATAAGAATACATGGATTAAGAAATTTGGCAAAGGATGAAATGAATAGAATAACACATGATTTGATGTGCACAAGGGTCCATCATTGGAAATTGAAAAACCTTGGTGAAGATGTGGTTTAGTAACAAAGTGATTTTGTTCCAAAAGCTTTTGGAATATTGAGACACCATCAACCAAGTTTGTTATGGGAGGTAAAAAACTCTAGGATTACAAGGCCATCAATTGCATGCAAAAATATGGGTGGTTTGCAAAATGATTATTAAAACTATGTTTCCTATTGTAAAATAATATATCTTTGATTATAACCAAGGTTATGGGTTACTTTTTGATGCTCTAAATATTGTGTTCTCAATAAATGTATCCAGAGCAAAATGAAAATGAGATTGAACAATTAAAATGTCGCAACCCCACTTTGAGGGAAATGTGAGGTCGCCACTCACACTCTCGAAAATGGGACTTGGGAGTCCTCCGAGACTTTCGAAAACTCAGAACGTGATTGCAGGGGTCAAAACACCTTGCATTGAGATGTTCTTTATACCGTTGGAAAGGTTTTGAAGTGTAGATATCCAAAATGGCCTTGCATGAGCCATTTGGACATCTATAGCATGAGCCATTTGGACATTTGTAGCATGCATTATGGTCGAAAGAAAGGCCGGGAGTCAAATTGGCAATTTGATTCGCGACCACTAAAAGTTGGGAATCGACCTGATCTCGGTGCGTGCAGGTGAAATGCGACACACCATTGGAAAGCTTTCAAGGAGAGCTGCAACTTTTCTTGAGACCTCGTCCCAATCCGAAGTCGGGGCGAGAAGTTATGAACGCCCAAAGTCCCGGGAGTCCAAACTGGGACAATTTCGGGATTCCACTTTGGGAGTCCCGGGAAAAAATGCCATTCAGATACAAGTGCGGCGGTGAGATGCAGAGAATACTATATGGGGGAAGGTGGTGGCTTCCCCGAGTCCGGGCCGTGGTGAATCAAGTGAGCCCAAGGTTGCCCGTGACTTGTCCCAACACCAAAAGTGTGCAAAATGAATTTTAACCAACTTGTTGGTTGGATTTGGATACAGGACCGAATAACTAAGTAGTTTGTCCCTCGTCCTAGTCTAATCTCGAAGCTTTCAGCACACCCCTCTCACCCCCCTTTTAGTGCTGGAAGCTGGGAGTGACACCAAGTTCCAACTATTTCCGCTCTTTAACATAGTTGGACCCTTTTTGGGTCTAACACGGAACTTGGGGGCACGTCATAAAAACCCATTCCATCAACCTTGTGAAAGGGGACTTTGAGTCATAATTACAAGCATTGCACATGCATGTATGATGGTAAAAGTCTTGGTAGTCCTTGCCCTTTTTTTATCATTTGCATCTAACAAGGTTCACAACATGTTCACATTAATGTTAGATTTGTGAACTTCAAGTCTTTTGATGTGGTGAAAGGAATTATTGGAAGGGAAAAAATGATACAAATGGTGGTAGAGTCTAATAATAGAACTTTGATGCCATTACTAGTGGCAATTTTTCAATTCCAAAATTTGAGCACTATTGGCTTTATTGAACCATTAATGGTTGATGATGAAAAATCCATATTTGGGGCAATGACCTCAAATGAGACTACTTTGCAAGGGTTGTTGAAAAATGAAATGTTTTCATTCCACCATTTGCATGTGAAGCCTAAAGATTGTTTATTGTCTATAACTTGATGAAAATTCCATGAAATATGATTTCTAAATTTATTTTTTGTTGCTTGGAAAATTCTTGGGATTCTTGGTCCTAAATTGAAATTGAATGAATTTTCAATATAACTAAAATGTTAACAAGCTTATAGCATTGTAGGTTGTGAATTGAAAATTTAAACAAACTTGTCATGCTTATGAAAGATTGTTTAGTTGATGCAAAGGTAGATTACCCATGGAAAGGGTAGTTCATTGATGATTTTTAATGAAAAAAAAAAGTATCATTCATGAAAATGATATTATTTGGATGTTCCTAGGTATTTTAATGTTGATCAATTGGAATGATATTGGTTTCTATTCTAGTTTTGTTTGTAGGTTTGAAAAGGTGGCATCTTTTATTTTTCTATTGTGCAAGGATTAATTCCCTCAATTTTTTTCATTATGTCCTTAGTCAACCATGATGTAATGTTTTTAAAAAAAATTTGAACAATGGGAAATGATGATTGTAAGCTTTAGGTTTCAAAACCACTTTGGTCTTGGATTTTGCTAAAATTTTGAAAACAAAGTGAATATTTATGTAGTTTGGATTTTCAATCTGTGTTCTAGGGAAACAATGAGAAATTAAGAGTCTACAAAGTTTTGGGGTTGGATTGTTTTTATTGAAGGGGTTTATGTTTAATGAAATTTGAAAGTTATGTTTAGAGCTAATATGGGAATTAATGTGAATCTATTTTGTTTTTATTGAATGAATAAAATATAATCTTTTTTTGTGAAATAAGGTAGACATTCAAATTTGATTTTGGGGATTGCAAAAGGAATGTGAGAGTGCATGCCTTATAAGTTGAATGTGTTTACATGTTGGTTGCAAAGGTTTACGTAATCACTATTGTTCAAAAAAAAAGGGCAAGAATCCAAGGTGATATCCCATAAGGTTCAAAGAGTGGGGCATTATGAAAGTTTGCTCCCAATTGTCTCATTTTGAAGTGTTGCATAATGTTGTAATGTCACACAAAGAAATGTTGCAATGCATGTTTATTGTTTGCTTGTGTGTGTTAGTTGTCTTGCAGATGTTGTTGATACTCTTAGAAAGTTGTTAGGGTGAAGCAGATGAAGTTGAGTTTATGGCGTGATTGGTGATGGAGGTGGAAGATGTGTGGTTTGCAAACTTTGGAGGAATTGTTAAGAAGGTGAAAACATGTGTTGGGCAATTAGGTGAAAACCTAAATTTCATGATGAAGCTCTTTGATGAGATGCAAGAATATCTTTGATGTGCAAAGTGTGAATTTCTTAATAATCTTGGTTGTTAATTGTTAAATAGTGTTGGGACCTTAATAAAATCTTTTGGATTTATCTTATGTCGTGTTTGGAAATTGTAAATTAGGCCTTAATGTTGTAACACCAATAATAAAGGAGAAGCTTAAGAATATGATGCAAAATCAAGAATGTCTAAGCTTAGTATATAAAACATGTAGAAGCAAAGGTGAGAATCAATAACATTGTTTTCTTCAATTCAGACATTAGGGTTGGGGGAAATAGAGGCCATTCAAGTGATGACATAAGAAACCTACTTAGTGGGTATCCTTGATGCATGATAGTTTTTTCAGAAACAAAACCCTTTAAGGGTGGGTGGGTTGGGGGGGGATTTGCATTCTTGAAAGGTTTTAGTATTGCTTACATTTGAATGGTGATACACCTCTTGTCTAACTTGATTGCTATGGAAGTACCAAACTATGCACAATTTGGAAGATGGACTAAGAGCTTAGTTTTTGCATTTGCATACAGATCAAGGTTAAATGCTAGAAGCTCCAATCGACAAACATTGTGGGAACCCATTCTAACTTCATGGTTGGTTGTTAATCGTTACAATTTGATGTTGGGAATGAATTGAAAAAAACAATAACCTGGCAACACGGGTACAAACTCTCTTAGGGAAAACACCAGGTACTAATGAAGGATTTAACATTCTAATCCGCATTTAAAACCCTAACCACCATCGATGACTACTTTGTTTTTGTTAGAGTCTACATTTGAGTTGTCAATCTTGTTATGCTTGTAGAATGTTCGGAACAACGCGCACTCAATTCCATTTAGAGGACCAAGTAACAACCCATTTCAATATTCATAGTCGCTTAGAGGACAAGTGTACTACGGAAGGATGCATTCCATCCTTCCATGGTACACCGACCTAGGAATGTATTGACCCTGGTTAGATTGAGACATGGTTCCATCATGTGGTAATAAGGGTTATGGGTCCAAGTTCCAGTGCATAACTGGTGTTCCCCACCGTAGATTCACATCACAAGTGGGTCTTAAAAAAAAACCAAAGTGGAACCAGCAGAGATGATCATGTGTTATTCCACTTAAGAAAACCAAAAAGAGTACCAGAATAAGTAAGACACAAAAACTGGTTGGATGGATGACTGGAACTTGTAATCGGTTAGATGACTTTCATTCTCATGTTTACAATGTTTACTCCCTAAAATATATGAAGCCCTCCTTAACATTTCTTCATGCTTTCAGGAAGTCCCTAAACTTTTGAAGTGCAAAACCTAAAACCCTAGAGTTATTATTATTATTATTATTATTATCATTTTTACTATTATTATTATATTCTGAAAATGTTCAGAATCCCAGAAGTTACTAACAGAATCAAAGAACCACCCAACACTGATATTTAACAATTTACTATATCATTTGACCCATTGAATATTGAGCAAGTGTTTTTTTTTTTTTTCCCCCACTAGTCAATTTTGTGATGTTGCCAAAATGGCCATCATCCGTAGGAAGATTTACCCCAAAAAATATTTTGGCTATAAACCAGATGTGAAACACAACAAATTCTTTAAACATTCTTTTCTTCTATGGTTTTTTTGGCTACCTACCTACTTGAACCATGTATAGCTAGAAATGTATTGATTTTCCTTAATTTTCTGCTGGAATTTCAAATTCTGAAATTGAAAATCACCAAAAATCACTTCATCTTTGTAAAAATTTCTAATTTTTAATTTGACTTTTTGGTTTTTTGCCAGTAATTTTTTTAAAAGAAGGGGCTGCTCCAGACACCCATTTGCAGTTGATCCAGAGGGGGTACTAACTAGCCTACTACAGCAGCTGTAAAGGGGAAAAGCTTAATGATGTCAATCAAATACAAGGCATGATTTGAAAATTTGTGTAAGAACTCTCTTCCTCTGTGTGTGTGTGTGTGTGGGCTCTCTCTCTCTCTCTTACAGAAGGAAAAGTACAGAAAAGTCTATTACAATCTGACCTCATATATGAGAGACTGCCTGCCTCTCTGTAAAACTTATGAATTTGGCAAATCATATGGGATAAAATGGAAGAACATCATGGGATAAAAGTTAAGAATAAGATGAGATTAAAAAAAGAGTCAATGTTAATTGGGAACAACATAACCAATTCTCTTCTTCAACATATCCCGTTATTATCAACTTCAAGGTCGACCCCATGTTGTGGATATGCGACCATCCCTGGAATTGAACTTTTGAAGGGTCATGGGCTGAGGAGCGAGGCATTCCTAAAATAAAAGTTAGAGCAAAGCCAATGAGTGCTTGCTTGTTTGTTTTGAGAATGCTGCCCTGATCCGATAGTGTTAGGAGGGTGCCCTTACTTACCCAACATAAAGTATTGGCATGAAATTAAAATTTAGTTTTTTCATTGTAACTCATCACAAACTTACCCCTTTCTTTTTGTATTTGTGATGTTACACAAAATGTTGCTCCTTTTCTGCATTGTAACATAATTATTTATGTTTGGATGAAAGCATTAGGTTACAATGTCATCATAACATCATATCAATGTTTGTATTAATACTTAATTTTGAACACATTATTAAAATGTTGAAAAAATATAAAATGCATTAAAGTTATCCGTAAAGTCAGGCGATTTGGGGGGGGGGGTGAGAACGGCCAGTTTCGGCATGCTAAGGCATCAAATGCCTAACTGGGAATGAAATTTTACAAAACAAAATAACCGGGACCCAAACTAGTTTTTCCAGCCATTTTGGTGGTAAACTGAGTTTCATCCCCTATTTCCTTTTTCCTGAGCGCCTCCACCGCTGCTGCTACATACATTTTCCCTGCTCCTACCTGTACAACTAGTATAATTACTCTCGAACCTTGTGCATTAAGTGCTGAGTTTCAGCATTTCATACTGAAATTTAATAAAATTTCCTTGCTTTGCAGATACTACCACTGAAAAAGGGGATAAGGGGTGAAAGCAGAGGGGATAGGGGGTGAAAGAGAGGGCGACTTTACGGATAACTTCATTGAAAAGGCAAGTTTGTGATGGATAACTGAAAATTATTTGTTAGACATTTGGGGAAAAGAAAGAAATTCTTTCCAAAACGCCACTCCAGAAATTCCCCTGAATAAGGTGCCATCCAGATTCAACAATACTAGAAATTTTCAGCGGGTGCTTTATGACACGTGGCATGCTGATCCTCAGAACATTCTTGATGATGTGTCATGTTCCGGTTCATTGAGAGGAGGCCAGCTGTATCCGATGTTGAGGGCCCTTCTTAGCCCTAGCACCTAACCATGATGGTAACCAGTTCTTGACAGGTGACCAGTAACTGGCCAACTCCATCACCTAGAACCTGGACTGTCCGATCGAACTGATCCAACGACTCTAACCATTCAAAAATCAAATATGGTGGTAGAGTGTAGTTCCTTTGAATATATGGCATCATTACACAACCGAACTTTTCCTACCTTGACACTTGAATATGATAACATATGGTGTTTTCAGCAGCTCTCAAGCAGCCCTTTTTCTTTGGGTTGTGTCTACTTGTGTTTTCATGCGCTTTTCAATAATTCATCATTATTTATGTAAATGTTAAATTTTAGTTTAAATTAATATATATTTGAACATGAAAAGACACATGTTAATTTTTATTTTTTATATCCATGTTGCTGGATTTGGAAAGAGAGTGAGATAGTTATAAAATGGAAGTAAGTTATTTAAAAAAAAGGTGAAAAATAATTATTTAAAAAAAAGTTCATAGGAAAAGAAAACAGTTATTAAGAAAGAAAATGAAATAGTTAAGCTTGAAAATGAGATAGCTATTTCTGAACTTGTCTTTGGAATGGTCCATGGACGAGGAGGACCATACAAAGGATTCCCAAAAAAAAATCCCTCATATATATACCAGTTTCGATTACTCGTCACACTTTGAATTAAAAAAGCCATCCAGGAATGAGAACTTAAGAAGAGAGAGATATGATGAAGGTCAAAGAAGATGTTGTTTGTGTACATTAAAATTTTCATTCAACATTTTCACCTCAAGACCTCATATCCTAGGCTACTACTATCATTGCACTAAGAATATTATCATTAAGAACTGGCAAGAACAATATCGGTCTTGAATTTAGCTCCTCCTTTGAAGCTTCAAACTACGCATCACATAAATGTAAATGAATGAATTCCCTGGATGATGTTGTTGTTCATAAGTTGGTCGGTCTCTTTGAATGAATTGAACTTTAAATGTAGTTCGTTGTTGTCTTCGATTCTTCTGACTTTAAGGTTTTGGGGTGGGGGGTTTCAATAAGTAAAAAGTGGATCAAAAGGGACAGACAAGAAAGAAGCCTTCAAAAAACATTCCTCCAAGTTCCAATTATACCAGAATTTTTGCCTATTGTAGTTAGTGCCTTGACAAGTTCTAAATAATTAATAAATCAATTTTTAAAAAATCAATCCACATGTTCAACCCTAAACCCTAAACTCACCCAACACTGATTTTTTGGTTGTTTGTGAAGAGAACCCCCTTCAAACAAACGTAATATGGAAAGTTGGGCTTTTGCCATTGTTTGTCATGAGCATCACCTTCAAACAAAAGTAATATGTGAAGTAGGGACTCTTTCTCAAGAGAATCAATCACCTTCAAAACAAAAGAAATATGTGAAGTGGGGTTCTTTTTTATTGTTTCTCAAGAGAATCACCTTCAAACAAAAGAAATATGTGAAGTAGGGTTTTTTTTTCTTTTGTTCTTAAAGAAAAACCACCTTCAAACAAAAGCAATAAGTGAAGTAGGGTTTTTTGGACCTTCAAACAAAAAAGCAATAATAAGCAAGTAATTTTTCATGGGTAGTTTCTCAAGAGAAACCACCCTCAAACAAAATGAAATATGTAAGATTTTTTTAACTATGGAAAGAGAGGCAACTTCAATTTGACAAACCTAAAGCTCGGCAAAATGGGTGCACCACTGCAGAGGCCACTACATATAGGATTATCATGCAATGCAAATAACCCAATAATCAAAGTCTAAGTTGTCAAAGTTTAGTGATCACCATTGAAAAGCTTTGGAACCAAAAGCTTGTACATTTTGTCAGGCAAGATAAATAAAAACCAAGGATTTTACTAGTATGCTGAATACTTATCATCCTTTATGTATGTCATTTGAAGGTACAACAAAAGATGTTCCTGTTGGTCAAGTGATTTTTCCACTGGAATTTGATTGGAATTTGATTTTGAGTGAATTCACTGGTTGCAATAAACACGATTTAGAGGGGTTAGGAACGAGGACTTTTAAATGAATTCACTGGTTGCAATGAACATGTTTTAGACGGGATGGGAACAGAGACTAGTGAACTGCACCCACATTTTGTAATAAAAGCATTTATGCGACAAACTCACTTGTTCCCCACAATTAACTATGGCTATGTCAAGCAACTATGGCTCTAAAACTATTCTTTTGTCACACGAGACAATGGAAAGGAGGGCCATACCTAGTTTGCAGCAGACCAATAATGTCTTGTCTTCCAATATGAACCTCTCACTACATGCCTTGATCTAGTCAATGTGGAGCACCGAAACTAACTAACTGGGTTTGATTGCATGAAGGGTTGATTGCTGCAGGTGGTGTGGGTTGTTGTTGTTGTTTAAGGGTTTAGGGTTTAGGGTTTAAACCTAAACCCTAAACCCTAAACCCTAAACCTCCCACTTCAGTTCTACTAACATATTGCACAAGAGAAAATGAGAATTTTTCTCACACACTGTTTCAGCTCATGGCTCATGACATATCTGTTATGCATACTTTGTGCTTTCATCCATTACAATGTACACAATATGTGTTGTTTGTCCTGTCATTACATTCCGCTAAGATTATTAGTTTTGATGCTAAGTTGTGGCACATATTATGATTTTAAAAAAAAAAGAAAATTAAAATTGTCTTGGTTCTGGTTCCACACATAAACTAATAATGTTGAGGGGGTGGAATTTTGTGGGATGTTTTTTTTTTTTTGGTGTGACTGACTCACTTATTTAGGGTGTGATGGGAATTGATATAATTTACGGGTATGTGGAATTATTACAAGGCTTTACAATGGTTTCAGGTATATGGAGATTAAAGCCTTCAATTGGGTATGATTCAATCCTCTTTTTTGGTAGTATATTGTGAACTTAGGGAACATGTTGACAACCCATTGGGAACTTTGATGACAACTAAGCGGGAACTTCTCAGAATGGCCCCTTTTTTGAGGTCCTTACCCAACATAAAAAAGATCTGGTAAAATTTTAAACATCTGTGATTCATTTGAGAAGGAGACGAAGCACCTTACAAATAAGGTTTCTCATTTTTTTCAATAAGCACCCTTCACTTACACTACCACAATTCTCTACTAGTCTTTTATGATCACTTTAACCTCCCTAACTATAGTGGGTGGTCTTCATTTGTGACACATGTAACCTACTCAAACTCATGTGCAATATACCCATCCCAAAGAAAGATCATGCTTCTTCAACCCCAAAGGGATTGCATGCACATGATTGTGTATGAATCACTTTTACGTTATTGAATGATAACATAACATATGAAGACAATTTCTATCTATACATATATTTTGGTCACATGTTATGTGTTATCATTCTTGTATTGCAAATGATAATGTTACTGCCATTCTATCCCAATACACACTATGTGACACATAAATGCGATTCTTGAAAATTGAATATTCTATTTTTAAAAATGCATATTTAATAGAACAAAGTTTTTTTTTGACAATGAGAATATAATGCTCATGAGATGGAAGCAATAAATAACCATAAATTGTTTTTCCAAAGTCCATTAGGCTCTCATCCATGGCTATTACTTCCATGTTCAAATGGCGGTAGGGGGAGGGGATGGGAGGGTGCATAATGCCATACTCAACATCATTTCCCTTGGCACCAAAGATTAATAATACGTACCACTTAGCACAAATGTTGACAATTCGACAAAATGATGATGATACATTCGAACTTGACAATTTGGTTTGGTCATCTTATGTCGATGATGATAAGTGTTCTCCTTGCAACCTAAGGAAATGGGTACCATTTCAAAAGCAGCAATTACCCATAGTAACATGCTGAAACTTGGTGGTAGTACTAAGAAATGAGGTGCACCCCAAGCCTTGCAAGCCCATCCCCTGAGATTCCCCTCCTTGACCACCTCCTTGGAATTTATTATTATTATTATTATTATTATTATTATTACCAATTAATTGTACTTTGGCCTGGCAGACTTACATAATACATTTGCTCACAACTCCAAAAAAATGCCATCTGAATATTATTATTATCACGACGGGGTCACTAACTAACTCTTGGGTCTCTGGCACATTTTACATTAATGTGAAACTAGGATAAAAAATAACCTTGCATATTTTACAATGAAATGGGTTGAAACCACAAAGTTTTACTTCACGTATTTGTCAATAGCTAAGGTTTTTTAACTTTTTATCATCTTCGAAAAAACCATATCACTTTGTATCGAAGGCGGAGTTTGGCAAAAGGAGGAGCAAGCAAGCAAGCAAGCAATCATCATCCATAAGTAGTAAGTCCATTTTGTCAAATTTGGCAATATTCAAAATATAAAAGTAGAAAAATTTTAAGCTCCCTTTCATATTTTAAGAGGAAATTTTGTGACAATTTTTTGGTGATTTTAAAAATTAAAATTTCTTTTTTTTTGACAAGTCTTTTGAGACAAAATGAGGATTTTTGACCGAGTATTTTTTTCTTCTCAAAATATTGTTGGCTTCGGAAAAAAATGGCCAAAATTCACCACAAAAACAAAATCACTGGGAGACATGTTGACTGGGCTCTTCTGGTGATTTCTTCACCTTGAAAAACATTCCCCCAAATTTGAGGATAAATTCACATGAATGGGAGGAATCTAATTAATTGTGCTATTGAGACTTGGGCTTTATTTATTGTCCCCACTTCCATTGCAACTAGGACTAGAGAGTCATTGCCCCCCCCCCCCCCCCCCCCCCCCCCCCCCACCCCCCCCCTTCCCTTTTGTTCTTTTTTATACTCCCAATAAAACAACAGCATCAACAGAATGATAAAAACAAC
>Ga0116227_10002749_pt1 | contig 39712 bp, 40 predicted proteins | sample S1TSphgellanicum_FD_89693 | JGI IMG/M metagenome (GOLD analysis project Ga0116227, IMG submission 89693) | Host-associated microbial communities from peat moss isolated from Minnesota, USA - S1T2_Fb - Sphagnum magellanicum MG | ecosystem: Host-associated > Plants > Peat moss > Unclassified...
TGTGTGTTTTTCATTTTTTGTTTGTTTTTTGTCTCCCCTTGTTTGGTTCTTTCTGTGGCTTCCTGAGGAAGTGTTAACCTTGCTGTTTCTTCTTCATCGTGAGAATGGAGATTTCTCTATTCTATGAAAGATAAACTTTATCCTAGTATAATATTGTCCCAGTGTAATCACTTTTTTTCTCATATAACTTGTTGCAATTCTGGAACTGATAGTCAAAGCAAGATTGTGTCCTAATAGTAACACTAGCAAAACCAGTTCGAGTATTCAACATATGTTTGTGTTGGGTGGGGTAGCTGAACATTCTGTTGTACTCAAGGCTGAAAACATGGCGGAGAAACTGGAATGGATGGGGAAGCTCAGGAGTTTTATGGAATCCCAAAAGGGATCCTCAACCAAGAAGGAATCTGACAACAGCTCAACTCACCTAGGAACATCAGATGGTGCTGTGGTAAGTCCAAATATCTTCTCCTTAATGTATGGAAGGTTTAAATTATAAGGGCTTGTCACATAAGTTTCTCACTACATACACTGTTGAGGCAATCTGAACTGTTATCAGATTCCCTCTTGTTAGAGTATCCCTTGTTGTGTTGCATTCATGGATGATGTGTTTGTTCTGATGGGTAGCAGTGGTGTCATCCTTGTTTTCCATTTCTTTTGAGTTCTTTTTGCAAATGTGTGAACAATGGCCACCCTCCCTCCTTCCATAGTTGTGGGGCCATGCAAAAGCATACTAACTGAGCTCAATGGGCCTGCCCACAGGATACAGGAATAGTGCAGAGACCAGTAGACCCAGAGGAAGAGTTAAGGCTTATGGCTCAAGAAGTGCGAGACTATGTTGAGGCTGTGCTTAACAGCCTTGCAGCAAACATTCCCAAAGTGAGTACCAGTATTGCTGGAAGCTTGCTCCCCTTTTCCTTTTGAGCCAACTCTGCATACACTTCCAGTTCAACAGATCACACCAGGCTAACTCCTGTCACCAGCACATCAATTCCATGGGTGATATGCGAGTTTGTGTTTGCCATATCAGCAGGAAGATTTCCTTTTCTGCAGTACTCTCTTTTGCTTAATGTCGGTGTGTGATGATATGGTTTTGCAGGCTGTCGTGCTTTGTCAAGTTGAAAGAGCTAAGGATGCAATGTTGAATCAGCTATATAGCTCTATAAGGTTTTTGCCTGTGGGTCCACCCTGTGCATTGTGTTGTTCCTTCCTATAACAGCAATAACTCAAAATTACTCACTCAACTTTGAGTATGATGCAGCTTACAGTTCTTCTGATCATCTGTTCACCATTCTTGTCATATATCTCATGCTGAAGCTCTGAACTCACCAATGGGTCAACAATATATTTTGTGTGGTGTTATCAAGCTGCCAGTTCTGCTGTTGTTTGTTTGCACCTCTTGAATGTTGTTGTGGCATACTGGGGTTTTGGGGTTTACAGTGCCCATTCTACAGGAAGGATTGAAGAACTCTTGCAGGAGGATCTAGAGGTGAAGAGACGTCGTGAGCAGTGTCAAAAGCAAGCTGCAGCTTTGAGCAAGCTGACTCGGCAGCTCAGCATGCAGGAAGCTCATGCATCCTCAGGCCCCCCAGGATTCAGTGACTCTGGTAAGATTTTGATCTACAGCTCACTTTGTAGGTTTGCAGCACTTTCTGGAATTGGGATTACAAGCAGTGATGCAAAACTGCTGCTGATAAAGTTGATGCAATGGGTTTGTTTTTTTTGTTTTTTACACTGAGCAGGAACAACAGGAGGACCTGCTGAGACAGAGGACTGGCGCACTGCCTTTGAGGAGGCAGCCACAGTTCGATCCTCATCATACAACTACTCCCACTCCCCACAACCATCTCCAAGGTCAGCTTCCCCATCCATGAATGGGCAACCACCTTCCAGAAACAGCAGTTATAGTGACCTGGAAGAAAATGATGACACTGGGATCATAAGCCGACGCATTCCCGGAAGAGCTGCTCCACCACCTCCCCCTTCCATGTATAAATACTAGATGCATAACAGAAGGTGTTCTTATACCCAACAGCAAGTTGTTGCCCTTGAATTCAGGTGCTCTCTCATCACACTTTCAATTGTCACTTCTATCTTGTAGGATCCATGCATGATGTAATTATTATTCTTTCCCCAAAATTGCAGTATCACTGTGATTAAGGGAGAGTTGTGTAGTCTATTCAACCTTTATACCATCTAGGAGGGATTGATGATCTTTGTTAGTTGGTTTCACCACCTTCTGAAGATTGAAGCAACCCTCTTTCATGTATCAATCGCTTGTGCAAGCCCCCTTTAGGCATTATTTTTTTTGTCATTCTCAAGACCCATGGACTCTTACATCAGTCATGAATAGCTTTACAATTTCCCTTCAATTTGTGTGATGAAGAATTGCTCAAGATGGATCCGATTTCTGTTCGCTATAGCTTCTTGTGTTCTTGGCATCATCAGGCTGCTGTAAAACCTTGAAGCTTCCTATTGATTTTGCCAGAAGTCTTCATTATAATGGTCCCTCCTCTTTCTGTTCTTCCTCTCACCACAGAACCGAAACAGCTTGAGCTATGGGGTGGCAATCTGCACAGCTCAATCTATCATGCAACCTTGATTTTCTTAAATTTGTATTGACTATAAACAATAGATAATGAGCAGTTGTGGTATTTTTAATAAACTAGTAAGAAAATAAATTAGGCCCATGAAAATCATTCATGACGAAACAATGTGATTGAAAATGTGGATAAATATGTATTCTCATTTATTTGGAAGATTACACAGCCTAGAGTGAGTGATCATTTAAAGCTATTTGAAACTTTTGTCATGAGCTATGTCTCTCAAGTGCAAACCACCATTGTGATCAGTGTTATTTTTTCAACAAGTTTTGTCACTTTTAAAGGAAATTTTTTGTAGTGTAAATTTGACTAATTCTGCTAAACTTTCAGAAAATTTCACCAATTTTTCAATATCACAAGACTGGTGAGGTGAAAAAAAAATGGATGATTCATGACTAGCTCTTCCCATTCCTTGCACAAATGTGGTAGAATATGCAAGACAAAAATTTTGTAAATATATAAATACTAGTGACAAATGAATAATACAAAATAATAAACATGTAACAAATAGAAAACTCTTGACAAAAAATCAAGGTTTTCTATTGAATCTTGTGGCCTTGGAGCCAAATGGATAGTAGCCATGGCAATAAGTCATAATTCCAATTGGGTAATCCTAGATTTAGGTTATTCCTTGTATTTTTTTTTCCAACCGTTTCCCTTTTGGGTAACACCATTCCCACATTGTTAACCACCATGATTGTCAAAATTCAAATTTGGTTGTAATTTAAGATGCGCATCATAACAATGTGTTATGTCATGACCCAACTTGTTACAATGCTCATTTTGCAATTGCATGTTTTGGACAAGTAAGCTTGTCCCTTACCCTTTTGTGCACAATCCTTCTTCAAGTGATTCCTTCCACACGTTTAGCAATTCACATTCAATTGTTGTTATGCTAATAATGATGCCAATGGTGTCTCTTGAAAACTCTTTAAACTTTTGTGAAACTATTTTATTTACTATTGTTGAGTCTATGGTTGAGATGGTTAAGTGCGTTGGTTGTCCTTCATGAAAAAAACCATCACCGTCTTTTCTTTCACCATGTTCAACTCAATCCTTTCAACTAATAGAAACACATTTGCCAAGGTAGGTTGATGAGCTTATAGTAGATTTGCATCATGCACTTTTTGTTTAAGCTCTTTTCCCAAAATTCCATACCAAAATTGGATAGCTCGAACCTTTATGACTCCTTGAATCACAATAATTGACCTCCGCATATGTGTGTATGTTTCATGTAAACTTTCATTGGTTTTGTGTTGAAACTCCTACAAATTCCATAACTTTTCCATTCGTACCCCTTGGAAATTTCATTTCAACTCATGGAATAATTTCACAATGAGTTTAAATGTAGGCAATGGTACTTACCCACTAGTCAAAAGACCAACCTGGTACTTTCACTTTTCAAACTTCCACCTAGACTCAATGGAATTACATTTGGAACAATAGTTTCCCAAGTGATTGAAACATAATTTGACAATTAATATAACTGTCATTTTTTAATTTGCACCTCATGGGTCAATTTAAACTCATGATAATCATCCTTTTCATGCCATATAAAATATGAATAGCTATGGATTATGCATTTGTTACATATCACACCAATTATACAATTCTTAAACAAAATATTGAAGCTCAATGGTGCCCACCACCCCAAAGTACCAATGTGACCCCTTGGTGGAGTCATAAACCTCTTCCATGTCCCATAACAATGGTGTGATGATAGGAATCAAAATTGTGTGAAAATTTGAATCGAAAGACTCCCCATCCAATGATGTTAATGGCATTGGTGGCTTACATTACACACCATGCTTAGTGTATCCATTGGTGTCATTCAAAGTTCTAAAATTGTTGACACCTTTGTTGTGTCGTTAAACATTAAAACATGTTCCAAAACCAACATGTTATATTTCAAATCCATAGTGAACAATGTATAACCCACATATTAATTGGGACTTTTTAAAAAAGATGATAAAAGAAAATGTTCATGATGTTGTTAATGGCATCAATGTCTTTTAAAACACACTTGATGTCATTCAAATTAATCATAATTTTTCCATTTCCAAAACAAAATTTATACATTTTCCCTTTAACTACCCTTACATTTTTTTACAATGTATTTTTTATTATTAATCACCTTACACACCAACAACACAACCTTAATGATGTGTTTGAATAAAATGTCCTAGATATTGATGAACAATATGATTAAATAGGCCCTAAAATATGCCTTAAGGAATTCCCATAAATTCCCAAAAGGATGTTTTCAACAAAAGTACATGGGGAATTTCACTAAAAGAGTTTTTTGGAAAACTTTTTGAAACAAATACCCTAGGAAACTCCTCAAAAACTAGCGATCTACTCCTTGAAGAACTCCTTAAAGTTAGCTCATTGAAAAACATCTTTGAACCAGTTTATTTGGGAATTCCCATAAACTAACTCCCTAATGAATTACTTTTAAAAAATTTAATGTGGAAATTTCCCATGGAGTTATTTTATGGAAAATACTTGGAGATTCACATAAATGGTTCCCCAAGGAAAAGGATGGAACATGAAATAAAAAGATTTTTTTATTCAAATGATGTTTTAAATTGCAAGTTTATGTTGAAAGTTTTTTTTTTTAAAATCCCATTCCTATGTTAATTGTTGGGCTCTGGGTGTTAATGGGGGCCTTTTACCTTAGGGGTTTTCCTTTTGTCCTTAGCAAGTGGAATATCCCCTTGGTTCTTTATGGGATATGGTTCATATTGTGCATTTTGTTTTTCCTTTGTATCTTTGAAAATATGTGTTTTTGAAAACTTTGATTGTTGTCAAAATTCCCCTTCGCAATCTTAGGGTTCGCAAGTGAAAGCACACGAAAAGTGAACCATTTTTCACAAAAAAAGGCGATGTATAATGAATATTATAATATGTAGTAAGCTAAAATTTTAATGACATCCTTTGGTTATCCTAACTAAAAGCAAAAAAACTTTAGAATTTGCATGACAACATTTCGGAACTCAAAGTTCAATTTGAATCAAAATTAATTTTGATCCAACGATTAGATTAAGAACATTAGATAAAATTAATGTACATAGAATGTATAACTTATAGTTTTTCAATAGCCATAAGGTCTCATGTTTGTGGTTCATAAAACATTACCAAACAAAAGAAAACAAAAAAAATAATGCAATGCTCATCTATAAAATTTCCTTTTTGATATGGTAGTGGTTTTTTCTTAAAAAGAAAGGGAATATTATGGATTTATTATTAAACAAATGTAAAAGAACACATTTTTTGAATGAAATTTCATCTGAAAACTTTAAATTTTTAAATGATCATAGATTTAATTGATGTATCTCAATATCATACATCATAAAAAATTCACCCAAGAATTGCACCCACAACCCTAGTTTTGAAGTAGATATGCAATTTTTCCAACTCTATGAGAGGTATTATTTTGTCACAAATATATTTTATATCTTCAAATTCTATAATTTTTGTTGGATTTTTAAAATAATTGATTAGATTAAATCTAAAACTGATCAAATATACTAAAACAAACAAAAAAATCGAAGATGTGATGTCCATATATTACCAAAGAAATTAATTGTTGAAAGATTATACTTGTGACTACAATTTTTGGGGGGTTTAATGTGTTTTCACCCCTTCCCTTAATGACTTAGTTTGTTGGCTTCTTGACTCGAGCCTTTTGTTTGTCCACACATCATCCTTCCCATCATCATCTTTTATAATTTTCCATCTATTTTCCCCTTTTGCATCCTTGGGTACATTAGGCACATGGGTGGGTGGTGACATTACAACCTCAAGAAAATTTTGTGTGGGTGGTTCATGGGCCTTTTGAATAACAACATCCAAAATAGTTAAGACATTTTCATTTGGTGGCCATTTTTCAAAGATGGTTAGTTTCAAAAATCTTGTGGGTATGCACTAAATATTTGGCCCAATCACTATTTTGGTTGCATTTCCATGCGTTTCATATTAATTGGTCCCCATTGATATTGTTGCAAGATCTTTTTAAGACTTGCTTATAATCATGGGCTTGCTTTTGTTGATTACAATGTTGCATTAAATTGCACAACCTTTTGAAAAGTTGGGCCAATTGGTTTGATGTTAAACAACAACACAAGAGACACCATCCTTTCTAAATGGGTGAAAATGATATAAACAATAACTAGTGAAACCTCCTTGATAAAATCCCCTTAGAACAAAGGGTTTAATATGGGTTCCATAACTTGTTCAACTTTGGAAGCTCCCTTAGGGATGATAATTGAAACATTAACAAGTATTTCCCTAACATTTTCTTTGAGCATAATAAAGATCTTGGTTTTTTCATAGTCTTCTTTTTAGCTATTATTTTCTAAGCCAATTCCTGGGCCATTGTGTCATTAGCCAACTCCTTGGCCACTATGTCCTTAATTAGCTCCTAAGTTTTGTGTTTTCGAATGATTATTGGGCCATTGTTTCCCGAGTAGGCTCCATGGCAATGGCCTCCCTAACCTTCTCCCTAGCAATTTCCTCCTTTGTGATTTCCTTGAAAATGTTATATTTGGTCTTTTCCTTAATTGTTTTTTTTTAAATCTTTTCGTTAACCTTATCCTTAGAAATGTCCTCCCCAATATTTTCTACAATAACATCTTTTTGAATATTTTCATTAGCAACCATGAATGCCATTGAATCTATACATGTGATTTTATAAAATATTGTCCCCTTTATAAAGGTGGACATGTGTTTTTAGCAACTTCAATTTTTGCATATCTTACCACCTCAACCATAGAAGAAATATCATTGTTGACATTTTTTTCTTGGAAAATTGATTCCATGACATCATCGGGAATGGTTTCCATCATTTCTATGTTGATGGTAACATTTTCCTTATCATCCTTCTCTAGGTCGGGACAACAAGCTCCAATTCTATGTCTAGGGTTTTCCTTAACCACGTCCCTTCCCACTTCTTTTTTTAAAAGATGTACATGCATTTCCATTTTGTTTTGTTAGCCTTCCCTAAAGGATGATGCTAAATGAGATCCACTACCTTCAATTTGTATTTGGGGCATCAATTTACATCCCTTTTGGGTGATGTTGAGCTTCAATGGCTATCTCCCAAATGTTTCCTTGGCATTGTTTTATTTCCTAGTATGATAAATCATGATCTAGTTCAAGTTCAAAGAGATTGTATCCATCAAGGCTCTTGGTATTATGTGAAAACAACTTTGTATGGCATCACAATATAATTGGTTTGGACATAAGGGGCAATTGTGGATGAATGGATGGTGGGGTTAGGCATTGGGCAGATAAGTCCATTTCTAAATGTTGGTTTGAAACTTGTGTCATGACTTTTATTAAAACATTCATATATTCCCACAAAATAGGGTTGTGAGTAATATTGAAACCCGTGCATTACAAGTACTCATGTAAATTCATCACACTATGATGAAAAACTTTGAGAACAAACCACGTGAACACCTAGGAGACATTTCGATCTTGGCACAAGTCTTGAAGAGGCAAAACAATTTCCCTAAGCCGGGTGGATGAAACTTCCTGAAGGATCTTAGATATAAACTTTATCCTTGAAAACAATGCCAATTAAAATAAGTCTTGTGTCAAAATTTGTATGTAAACAACAATGATGCTTTCTTAGTAAGGAAAGCAATGTTCCCCAAGGGTTCGAGGGAAGACCCAAGGAGTGTTGACATCTCCTTGGTGAGGAAAGTAGAAGCTCCCAGGGGAATGGAGGGAAGTTTTAGGGTATAGATGCATTTCCCTAGTGGGGAGAATAGGTGTTCCTTAGGTAATTGAAGGAAATTTCAAGGGAGGGGGGAGAGGCATGCCCCCTAAGGTGTTCAAAGCTTCCATAGGGGAGTTCAAGAGTTCTCTAAACCAACATGAGAATTCAAGTAGCCTAAGATTGGGTGCTTCCTTCATAAGGAAGCCAAGATTGCTAAGGTTGGGTTTCCCCAAGGGAAGAGGTGGAGGATAGGGTATCCCAAAGAAGGTTTGGGTGGTGAGAAATGGGATGAAGGGCATGTGGGAAAAAAAGGTTTTAGTGGGTTGGGGGTATGTGAAGGCTAGGTTGTGACGAGGGGAGGGTGTTTGGGGGGGAGGGGGACAAGTTGGGGGAAGTAAAGGGTTTAGTTAACTAAGGGGGGTTGTTAATTGGGAACAACACTTTAAATTTAAGATCATAAATTGCATTATATTTAACTCATTGCACTTGTTTAACGGTTGCCTCTTTAAGGATGGATTTTGGGAAATAATGAATGAGTCATCTTGAATGTGAGAATTATTGTCGGAGGTCCAAAACTAGCTTTGGATAGAGTTTGGAGGTGTTTTTACAAGCCCAAATATTGAAGTTGGTCTAGTATTAAACCCTTGTTTGTGTGTTGTAATGTAAAAGCATCCAAAACTAACAATTTGAAGATATTGAGGAAATCAAACTTTCCATTTTTTTCTACATTCAATTTTCCCTTGGAGATAAATAGATTTAAAACTCAACACAAGTTGAAATTAATTAAATTTTTTTTTCAATTAATTATGAGTTTTTAAAGATTTGTTATAAGGGTACCCTATACTATGACTGGGCTCCCTTATGAATCATCATGTCACACTTCAAATCTTGCAAAAGGAACTTTTAATATGGTTAAACATAAGATCTAAAATCAAAGTCATATGTGTTCAAAACAAGTCATGGAATGGGTTGCATTTGAAATGGGTTGAATTGTAATTGTAAATTGTTTCTAAAATCATTTCCCAAAGCCCTTGGTTCATCTTTTAACACTCCAAGAAATGGGCCTTATAATGCGTAATATCTCTCCCCGTAAGTGAGAGGGATTTCCAATTCTTCATTGGTGATTATGTTTTTTCATCGATGACTAGGCTTCTTTGTCAGACTTTCATCGTGCAATGTTACCAACTTCATCGAGGTTTATATTGTGCAACACACTTGGGTTAAGGTGTGACCAGATAGGGAGTGACTAGATAGGGAGTCTTTTAGGTTTCTGTAATGTGAAAGCTATATTTGTTTTAAGGTTTAAGTGATGAACCCGCCGTCAACTTTCTTCATGCAAACAGTTGGGTTTATTTTTTCATTTTGTTTGTTAGTGACTGTGAGTTGGAAGGTTTGTTGCTCGTGTGTTATGTGAGATAGGGTGGTGATTGGAGATGGATGGCCAAGCGTGATCTATGGAGGCAAGAAAGGCGAGGAGAGCAGGAGGTTGGACGAGGATAAGTGATGGGATTCGAAGGAGAAAGAGGCAAGTTGACAAGCAGAATGAGGGCAATTTTTGGTGGTAAGAAAGGAGCTTCCAGGATAGTTAGTTGTTGTGTTTTTCTTCCACTGCGCCAGTAACTATAAGATGGCCGGCTCTATGTTCTGGTTAGAATTAGGACTAATCAAAGGTTGATGCTGAAGGCTAATGACGCTTAAAGGTGGTCTAAGTTGTATAATCAGAGGCATATAGAAATTGCCATATGTAGAAGTTTTGGGGGAGACCTTGCTTGGGTTATCTAGTGGGTAGTTCATAACACTTGAGTGGGAGCTAGAAACCTCTCTGTGGGTATCCTTGGGATTGGGCAGAATGTGAATGAGACAGAGAAGTAGGATGGAAGATTACAGCAAGCATTCATAGATCCATGTTTTTCATAGAATTCTATCCCTTTTTTGAGTAGTTGTAAGCCAACTTGGTGCACCTGGTTCAGTTGTTGAATAGAGCCCAGAAGTTGATCCATGTCAAGCCCTAGCACAAGCATTTGTGTTCATTGACCCAAGTAGAAAAAGGAAAAGGGGGAAAAGGGAAATAGTAGCTCATCACAGACCGAATGAACATTGAGAACTTGGACTTCAAGCCAAACCCTACTAACATTTTGCACTAACAATACAAGAATGCCATTGTTTCTAGTAGCAACCAAGGGATACTACTGTAGTAGACTTAGTATAGGTTGATGGTGTGCATATTTTTAAGAACCAATTGAGAATGGAGGGTTAGAAGTTGTGGGACCTCATAATAGGACTACTGTAATATTGCCTGCTTGACATGAGATGAATTACTGAGCTTATAATAAAGTGGATTTATGAGAGAAATAAAGGTTTTGTGGACTCTCTCTTTTTGGTATATGAGCTGGATCAAATCTGGTGACATCAGTAGAATTTGCTTATGTTTGGGTATGATGGTAGTTAAACTATCATGTCATCATCTAGTGCAAATGAGGTTGGTATAGATGAAGTAATGCAAGAAATTCATGAGCAACAAATAGTCATTAGGTTCGATTATCCAAGGGGGCAGGATGGACCACAGATAGGAGCGGTAGTTATGCGTTTCTTGGGCGTTGGTGTAGTAACAGTTGTAGGAATAGACCCAAATGAAGCCCAAGTCGGGGATGTGGCAGTAGAAGTAGCTCATAATGACTTTTATACACGTGCTCAAGTTTGGTTGAAATTAAGGGATGGAACAAAGGGATGGGGGTCAACCTCAGAACTACAGACGTAATATTACTACACCTCATACCTTGCATAGAGTAACACCTTCATTTCCTAAGAGGCAGCGTAATGTACCTAGAATAGGAGACATTTGGATTCCCAAGCTTGCTGTTTCGCCTAACCATTTTACCAGATTATACATCCCTAGTGTGGAAGACTTGTTTTAGATTGGAGATCACCTATTCAGGGTGGAACACTATGGATCAAGGTCCCACATAATAAGTTGGAAGATATGGTGCAATCCTGGAGATGGGTGGTAGTTCCAACAAGAATCCACAGATGAGCAAAGTTTTTCCACTTTTCCATCTCATGTTGTACCTTTAAGACCGGTAGCAGAAGGTGATAAATCTGAATTTTCAAATTGAATCACGGTTGGCTCTTTCTTGAAGGAAAGTTTGTTGCACCTGGTATTTCGGGTATGAAAGAGTCACAATTAGGATCAAGAATCAATGGAAAACCTTGGGGTTTACACATTTGGAAATTAATTATTTTGATGCTTCTAGAGTCTAAGTAAGGTGGTCGCCAGTGCTGTTAAAACTCTTTTTCAGCACAATGGCGTGTTTGGAGGATAAAACAGGATCTATCCAAAGGGAGTTGGACCTCATGCACTCAGTGACTAACATTTCTGTTCCAATAGCATTGGTTCTTTTCAAACTCAACAAAAGCAGAATAGGATGAGAAATTGGACAAGACTCTGCCTACCTGAATGTGGTCTGAAGACATTTGTGCAATAGAAAATATTGTAACTTTAATTTGGAACTAAACATTTGCAAAATGACTAGCCCCTGGGGGATGGATGAATTATTATGGGGACGGGATCATGAAGACGTCAATGACTGGGTAGAGAGGCTTACCATGGCTGCTGAAGTGTGAAATCTGAATGTAAACAAATTGTTCAAGATTGCGAAGCTGAATTTGAGAGGCAAGGCCAAGGAATGGTTTAAGAGGTTGCAACCAACACCAGCTGATTAGGTTGAGTTGAGGACACTGATAGTATAGAAGTATGGGGACATAGATGTTGATGACATCAAGATGAAGCTCGATGCCATTAAACAAGAACCCAAGGAGAGAGTTTAGAAATACTTTGAACGTCTTGACAAATTGTTTCAAAGGGGGAGGATACAAGATGTTGAGTAGAAAAGAAGATTTTTGGTTAGATTAAGGCCAAAAATTTGAAAATTGTGTGTGGTAAGGACATTTATAGATATTGAAGAGTTAGTTGGTGCTGCAACAAAACTAGAGAGAGTTTAAGGTGAGCTTGGAGAGACTCCCTATGAACCTCTAAAAGAGGAACAAGAAGAGGGGGCCTCAGAAACCATAATGGAGAAACAGGTCACTACATTAAACAATACACATATCAATTTCTTCAAGGGGACTGTACACAATCTAAAAGCATCATCTTCTTCCACTGTATTTGGAGGATGCCAAATCTGCAAAAGAGGGGACCATTTGGCCACCACTTGTCTAAGGTTAAATGAGCCACGACCAAAATGTGCCAAGTGCGATATGCTTCATAGGATAGAGAATTGTGGAATAAAATGTACCTTCTACATAGGTTTAGGGCATTCTGAAGACAAATGTTGGAAGAAGCCCAAGGATGGGAAATCACACTCTGGATTAGCAAACTTTTTAGAGGTGTTGTTTGAATGATGAAGAGGTGACCATGCAACAACTTAACAAGCTCTATGGGAATGAAAATCTTTTTTCTTACACCCGAATGCCTAGAAGGAGGATTCATGTTGATGTAGCACTAGGAGGGGCTGTACTGACCCCTGAAGCTGTAGGAGATGGAGTAGGTGCAAACCTGGACACTTCAGTCAGGTCCAAATTCTTGCATACTTCATAAAAGGAAAAATTTCCCTCTCACCTATGGAAACCATTTTGATGATTCCAGGAGAACTCGAACACCTTGAAAGTTTGGTAAGGTTGGCTAGGCAAAAGAAGGATTCAAAGGCAACTGAAAATCAAGTGTCAATGGTTTCTGCAATTCCAGCATTATGGAAGATCTGCATCAATAAGACACATTGAAGCAAGACTCTGCATTTGCTTGTGGAGATCAACAACTATGTTGTTGAAGGAGTGGTGGATACCGGAGCCTCCATGTCTGTTATGGTTGCCGTTGTAGTTAGAGAATTGGGCATAATGCATCTCGTTACTGGATCTAAAACTTATAAAACAGCGTCAGGACTTGTCACACAGGCCCTCGGTAGGATTGATGAAGTACCAGTGAAGGTTGGAGGAGTGTAGTGCACTATGACCTTCATGGTAGTTAATACGGACAATTATGATGTATTACTTGGTTTGGATTTTCTTATAAAGATTGGTGCAATTGTGGATGTGGAATGAGGCCAAATCCAAGTAAAGCATGGTCTAGGGGCCAATGTGGAAGTATTGCCATTGCCTATGGTGAATTTGTTACAGAGGATGAACTCATAAGCTCTAATGCAAGAGGCTACGACTGTCTTGAAAAACACACACATCGGTGATGATTCTGACTAGATACTAAATTAGGATAATACTGTCATGACCAAAGGAGATGATGCATCTACCTCAGATTCAGATATTAATACTAATGGTAATGAACATTATGATTGGGAGTCTCGTCAATTTAAACAAATTGATTATGAGGATGAGTTTAGGGATACTGAATTGGAGGATTTAGTGAGGTTAGAAGGACCACAAGAGATTCTGCAACTGATACTACAGGAATAGGTTGACGGGTTCATGGAAGAAGAAATAACAAATGCGGATGATTACGTAAACTAGTTAAGATGGGTGTATGATGTAGAGTAGAGTAGACAGGCCATGTATGAATCCACACATGATGTAAAAATCCTAGCACTGTTGCAAGTATTCTAGACAAAAGATGGCAACTTTGATTGCAGTTCCACTAAGCAGTTGGCATCATCCAACCATGATGAAATGAACACTAGATGGAGGGAGATCTGTCAATGAATCAAGATTAACACTAGCTTGCATGAAGAGAAACACCAACAACTCTGGAAAATTCTGGAGCGGTACCAAGATGTTTTTGCTTGGAACAAAAGTGAACTAGATTGTCACACTATTGGGGAACATTTTGTGGATATGCAGGGGTTTCCACCTTGCAAGGTATCTCCTGGTCGATTATCCTACTGGGAGGAGACAGAAGTGAAGAGGTAGATAGATGTCTTGGTGGATTTGGGCAAGATGAAGCCTAGTAACTTTGAGTATGCATGTCGGGTCACTCTACCAGTGAAGAAGGATGGGAGCAGGCTTTTCTGTGGAGACTATCGACCATTCAACACACAAACTCATCGGGATTCATTCCCAATGCCACTCGTGGATGATGTGATTAACTAGTTGGGAAAATCATCATGGTTTACTGCCTTAAACTTGCAGTCTGGTTTCTGGCAAATTCGAATGGCTCCAAAAGACATGAAGAAGAAAACACTGATCACTAAAATCAGATTGTATGACTGGATAGTCATGCCATTCGGCCTTAAGAATGCAACCAGTACTTTTACTATAACTATGTCAGAGGTTTTTAAGGACTTGGGTAGCAAATTCCTGAAGGTATTCGTTGATGATTTCAATGTGCACAACGAAAGTTGGGAGGAACATCTTCAACATTTGGATGTAGTGTTTTACAAACTCAGGGAAGTAAACCTAAAATTAAACCCAAACAAATGTTGTTTTGTTGCAAAGAATATTACATTTTTGGGCCATGTGGTTAATAAGGAAGGCACTAGACCAGATCCTAGAAAAATTGAGGCAATTCTACATTTTCCACAACCAAAGACGGTCACAAACGTTAGGTCATTCTTAGGTTTGACAAGGTATTACCAAAATTATGTCTGAGGCCATTCACGACTAGCAGCTCCACTATTTGAGTTGACAAAAAAGGATGTTGACTTTGTGTGGGATGTGGGCTGTCAACGGACATTCCAGGTGTTAAAGGTAGCATTGGTTGATGCGCCTGTACTCATACGGCCTGATTTCAAGAGAACATTTTATCTGGATGTTTACTGGTCATCCAAAGGTGTTGGAGCTATATTGTCACAAAAGGAGGGCAAGTTTGAGAAGGTGGTGGCCTATGCCAGTAAGAATTTAACGAAAGCACAAAGAAAATTCCATCCCATGGAAGGGGAATGCTATGCACTAATATGGGGCATCATGCATTTCAGGCAGTACTTGCACAGGAATCATTTCATTTTGCGGACAGATCACAAACCACTTGAATGGTTAGCAGTCGTGTTAGATGCACATGGCAGGAGAGGCAGGTGGATTGACATGTTATAAGATTTTTGTTTCAAAATAATACATCAACCAGGATTCAGACATACGAATGTCAATGCTTTGAGTAGGAATCCAGTTGGACTAGCCACGGATGATGATGATTTCAGTGAAGAAATCTAGGATATTGAAAATATGCAAACTGACACACCTAAAGAAGAAGGGGAGATTCTCTCTGTTCATATTGGCAAAGAAATAGAATGGCTCGGTGTCAGGAAAAAGGACAAGGAGCTTGTACAACATCATGCATGTTGTTTTGGTATCAACCATTGTCGTTATGCCAGCAGCCATCAGCTGTATGTGGTTGATGTTGTATTAAAGGAAGACCAACCTAAGGACCTTGTTCCACATGAGGCAAAAAATACAAAAGGGGGTGAGATTAAGCAAGACAATAATGTAAGAATGGCGCTGAAGAGAAGGAGACCTCATTATTATGACAAACAACAGAAATTGGAGCTAGTGTTGGCAGCCGAAAAACTGTTTGAATCTGGTGAACATGACTTGATTTCTACAAGTTCTGATGAAGAGGATAAGTGTGGAATAGACACAAGAAAAAATGACATATGGAAGGATGTAACTTGCATGAATTTATTACGAGAAAGAATACTACCAAACACTGTTGATCCTATGGAATCTAAAAGAGCAAGGAAGAAGATACTAAACTACCATTTGCAGGATCAATCATTTTATTTCAAAAGGTTGTTTATGCCAAGGCCAGAAGACCACATGTGTCGTAACCCCACTTTGAGGAAAGTGTGAGGTCGCCACTCACATTCCCAAAAATGGGACTTGGGAGTCCTCCGGGACTCCCAAAAACTCAGAGCGCGATTGTAGGGGTCAAAACACCTCGCATTGAAGCGTTCTTTATACCATTGGAAAGGTTTTGAAGTGTAAATGTCCAAAATGGCCTTGCATGAGCCATTTGGACATATGCAGCACAAGTTATGGTCGAAAGAAGGGTCGGGAGTCAAACTAGCAATTTGACTCCCGACCACTAAAAGTCAGGAATCAACCCAATTTCGGTGCGTGCAGGGGGAGTGCGACACACCATTGGAAAGCTCTCGAGGAGGGCTAGAACTTTGGTTTAGACCTCGTCCCGATCTGAGTTCAAGGCGAGAAGTTATGAGTGTCCAAAGTCTCGGGAGTCCAAACTGGGATATTTTCGGGACTCCACTTTGGGAGTCCCGGGAAAAAGAGCCATTTAGATGCAAGTGTGGTGGAGAGCTGCAGAGAATACTATATGGGGGAAGGTGGTGGCTTCCCCCGAGTCCAGGCCGTGGTGAGTCAAGTGAATCCAAGGTAGCCCATGGCTTGTCCCAACACCAAAAAGGTGCAGAATGAGTTCTAACCAACTTGTTGGTTGGATTTGGATGTAGGACCGTGTAATTGAGTAAGCTTGTCCCTCTTCCTAGTCTATCCCGGAGCTTTCAGCACGCCCCTCTCACCCCCTTTAATGTTGGAAGCTGGGAGCGTGCCCCGAGTCCTAGAAATTTCACAATTTGAGTAACCTAGCCCCGACTTGGGGTTAACTTGGGACTTGGGAGCGTGTCAGCATGGGACTAGTAGTCCAAATGCATAAAGACCTAGGGCATTTCGGAGAAGAAAGGACTTTGGCTGAAATATGTAAAAGGTATTTCTGGCATAATAGGACAGAAGATGTGAGGATTGTTGTAAAGGTATGCCAACAATGTCAAATGGTGAGAAGGATGGGGAGTATACACTCTAAAGATGAAGAGTTGAAGAGTATACCTGTTTGTGATTTGTTTTATAGAATTGCTATGGACACTACAAGACCATTGCCTGAAACCAAGTCAGGAAACAAGTATATTCTGGTGGCTGTCAACCATTACTTTAAATGGTGCGAGGTAAAAGTAGTTGTTGATCATGGTGTTAAGACTACAGCCAGGTTCCTGGAAGATGACATAATCTGTAGATATGGGGTTCCCAAGTTTGTATTGACTGATAATGGAGGAGAATGGGCAGTAAAATTTAATGTCATGTGCAAAGACTATGGGATTCACCATCAACATACAACACCTCAATGGCCATAGTGCAATGGTATGGCTGAGCATTTGATTAAGACTATTAAACATGGCATAACGATACTATTTGCAACACCCAAAAATGCCAACTGCTGGGATGAGCAACTGGCGAAAGTTATGTTTGGATACAGATGCGGAATACAGTCCAGCACTAAGTTTTCCCTTTTCATGATATTGATTGGACACACACCACGCCTTAGGGCCAATAACTACTTACATTCCTTGACTGCTGTGGTTGATGACACTGCTGATGCAGAAACTACTGTAGAACAATTTATGCAGAAGATGAAGTTGATTACCAGCATCCATGAGAACATTCTGCTCAATGTAGAACATGCACAACAAAAGCAAAAGAAGACCTATGCTACCAGAAGAGGAAAACAAACTTCTGAGGGTTTGGTTACTGGACAAACAATGGTTAAGATGAAGAAGCTAGGAAAGAAAAAAACTTTGACTTCGAGCTAAAAAGGTCCATGCCAGTTTGTAGCGCATGCAGATGGGATTGGAAATCTTGATTTTGAAAAAGGTAACAAAATATGCATCATTCAGGATGCTGATGGGAATCAGTGGGAAAGATCCCGTAGGGATCTACAAATCTATCACACTCCACAAGATTAAAGGAGTTGAGGGACTCAGCTTTTTAAGGAAGGGAGGGGTTACATATGTGACTAGATAAGGAGTGACCGGACAGGGAGTCTTTTAGGTTTCTGTAATGTGAAAGCTATATTTGTTTTAGGGTCTAGGTGATGAACCCGCCATCAACTTTCTTCATGCAAACGGTTGGGTTTATCTTTTCATTTTGTTTGTTAGTGAATGTGAATTAGAAGGTTTGTTGCTTGTGTTATGTGAGACAGGGTGGTGGTTGGAGATGGATGGCCAAGCGATCTATGGAGGTAAGAAAGGCGGGAAGAACAAGAGGTTGGACGAGGATAAGAGATGGGATTCGAAGGAGAAAAAGGCAAGTTGACAAGCAGAATGAGGGTAGTTTTTGGTGGTAAGAAAGGAGCTTCTAGGATAGTTAGTTGTTGTGTTTTTCTTCCGCTGTGCCAGTAATTATAGGATGGTCGGCTCTATGTTTTGGTTAGAATTAGGACTAATCAAAGGTTGATGCTGAAGGATAATGACGCTTAAAGGTGGTTTGAGCTGTAGAATCAGAGGCATATAAAAACTACCATATGTAGAAGTTTTGGGGGAGACCTTGCTTGGGTTATCTAGTGGGTAGTTCATAACACTTGAGTGGGAGCTAGAAACCTCTTTGTGGGTATCCTTGGGATTGGGCAGAATGTGAATGAGACAGAGAAGTAGGATAGAAGATTACAACAAGCATTCATAAATCCATGCTTTTCATATAATTCTATCCCCTTCTTGAGTAGTTATAAGCCAACTTGGTGCACCTGGTTCAGTTGTTGAGTAGAGCCCAAAAGGTGATTCGTGTCAAGCCCTAGCACAAGCATTTGTGTTCATTGACCCAGGTAGAAAGGGGAAAAAGGGGAGAAGGGAATTAACAGTTCATCACAGACCGAATGAACATTGAGAGTTTTGACTTCAAGCCAAACCCTACTAACATTTTGCACTAACAATACAAGAATGCCATTGTTTCTAGTAGCAACCAAGGGATACTACTGTAGTAGACTTAGGATAGGTCGATGGTGTGCATATTTTTAAGAACCAACCGCGAATGGAGGGTTAGAATTTGTGGGACCTCATAATAGGACTATTGTAATACTGCATGCTTGACAAGAGATGAGTTATTGAGCTTGTAATATAGTGGATTTATGAGAGAAGTAGAGGTTTTGTGGACTCTCTCTTTTTGGTTACAAAGGCATTCCCAAAATAATGGGCCAAGAGGTTGCAAGGGGACCCTTATTTCATGAATGCCCAAGCCCTTGGGCATTACACCCACACTAAAAGAACCTTAAATTGAGAGATATTGCAATCAATCATGCATTCATAAGCATATTTGAATGGTTTTGAGAGGTTATTGGAGGGCATGGTTTAGGGTTATTCATGGTGATAGGGTTTACATTATCTATACAAGGTTAACAAGGGGTGTGTTAAACTGTGGCCTTGGCCATTTACATTAAAAAGTATCTTAAGGCAAAAGAAGAAGAAATATGGAACCTCAAATATTTCACCATAGCAAAAATTATATAATCTTCAAAAAAAAATCCTCTAAAAGAAACCAAAAAAAATCCTTCAAGATATTATAACTCTATAACTAATCTCTCAAGTTTCAACACAACTTAGCCAAAAATATCATCTTTCAAAAATCCTCATATAAAAATAGACCTATTATTATCATTACCTAGGGGCCTATAAAAATCCCTTAAGCTACTATACTCTATAGTGAATTTAAACACAATATTCTTACCTTGGTAGGCAAGGCCAACAAAAAATGAAAATTGAGCAATTGTGAAATGTGCAGCAGATGTTGAACAATATTACAATTCTATGTTGAATTTCTAAGTGCTTTCTTTCCTTCCTCCTGCAGCCTGAGACACCTGAAGAAACAGATTTCTTCAACAGAATTGAGTTCTTCAAACCAAAATCTTCTAGACAAAAATCTCTAAATTTTGGTTTGTTCATTCTGTTACCTGCAACAAAGTTTTCTACACTTTAAGAAGGTGGAGAAACAGATTTTGGTTAGTTTATGTGAAAGAGAATCTCAAGAGGTTCTTCCCTCCAGAGCCAAATTAGCTTTACAGAGAATGCCATGTTTCTCAACCAAGAAATTCATACTAGCTATGGCTTTAGGGTCTAGAGAATCTGAAGAAATGAACCCTAAACCCTAAACCCTATTTGGTTTATGTCTCAAAGACACAGTTCTGGTAAGCATCGTCATCGTCACGGTGCCTTTCGTTTGCGTTCGCTGCCAAGGACCTTTCGTCCCCAGACACACAAAAAAGATTCGATTCCGTTTTGTCCGGAGGCAGGAAAATTTGGGTTTTGTGGGAAAACCAGGAACTGGAATTGCAATGGAATTTTCTGACCCCACAAACCCTAGCGTCCGGTAGAAAGACTATCGAGTGAGTCGCTTTGCATCAGTGTTTGATGAGGTACTCACTCGCATGAAGAAGATTTCGCAGTTTCGGTTTTGTTGGGTGGGTCCTAGAGAGAGAGAAAGAGAGATGTAAGGATTCAGGAAGGAAGGAACAACCACTGCACCAAAAAAAAGTGCTCAAACGTTTCTTGCTCTTGTGCAGAAACCCTAAACCCATGAATGATGAAATTCCCGGGCACACAACTAACTTTCGATCGACGTGATCTCCACCAATTTCGACAATTGCAGAACCCCGTCGAACACCCATTAGCAATTAGCAGCGCTCCATCACGACATCCCAATGTGTTCGTTTTAAGTAAACTTTTGTCTCGCAGAAGAGAGAGAGACAGTTCGTTTTAGTGAAACTGGGATTCATGGCGACGTTGGGGGGGCAGTTGGGCTTGTTAGCTCTTATTACGCATTCTTGTTTGGTGGAGGATATGCGTTCTTCAAGCATCGAAGCAAACAGAGGATGCAAAACTAGCAGCAGCAGCAGTTGTAGCGCTTCATATAGTAGCAGTACCAGCAGCTCCACACACTCATCAATTCAGCAACCCAGAAGAACAGCAGCAGCAGCAGCAATACGGACAAGGAAAGTGAACGGAGAAACTTCTCTGTTCACCAGCAAAGGACCACATAGCAGAAGAAGACGAGGTTGTGTAGTGGTTAGAGCAGGTAAATTCTATTTTCTCACATTTGTTTGGCCATTTTCCATGTCTTGATCCTGTTCTGGTGTATGTGTGTATTTCTTTCTGTCTCGGTCTCTCTTTTTTCTCTGGCTGTCTTCTTTCTCTGTGTAGCTGAGCCTCTGTGTCGCTACATGGAGTAATTTACAGACAGGTGGTAGTAGAGAAACAGCCTTATACTCCATTCTCTCTCAGGTTTTTGCCTTTGGAGTTCTTACCTGGTATCAACTAGAAAACCGTTGCAAAACTGTGTATCCATGAAAAGGAAAGCAGTTCATGGCAGAAATCTTTAGCTCTTTTCGTTGGTGTGTCTAACCCTAAAGGAGAGAATCATTTGATTCCTCTGTTGTGTCTCTCTCGCTAGCTATAATGGAATCCAAGAATGCAACAGTCTTTTCTACTAGAGTGTCATTGCTGGCTAGAGCAATGAGTGAAGAGGTTTTAAGGTTCTTCTCAGCAAAGCATTTTTGTGACCTGTAAACTGAAGACATTTTAGGTCATGCTCTTTGTCCGGCACTGGATCTGTGAAACCTGAAAGCAATCCTTCTTGCCTGTGAGACCAAAGATTGTAGAAACAAGGGAGTGATTCTAGGACATGTAGACTTTTGTTCGAGTCTCTTTCAGATGTCTCTCCAGTGAAACAATCCAATGTTTTCATTTAAGAGACACAGTAGATTGCAATCAGGTGAGAGGCGAATGGAAGCGGGAGCAGCAGCAGAATTTGGCGACAGTCGAGACAAATTTATGTACTTTCGAAATGCTGGAAATGAAGTGAGGCAGTTTGATCAGGAAGAAGATCCAAATGGTACCTATGTTGTCGGCATTGATAGGAGATACAGTGAATCTCAAAATGGCAAGGATGAGTTCTCATACGATTCTGGAACACCAAGGAGGATCGTTGGTGATAAGAGTCTTGTTGGCCCATCTTTGAGTAACCAAGACGGCCAACAAAGGAGACAGAGTGGTCTGTCAGATGCTAGTGATGGAACAGAGATTCTTACACCAACTTTAGGGCGTGATCAAGATTCCTCTGGCAATGCTGATGGTGATGATTATATCGGCAGGGACAGACGGTCTACAGGTGGAACTTGCCCTTTGGTCTTCTTGGACACAGTTTTTTTTGGGGGGGAGGAGGATTTAAGACTGTCTTGAACATAGTTTTGCAAAGCTCAGAAGACACAGTAGCTGAAGATCTTGTATGGCTCATGTTGTCGGATGTATAAGTTGAAGTAGTTCTTGGTGCAATGTCAGTTGTCACACATGTCAGTCTACAAACTTCACTGCAACTGCACCTTTCACTGCCAGAATTTGACATGGAATTCATCCATGATTGATTGTCTTAGGAGAATACAGGGGTGGAAGGCAGTGGCAGAGGCCTTCAGAAATAGAAGCTGACTTTGATCAAGACATGGGACCAGATGTGCGGGCAGCAGGTGAATCACAACTGAGACCTGCTTGTCCATCCTAGCCACCATTTGTTTTTTTGTGCAAAGGCAGTAGTTGAGTGTGTTCAGGACTTCACTGCCAGAAATTGAAACATTTGGATTTATTGCTGATTAACTGGCTCAGGGAGAAGCAAAGGTGGAAGGCAGTGGCAGAGGCAGTCAGACATAGAATCTGATTTTGGAGGACCAGATGTGCAGGCAGCAGGTGAATCATAAACAAGGCATACTAATCCTTCCTACCTAAAGTTTTTTTTTGGTTTCTTCTGTGCAAATGCAGTAGTTGAGTGTATCAATCTACAGACTTCACTGCCAGAAATTGAAACATTTGGATTTATTGCTGATTAACTGGCTCAGGGAGAAGCAAAGGAGGAAGGCAATGGCAGAGGCAGTCAGACATAGAATCTGACTTTGATCAAGACAGAGGACCAGATGTGCAAGCGGCAGGTGAATCATAAATGAGGCATACTAATTCTTCCTACCTAAAGGTTTTTTTTTGGTTTCTTCTGTGCAGATGCAGTAGTTGAGTGTATCAGTCTACAGATTTCACTGCCAGAAATTGACATAGGGATCTCTTGGTGATTGATTGGCACAGGGGTATACAAAAGTGGAAGGCAGTGGCAGAGACCATCAGACCTAGAATCAGACTTTGACCAAGACACAGGACCAGATGTTCAGACAGCAGGTGAATCAGAAATGACACATGCAAGTCCTTACTCACCATTTTTTTTGTTGCAAATGCAGTAGTTGAGTGTGTCAATCCACAAACTTCATTGCCTGAAACTAACATGGAAATTTTTGGTGACTGATTGGCTCAGGGGAATACAAAGGTGGAAGGCAGTGGCGGAGGCAGTCAGACATAGAATCAGACTTTGACCAAGATACAGGTCCAGATATGCAGGCAGCAGGTGAATTAGAGATGAGTCCTTCCTACCCACCATTTAATTATAGTCCAAACATGGGTCAAGCTACAAACTTCACTGCAGGAATTGACATTGGGATTTGTTGGGGACTGATTGGCTCAGGGGAATACAAAGGTAGAAGGGAGTGGCAGAGAAGATCAGACATTGAATCTGACTTTGACCAAGACATAGGACCAGATGTGCGGCCAACAGGTGAATCAGAAATGAGGCCTGCTAGTCCATCCTACCCACCAGAAGCGTATCAAAACTACCGAAACCTTCCAATGCTGAATTCAAAGAAGCCAGATGATGAGCAATTCCAGAAACTTTTGGACATAGTAGACACTTTGTTGAATGAAGGGCGGGAGGGACTTGAGGGCCGAATTGAGGTTGGCGTTGCTGAGCGTATGCTTTATGAAGCTGCTGATATATGTGCAAAGGCACTCACAATTAGGTAAAGAAGCACCTTGAAATGAAGTGGTCATTTGATCTGAATTGCAGATTGATGGATGGGTGCATTCAAAAGGATTTGGGACAGGACCTGATTTTGAGTTGTCTGTGAAGCTGAGAATGAAGTTGGGCCTTTGGTCTGTCAGTTATAACCTAGGTTTTGGTTTTGTACGATTTCCTGGATTCAAGACACCACCTAATTGGAAACTTACGTATGTTTTCTAGGCCTTCAAGTCTGCAAGCTATTGGGCTATGGGGAAATACTCTTTTGCTACATGGGGAGCTGAAATTGAGACTGAGCCAGAATTTGCGAAGCATGGTGCCAGAGCCTCTGTCTCAAGCTTTGAGAAGACGAAATTCATGGGAGGCAGAGCAGGAACAGGAGGTCAGTAATGGAATCTACCAATGTGCTTTCTGGCTACTCCCAGGTTCTTCTTTCAGACAATTTGTGTTTGAATGTCAAGATGGAACCCTCTCCCAAGTAATGTGAGCTTAGGCAATGTGTCCATACAATTACAAACCCTGTGTTTTGATCTGCCTGGTTGGTTTCATAGTTGTTTGGAAGTTTTATATCCTCTCTGTGCAACTTTAAAAGGGTAGGTGGTAGGTCCTGGATTGTGGCAGGAGGATCTATTAGCTACCTGCCTGGTAACTCCTCTGTTGCCAGTAGATCTGAATCTATGAAAGGAAGTTTTGTTTTAAACTTGATGAGATCAGTAGGCATGTGCAACGTCAACCCCATTGTTAGTCATCTAACTGCAATCCATTTATTCAGCCAAATTACAACCTTCCCAAATAAACCATATCCAATATCTTGTTTTGGTGATTTTGGGTTTGCGGTTTTGGTTTACAAATCTTGGATCTAGATCATCCTTTTGATAGGCAATGGCATTAGTATGGGTGTTGGAGCAATGTCTCATTGAAATGTATGATCAAGCTGAATGCAGTTTTGTGCTGTGATCACTCTAACATCTCTTTGTCTTGTTGAAGTAATTAGAAGAATTGTTGGATCACAGCTGGCTGCCTGAGATCCCCCCTTAGATTGATACATTCACATGTTTATTGATATGCAGGGATTGGAACAAACATTACAGGAGGTTTGTGAAGAGTGTGAAGAGCTTTTAGTGGAAGCAGGTCGGAAATTTCGCCTGGCACTCTCATTGGATAGGACAGATATGCGTGCTCTTTACAACTGGGGCCTTGCTCTCTGCCATCGTGCCCAACTCATTTCTGAAGAAGGCGGGGAGGTTGGATCTCATTTCCAGAGCTGCTCATCAATTTTTTTGAGAGACTGTTAAGTTTGTTGACAGTTCCTGATCTAGTGAGCTTATGAACGTCTAGTTTGCCATGCACGGAGAAAGTTCATCCATGAACATCCAAGTTTCATCTATAATGGACGAAGCTCAGCATGAGGACTTGGGAGGTCAAATGCTTAGACTTCAAATGAGAGGTTTCTGTTTTAGTAACTTCTTTTCTAGGGTTTTTCTTTCGGGTTGTGTATGCACACTGAGTGAAATGATCCTGTCCATCCTATTTTTTGACTCTCTTGCTTTGGGTTTTCTTTTCTGGTGCAGAGATCTGCACAAGATGCAGACAGGGTATACTTAGCAGCTATAGATAAATTCGAGGCCATGATGGGTATGAGCCAAAAATACGCTCCTGGTGGTAAGCTGCTGTTTCAACTTTACCTACTATCTACCCCACTGACTGCCTTTGCAGGTTGAGTCAACACATTGTATGGTATATATACAATTGCAGTGTCAAATGATTTGTCTTACACCAAAGTGTGCTAGCCAACACTTATGAGTGAGTCTTCCCATTGCTCTCAGAAATGTAACAGAAACTCAGCCATAGTGAACCAGCACCCACCAGCGCACCATGCAGGATGGATGGTGTGTGGACAGGAAACACTTGTTTTCGTTGTTTTTCGTCCCAGAGCTGACCATGGTGGCTAGCTATGTTGGAACCATCCACATGCATCTACCAACCTAGTAGCCACCAGTTGCCTACCTACATAGTAACCACGTACATTCCCTACCAATTTACAATGCATAATAGTTGCATTTAAATGTTTGTTTTGTAGATTTTCTCTGTAATTTACATAAATATGTCCTTATGCCAGAGATCTAAAGAATCCAAGTTGGGGTGGTGTAATGCAGCGCTTTTGAACTGGGGATTAGCAATAAGGGATCGCTCACGCCTTCGACCCTTGGGGAGCAAGGAGCGCATGAAGCTGCTAGCTCAGGCTAAGGAGGTTTTCAAGGAGGCTCTTCAATTTGACCCAAATTATGGTCCTGCAAGGGGTGCAGTGGTGGCATGTACAATTGAACTGAAGGAGCTTGAGGAGTTTGTTGATGAACCCATAGAACCACCCACAAGGGAACGACCAAGGGACCGACCACCGCGGCAACAACAACGGGGTTGGGTGGAGCGTCAGGATGTTGAGAATGAAAGCCAGCCTCGTAGCTGGTGGGGTTGACAACAACCTCTTTCTTTAGTTAGCTGTAGCAACAATGTTTGGTTTGATCTATGGTGATCATTTGTGACTTACCTGGAGAAGGTGATTTTCTGTCTCTTGAACTTTAGTTAGACAAGGGGAAAAGTAGCAGTTGTATATCACCAAAACTTTCTGCCTTTCAATCATCCGCAACAGCATTCATTCCAAATATTAACCATCTGGAAAGAAGTGGACTTCATTTTGCTGTAGCAACTACAGAAACTTTCTTTCATAGTTTCACGGTTTTCACATTCATGAGCTTCCCTAATTAACTTATTCCTTATGGAGGATCATTTTCAAGGTAAGGAGCCTTGTACCTACTCATAGCTCTATGACACAAAGCATTATCACTTACAATTTGGATAATAAAGCTTAAGTATCAAAGTTGGAGACTCAAAGGAAGTATCAAGTTGAAAATTCTTTTGTTTCCTGCAGTCCTGGGTTCAACTCTGAGGTTTGGAATTGCCTTGAATTGATGGTGTTTCTGACAACCACAGGATTATCACAAGTCATACTACACACATCAAGGCTCCTGCAACAATAGCAAATCCTTAAGGTTGCAACAAGGCATGGAATCATCACGAGAAAACAATTGTGTACACATTAGAATGAGGCAATATATTATGCTTACAGGACATTGATGGTGATTAGTTAGAAAAACAAACAAGGCTGTCCATGATCTGAGAGACAAGCAACCAGGAACAAAAGTTGTAAGCTACTAAATCATTGTTACCTATTTGCTTCAAACCCTTCATTTAAGATATGTTCCAGGGTTGTAAATCACTTGGATACAATAGTACCTCATTACCAATGAGGAACTTGTGCATTGCCTTCCAGGATGGATGCATTCAGCAGCCTTCCCCTGCACCTTGCCAACCCCCCACCTGCATTAAATTGCATAATTCAAATTGCAGGGTTAGCTTGTGTTCAGTCACCATATTCCACAGAAATCATGTCAGAGGAGACATATATGAACTAATATGTTCCATCAAAGCTTCTGTAAACATGGGAGTCACTAAACATTCCTCAGTGTCAGGGCATACAACCAAAACCTTGGCACAACACACTGGTACCTGCTGCATCAATACCTTACCTACTCAGAGCAGAACAGAATTGCTTGAATTTCACACTGAATGAGTTAGCCCATCAGATTACGTGAAGTAGAAAATCTCCACATAACCAGCCTGCAATCACAAGTCTATTTCTACTACCCAGCTTCACAGATTCAGGAAGGATGCTGCTAAAATTCAGAGAGAATCACTGGAGTTTAGTCAGTGTATTACCTGGACAAGAGTGTATTACCTGGGACAGGTTCCTCCAGAGGGGACCTCAAGACAAATTTGTTGGACTCCATTGAGGATGTAAAGCCACCTAGCTAACTCATATTGAATTGTGGTAACCTTGAACAAGGAAACTCCATACAAATAGTACCCAGCAAAAATAATCAAGTAGAGTGCCCTTTGCAATGCTTTATAAAAGAATGGAGTCCTCAACATTAGGCCTTATGCCTGAACTGTAGGAGTTCAGAAAGAATCACACTACAGTGTAATAATTACTCAAATGACCATCATATTGTGGCCATTTTAGTGAAAATTGAACTTCTTAGTTGAAGAGCAAATCTATCCATGTACAAGATGACCAAACTTGACCACTTCACTATCTCAACCAACTTACAGTTCCATGTTCTTCAAAATACCTCCCATATATGAATTTTTTCTCAATTCATGGGATGGTCTCCACAAAGTGTCACTGTTTAGACACCAAAGACTTCTGGAGCAAAGGTGGTCAATGAGAAAGGAAGAGAAAATGTCTAAGGTGGTGCGGAATCTTTCTCTGATGACTAAGTGTGAAGACTCACTTCAGCCATGCCACAGAATCAATCTCATCACGTGCAGCTCTGTAAAGCTCAAGCCTCTTTGCAATTTGAACTCTGCGCTCCATGAGTGCTGGATCTTCATCCAACATTTGAGACAATTGCTTTCCCTGCAAAGTGCACCATTTTCATTAGCATATTGGGCCAGAGGCTTCACTCATATGCTGTCTTGCAAGATATCTCCATGCCTTGGGAGCACATAATCAAACTTCAAACCTGCATATGCGGGGAGGGCTATGGATGAAATTACATGAAAGATGTGAATACAGGATTGACCTAGCCTGAAGACTTAAGTCTCATTAAAATCCTCATCTAAAATCTGGTCAAGATTCTACACCTGGACCAAGAACCAACTGGGATAGACGTTTGGGTTGGATGTGGCCTAGAAAAATCAAATAGATGACACAAAAATTTCAATCAAAATTAGACGAAATTGAGTCAAAAGTATTTCGAGATTAGACCGAAATCAATTTAACACATCATATCAATTATAGATTATTTAAAATATTGTTATTAAATATCCAGATCAAGATCACACCAAGATGGCCACAACTTTGACAGATTTAATAGATGAGTTGAAAACTTCAATCATCTATTCAATTGCACCCCTTCGCCCTGCCTCCCCAAAGGTGTTGGCTCCATACCTTGCTAAAACTATGGATTTCATCCATAGAACATCACCAGGAGTGGACATGAAGATATTCACAGTCAAAGGCATATCCCTGCTAGGACTGAAAACAGCCTTCAGGATGAGGAACCACAGGCAGAAATGGAAAAAGTGGTATACCTCTCGCTTCCCAACTTGGGCATAGAAATGATCAAGTAGAGACCGCTTGGCTTCACGAACTTGACAGTGCACAACAGCTTTTGGAAGAGAGTTCCTCAGCAGCTCACAGACCATGTTCACATATGCAGACACATTTGAACCTGCCAGAACATGGAAGCACCCTCATAAATATCATTTCAGTGAACTAAGGGATCCAACTTTCCTGTTCCTGGTGGACACCATTCCCTTCCCAAAATGCAAGAACAAAATTTTCCAATCTTTTGAGAAGTGAGAGAGGATTAAGCTTACCAATTCGCCGCAAATGACCATCAGTGTATCGATCCATTGTGGAGGCGCCTGGATTTCCTCCCTTTTCAACTTCTTGGGGAAGTTTCCGGAAGAAGTCAACAGTCAAATAACTCGACTCCATATCTACCAATCTAAGTGATGTCTTGCGACTTTCATCTCGCATTCTTTCCAATGCCTCTATAGCTGCTTGAGCAAGCTCTGATTGAAGGGTGGGGAACCGTTTCAACTCCTGCAAAAATTCCCAAAATTTGACAATGCAATGAATGGACAGACAACTTGAGAGAGGAAGACTCCCCTGTCATTTGCTCAGTGAGCACTTCAAAGAACATCATCAGCAAAGCACTAATATGCATCATAAAGGACTGAAATTAGAGATTGAAAAGTGATACTTACTGTGCACTCGCCAACTGATCTACGGGCAAGATCCCTGAGAATGAAATGTGTCTGAAACAACCAATGCCAAATACTTAGGTAAGCACAGTGTATATGTACTCCAGAGGCAACAACTAATGATTGACAAGAAATTATAATGCAGCTCAGGGACAGAGACATACTGCATCAACTACAGCTTCTGCTGGTCCACGGAAAAGGATAAGGGAACTCTCAATCAGGCGCCTGTAACCTTGCTCAGGAGCAATAAGATGAGGCTGGTAGCCATCAGCCTCTGACACAATTTTCCGCACATTTTGGGCTGAGAGATGCTTGTCAAATGGAAGTTTCTTCAGTGCAGCTGGGAGTTGGTTATCAAACACAGAGTAAATTTTTTCACCTCCTGGTCGTCTGCCATAACATAGTATTTTCATGACTGTCAGCTTTCCAGGAATTGCATTCTTCTAAAGATTTCTCCCAAATTTCCATAGCCAGGTTGAATTTAAGCTGTTGATGTCATGGGAATTCATTCCCAAGAACAGACCCAGTAGTGTAAAACTTGGATTCATTAAAAACTTGTGTTTAACCCTATAGAAACTCATGAATCATTTATCTCCAATGCTCTAAGGTTCCTTCCCAAGAGCACATATTAGTGTTCAAAAAAACACTGAGAAAAGAAATGAACTTACACTCCATCTAGATGATCCTTGAAGATATGGTCAAATTTCCTGCAAAGCTCCAGAATGGTGTACAGCTGAGCCTGCAGAAGAAATCAATGTATGTATAATTACCTAAGAAATACCCATTTTTTCCTCAGCTATGGTTTCATGAACCAAAGCCATCACAGAATACATGTGAGATGCAGGCAAAATTGAGACAACTTCCTCCATGACCACACTGGTTTGGCTTCAACCATCACAGATCGTGATTGTCATTGGAGTACCCTGAGAAGACTAAATAATGAAGAATGAGAAGATGTGTACCCCTGCATCATTTGACAAAGGCCTGCCAATTTGATTCAATTCAGATTCAAGCTCATCAATCTGCTTGTTAATCATGGCCTGGATACCGGGAATGCGCGCCTTGATAAAAGCCTCCAAATGCTGCAGACAACAATGTTTTGCATCAGTTCTAGACATTACTTACACAACTGGTTCCTGCATTCTGCAATTGGGCCCCTCATAACAGATTTTAAGAGGTGGACAATCTACTGTGCAACTTTCAAAGTGAGCTTTGACTTGAAACAAACATTATTATGGCACTACAACCTTCAGATATTAACTCCATCATCAGATAATTTTACTGCACATCTCATATATGTGAAATGCAGTTTGTAAAAAAAGAGGGAACATCTACCACTGCATACATGGGAAAAAGAACCATCACAACAATAGCCCAAAATCCAAAGCAACTACAGGATGCTGCATTATACCTTGGATAACAGTTGTCCCAAGTACTCAGAACCCATTCTGCTCACAAGATGGCCATAATCTGCACTCTGCTGAAAATAGTCACGCTCCCTGCGCCTGGCAGCTATCATGTCTACATTTTTGTTGATATCTTGTTGTGAGCGATTCACAACTCCTACCCACGGATGCTGCAGCTTGTAAGAGCGTCCCTCCAACACCTGTTGAAGAAGAGGGAGTTATGTGCATTACAGAAGGTTTCAGTTGTTTTTCTGTTCTCTTAAGAAAATTATTACAACTATTATTTGACCCTGACCAACTGACATTGTCCCTTGTCAGGATAACACAACTTTATCACACCCCCAAGATGTACCCTCAGACAAACACATTACAATTAATTTTAGCTATACTTCACATTTTCAGCAGATTCTTCTTCTATGAAGCAAAAACAATCTGAAGGTTGAACAAGTAATTAAAAAAGTCCCCACAAGCCCATGACTGCAATTATGCTCATGCATCCAGGGAAGATTCCAGAAACTGCATCCACAGCTCTCTAGATCTGCCTGCAGCATCCAAATATGGCAAGAGACAATGAGGGAAGAGGGCTCACATCGAGAGCATTTGTACCCTTGTCCATAAGATCCAACTTTGTAAGCACACCAAAAGTCCGTTCCCCTGAGAATTCAGGTCCACACAGAATGCCATATCACATGAGGAATGAAACTTGCCAACATGTCTCCATCATGAGCTCTATCTGTGACATTCATCCTTGTCATGACATTGCAATGCAACTTCAGCAAGATTCTTTGGTGCAATGGAAATACTTAGGGTGTGATAAGTATGACATTCTGTTGGGGACCTTTCCTACATGTAGAGAATATGATCTTCAAGGACATGGTAATCTACCTAAGTCCTAAGAAGGGCCCAAAGTAAATCACATCCTTGGGCAAAGAGAGATGAATCTATGCAGAAACAAAAGGACACCATGAAAGCCCCAAGAGTAACCAAGATACAAAATCCCAAGGAGCAGTGCAAGAACAACCCAGAAACCTAGATGTTGAACTGTATCCACAAAAGTGTAAACCAGGTAAGGTTCCCAAAACTATTCCCCTCTATTCATTTAGAAAAGATAAACCTTTCACTGCAGGGAAGGTATCTAAAAGTAACTTGAGAAGCAATGGGACATGGAACTCCTCCAAACAATCTGTTTGCACAAAGGTTATCATTCAGAGTGCACTATCTAGGCAGAGGGACCAAGGGCAAAGGGATTACTAGAATGAGTACAAACCTTGTGGGTCAACTTCTCTGGCGATCTTAATTGCATCTGATGTGGCAATGTCTTGGTTGGCAGGAGAGACTGCCAGAATGATAGAGTTTGGCTGCCAAAAAATGACACCCATGTTACCCCTTGACTAAGCTTGGCTCTACTGGTTACTGTTCTGCCTAGAATTTGTCCAAATCCAGTTCAACATTCAAACAGCTTTGTCATTCATCACAACATATTGAATGTGACTGAGAAAGTAGGAATGAGATTACCTTCTCAATGTAAGATCGGACCATATTTTCTATATCTCCAACAATGCTGTCTGATTGCCCATCTGCAAAAACAAGCTGATCATGATCAAAATGTTTGCAAATTGGCAAAAGAACAAGAATAGAAATTTGAGAGAGATACATAATCAGATAATAGACCTTACAAAAGCTTAGCAACATGGAGCTACACATTGAAATCAGCCCAGTCTACACTCTGCTGAAGGAAAAAAAAGGATGAAAATATGTGGAACAAACTGTAGAATATGACTTACCGACAGCAATTTTTGTCAGACCAGGAAGATCAATGAGAGTGAGATTCACAACTGCAACCAAAAGAGATTGTCAGATGACCTGGAATAGATTCCCTAAGATTCTTAATATGCATGTGGCATTGGCCCCAAGACAGGAAAAGTGCAGCTAAATGAAGAAGATTTCAGGTTAAGAACCACCTATTCACAACTAGCAATTAAGTACACCTGATATACTGCTTGAAAAAAGTCAAACAAAAGCAGCCCCAACAACATAGTTATTCCACACTGGCAAGGGGGCATAAAGGCCATAACCCTTTAACTGCAATATTGAAGTTGTAAACAACACAAAATAGGTCTGCACTATCAGTACATCCTCAGCCACCTTATACCCTGCTTTCACTTTCACAGTGAATATCTTACCATTTGAGGAGTAAACACTTAGATGGATTGGGACATTGGAAATCTGTTTCGTGCGGCCTGTGATTCGGTCTGTCTCATCAGAAATCTCTTTCCTGACCGCAGCTGCACAGGACAGGAATTACATCAATTCATAACTTGAACAGGAAATAAACCACAAGTGCATCTGACCTGTATAAACTACAAATCATAGGTACAGAATCCTTTCAAATTCTGTATTGCATACTGTGCCAATTGCAGAACGTCCTAGAGAGTTTGGCTGAAAATGCAGGAAACCTTGGTTGGTGTCACATACAATACACTTACCAAAGTCAGTGAACCTCTTCTTGGGCATGTGTAGGAACTCAGCATACTCAGACCTGTCATCAGTCTTGTGCAATTGCAACACAAGTGGTCGCCTTGTAACAATTCCTACCATATCAAAGTTGTTCCCCAGGTTAACTCATGTAGAATCACCATTCCAAAGAAGTTGATCTCTTGGAATGATTTGCATCAACAAAAGACTCACAAGTTCAAGAAGGAAAACCACAGAAAATTCATGATTGTTGTCATGGCTTCGATGATATTAAAAAAGGCCTTTGTAACACAAACCTGATGTTGCTAAAGCCAGAATGAAACCTTCTGATGTTTACTGAACAGATGGAGAATTACAGTCCCAACTTAAGCAGTGAATTCCTCATAAACTCCCATAAGAATGATCATTAGGGTACATTAAGTGTCTCTCCCTTAGACACACTAAATCAAGCTAATATAGGAGAACAATGCACATCTCTCATGTTTTGATGCAATTGTTATAGTTTTGGAAGAATATGGAACATAAGTTCAAAATGTTATGTTCAAGGGCTTTGCAATTAGATATCCATGGTTACAGCTGTATTGCTGCAAATTACTAAATATATCAAAGCAGTTACTCAAGCTGCTGCAATGTAATTGTGTTAATCAAGGACAAACATGGCTTGTCACCTGAACCCCGTGGAAGAAAATCTCGTCCGACAATGCTCTCCAGAACAGATGACTTTCCAGAGCTCTGAAACATGCAATGCGGACAGAATCAATGCAGGCCTGCCATTTGAGTTATTGAAAGCCAAAAATATAGTACAAATCATGAAGGTAATTCCCTTGGAAAGAAATAGAATAGACACAATATGAGCACTTCGCTAGAAGCAGATGCCATAAGCACATCTGACTGCTCTTCTTCTTCCTCTGTATACTTCAAGGTACAAGCCTTTTGTTTTTGTCCATGATATTGTGTATGTCAACATCCTTATTTCAATTGGAAATGTCTTCAGTCATACTTGGAAGAAGCTGATCTGTCTTTTGAAATGTAAGGCATTATTAAGGCAAAGCACTGCAACAGTTGCAGTAGAAGACATAGAGGATCGTTGCGAGTCGTCAGTGATCTATACCAGGGAATAAAGGGCACATGCACGAGGCCGACCAGAATTTATGCACTTGAAGACCGCAAGAACATCCCAGCATGAAGGTGGAAACGAGGCATCTACCTAGTACTGGAATGCCCGTTCTTTCTTGCAAGATTGTGTCACTCCATCAGCAGTGATAATAGAGAAGATCAAGACATACGTCGGAGGGCAATGGGAGCATCGCGGGAAGCTATCAAGACTATGAAGTCGGCTCGATTTGATAATGTATTGATAAGCGTCACAATCTTGTGCAGCAAAAACAGAAAGGCACGACATTCACCCGAAATCATCACATACCTGGCCTCCTACGACCACGACCGATGGCAGAGACTCCCAAAGACTTTGCACGGCACCTTCTCCTCCGTAGTCACCCAGCGCTGTGCACGCCCTCTGGATTCTATTCACCAGGCCGATCAAGTTATCCATCGCGGCCTTATTTCTGTGTTTCTCTGGAAGAATTTATCTTTACCACAAAAATCCACCCTCGATCGTGAAAGAAAAAGAGATTAGCAATAGGAGTTCCGCTTCACGATCCCGAGAACGAGAGACACAGATCTGGCCTTTTCCTTTCCGGTCCAGACTCCAAATGCGGCCAAAAAATGAAGGAAAGGAAACAGAAGAAAAATCTCAGAGACTCTACGAGATGCTGAGATGACCGGAAATCACAAACAAAGAAGGAAAAAACATCACGATGTGATCTGCAGCGCGAAAGCGCGTGACTGCCAGACGAAGAAAGCGCAGCAAACTTTGCACGCTACGCAGACTTGCAAACACGGTGCGAGACGAGGACACGGACGACGATCCTCGTGGATGAAGAACTTGGATGAGAAACACGAACAATACCGGGATCGTATGTATACTTTCATAAAATAGGGCATATTATGGGATGAAAATTTTGGACGCAAAACAGGGATGAGAAAAACGAATAATATCGGACAGTGTGCGGTGTTTCAGCAAATAGTGCATTTTATTGGATGAGAAAACGAACGATACCAGGACCTTATGTGTATTTTCATAAAAATACAGCACATATTATTGGATGGAAAAAAGGATGAGAAAACAAACAATACCAGGACAATATGTGTATTTTCATCAAATAGGGCATTAATTGGATGAAAAATTTGGATGAGAAATTGAACAATATCATACAGTGTACAGTTTCAGCAAATAGGGCGTTGTATCGGACGAAAAAATAGTTGGATGAGAAAATGAACAATACTATGACCCCATGTATGTTTTCATCAAATTTGTTTTTATTGGATGAACTATATGGATGAGAAAGCCTTTTTTTTTCCCCCTTTTTGGCAATATATCACCAGTAAAACAAAAGGCTGGTCAGCATTCCCAAGTCGTCGACTCAATGTGTGATTCACCCCTTGTTCCATGAAAGTTCAGCTTTTTCATTGATGAAATTTTGTCCATATTCATCAATGAAACTGCATCCATTGAAAATTCATGAATGATATTTTTTTAATATTCATCCATGGAACTTGGTTGACTCTAGTAATGGGGGGAAAAAACAAAATTGGAATGAACTACACTTGATGAATGAAACCAAAGTATAGATGATATTTCTTGAATGAACTTTATTTAATCCTGAAATTTCATGAATATTCATCAATAGATTTCCATTCATTCATAAAAATAAATACAAAGAAAACATGAAATTTGAACTCAAAACCTTTCAATTTGCTCTCAATATGTTTCAAAAATATATTTTTAGCAAGTAACCTAAAAAATTACTTAATTGTGTTAATTTTTTTGTTTGGATGGTTTCCCAATTTCAATTGGGACTTGTTGGTGTTGACTTGATTTAATTGAACAAGAATCAAGGAAAATTTTCTTTAACTTAAAAAAAATAGATGGAACCACATTATTCAAAGAAAAATTATTTAAATTAATGAATAAAATGGTAACATAAGATTTTAGGGTTTCCAATGGCCTCTTCAAAAAAAAATAAAAAATTGCTCTTTTCAAGCTAGCTCTTTAACCAAACTCTTCAAGCTTAGCAAAACATGAAAATTTTGGTGATTATGATTTTCACCAAAATTATTTAAAGTTCCATTTTGTTTTGCTACTCAATAAATTTCTATTCACAAGGTTATCTCTTCCCCATTATCACTTTCCTTCATTTTTTTTGTAAAATTTGTCATGGGCTTCTTCCCCATCCGTCAAGCTCCCTCCCCAAAATAACCATGAAAATAATAATAACATATATATTTTAATAATATGTGTATATATAAAGCTCTTTTGCAATCAAGTTTGCCTACCCAATGCCCATTATTCTTACGATGTAGGCATGTTGTCAATCAATTGGCGCTATTGGTCTCAGAAATTATTAATGTTAATTAGTGTTAATTTTACTTTGTTCTAAAACACTTGCAAAGGGCTTCTTTGTTTTCTTCCATTAAAGTATTTTCAAGCTATAACAATAATATGCAAGGCTTGATATTGACTTGCAAAAAAGGCTTGCTCTAAGGTAGTCTCAACATGATACAAAAGATGCAGGCTTCAATTCAAAAGGTCTTTTTGCTTGTGAAATTGTTGTTGGATACAATAGTTCTTGACTCTAGGCTTGCATACTAATTTCAAGGTGAAGTTTGATAAGCATGGTGATAACATGAGTAGTGCTTGATGATGATGCTTGTGGGACTAGACTTTAAAACTCCAATAAAATGCTACAAGGGGAAGAAATTCATTCTCAAGGGAATGGTGTTTTGTGCTTCATCTTTGCACATCTCACAATAGATCTAGAAACAAGGAATGGTCAAGTGAACAACATATTTTGGGACCAAATATGCAAACACTACAATAAAAATTAACTATGCTTGTGTAGATAGACTAACAAGATCATTGGAAACCAATTGGGGCATGATCAAGAACAACTTGGGTGCAAACACAATAAAAGGATCTACAAGGAGTGAAATAAATGCTTTAAACTATAATTTTATATTTTTGAAAAATCACAAGAGGAGCATAATACATTGGATTTTAATTTTTTTTTCCTTTTAAAATTCCATTACTTATAAAGTTTCATTGTTCAAAACTTCATACAAATTAATGATGTTTCAAAAGTCCTTTTGCATGTTCAAAGCAATTGAAACAATAGTTTTTCTTTCAAACATGTTTTTTTCTTATCAAATGTGGACTATTCCTTTTCAAAATTGAAGAGGATCTTATCATTTGTGACTATAAAAACAAAAGCACTTGAAATTGATAAAATTCATTTTTAAACGCATTTGAACATATTTGTTTCAAACATGTTTTTGACCCTGAAGATTATGAATTTTGAAAATGTGTCTTTAATAGAAGTTATTCATTTTTGCATTATTCAAAACATGAATGCATTCTATATAAATGATATAGATCAAGATATAGTTGAAAGTAATTATATTCAAAACACAACTATAAATTGGGTATGAAAAATGTAAACATTAAGAAAATTGACGAACATAAGAACGCCATTTGTCAAATGCAATCCCTAGAAAAGGGTTTTAACCTTGTAGCTTGTGGCTCCTTTTATGGAGTTTGCATGCACTTGTGACATTTATTAACAAATTTTAAATTGTTTAAACATTCTTTAAATTTGGAACCAATGTCAAAAACCCCTACACAAAGTTTTACACTTGTACAAATTGAAACATTCAAAAGGTTTGAGCTTAAGTTACCTCCATTCATTGTTGGTTAATCTTGAAAGATATCCTTTGCTAACCTAATGTGCATGTTGAATTAAAGGAAAAATTGCCCAAAAATTGTTGCATGTTTGAATACCAACTTTACATTAAAGGAACACATAAATATTTTAAGTTTTGATGAACAAAGGAACTTCATAACTTCAAGATCAATTCCAAGTCCATTCTAAATTTGTAGCAACTTTGAATTCAACAAATGTAACTCCTTCATAGACATTTAATTTGCTTAGAGAGGATTACACAAATGAAACCTAAAAACTAAAACAAACATGGCAATTTGAGAATTGAGTCCAAACAAGATAAAAAGAGTTGGAAGCCACCTTTAGATAGTTCCTAGTGATAGTCTTGATTTGTTGATGTGGTAGCATGAGATTGGCCAAATAATGGTGATTGAGAATGTTCAGACAATTTTACATTGTTATGCAATGTAGAAAATCATTGCTTATGGTTTTAAATGCATTAAAAGGTATTTTATATTCATCAAATTAATTATTTTCAAACATTTAAAAGTACTAAATTAATATGTTAAAAATGGTGTATCACAAATACAACTCACATTTTCAACATAATATCTTAGCTTTATGATATTTGTAAACATGTTAAAAAAACCAATTTCATTCAAGGTGGATCCTTTCATTGTGATTACACCTAAATGTAATTTGAAAGTAGGGTGAGAATATTTTTATATTTAACCATTGACATTTCAAGCCCAATATAAATGTTCATTTTTTTCATTTTGTAATGCATATATGTGTCACAATTTTCAAAGTATTGTTTCTTGTTATACAAATGAAAAAATTTCACCTTCACCATCATTCATGAATAATTTCACAAGTAAAAGCCTCCAAATCAATATGTAAACAATAAAAAAAATCAAACACACAAAACAAAAGCTTGGAAAAAATTACAACAATAGTGCAAAAATGGGAAGTATTTCGCTAACTTAAATCATTATGGAGTTTTAAAAGTGAAATAAGTTCACCCTTGTTAACAAATAGGAGATCTACTCAAGTGCAAACATAAATATTTATTGAAAGGAAATTACAACATGATGCTCACAACATGAAACATAACATCAAGAACTCCTCAAGGTTTTTGTCACATGAAATACACAAACTTGTGTAATGAAGAAAAGAAAACCAAATCATCAACACCAAGGTATTTAACTAAAAGACCAAACCACAAATAACCAAACTAATATAAGTAAAGAAAGTAATTCAACCTTGTGAAAGTAACCTAGTTACTTTCCTACTCCAGTAACTAATGAA
>Ga0116227_10002750_pt1 | contig 39697 bp, 27 predicted proteins | sample S1TSphgellanicum_FD_89693 | JGI IMG/M metagenome (GOLD analysis project Ga0116227, IMG submission 89693) | Host-associated microbial communities from peat moss isolated from Minnesota, USA - S1T2_Fb - Sphagnum magellanicum MG | ecosystem: Host-associated > Plants > Peat moss > Unclassified...
TGAGAAAGTCCAAGCTCAAGAAATTGTTACAGATTCTTCTTATTCTCCCCATGCCCAATCCATGTACTTGTTTGCCATCCATAAAGGTATTATTTTGTTTAGGTTTGATTTAGCCCATATTGTTGTCCCAAACTTTTGAAAAACAATCATTGTTTTGTTTATGTCCCCTTTAGAACTTACAAGACAAAAGGTTGTATTGTTTGCAAACATCTAACTAATCACATGTTTGCCGTTAAGAAGTTGCATCTTTTCAACCCCATGCTTTTCATCTTGCAACATATGTCCCAATACATCCACTATTGGCGAGAAAATGTATGGTGCTAAGGGACACCCTTGCCTTGTTGATCTTTGTTCAATTTCATTACTAAGCCATGAGAATTGCTCATCACTATCAAGGCTTGTGCATTTTTGTAATAAACAAAAACCCATGTGATCTATTTATGTGCAAAGCTTAGTGTTTCCATGGTGGCTTGCAAGAAAGACCAAGAAACCCTATCATATGCATTTTCAAAGTTCAACAACATGATAACCAATTCTTGTTTACTTTCTTTAGCCCATGCCATTGCCATAATAACACATTGTTGAAAATGGTTACATTTTTGACAAAACTTCTTTATGAAAGGAGAATCCAATTTTACATGTACTTTTTCATTCTATTGGCATGATCTTTTAAATTGATGTTTGGAAAGACATTGGGTGATAATTGGGAAACAAAATTCTATCCCCCTCCTTGGGAAGTAGAAGCACCATGTTGGTGTTAAAACATTGTAGCAATTCCCTCAAGGTTCTTGGTTGCTTCCCTTGTTCAAATTGAATGAAGATGTTCTCATTGCAAAATATTCCAACGAGAAAGTTTTGGGGATTCAACTCTTTGATGACTTGAAAGTTAGTAGTAATTTCTATTTTGGTATAGTTGGGGAGCATGTTGGATACAATGAGAAAGTCCAAGCTCAAGAAATTGTTACAGATTCTTCTTATGCTTAAACATTTTTGAAGTATCATTATGGGGTTGAAAGTTTTCTAGATTTTTCTTTCATCGAGATATTTGTATCACATACATAGTTCATTATCTTTACATGTATATATATTTTTATTATAGATTATAAGGCTAAATCTTTAAACATGGTTGTAAATTTTTGCTATTGTATCATTGGCTTGTGATTTTTACCAAAACATTTGCAAAAAAATCATATTTTTTATATTTACAAGCATACCTCCATACTTTCACACTTTCATATATTTTCATATTTTCATTCTTACAATTGTATTTTCATTCATTACGCTAACTTGCCATGCTCTAAAATGTTTTTAGGCCCCTTGCTATTACTAATCTACTATTATTTTGCCCAAACAATTTACCATTATCAAAGTCCCAGATTGGCTTGTGAAATTGAGGTCCCAAATTAACTTGTGAAACCAAAGTTGCAAAATAAGTTTGTCAACTTAAGGTACAAAATGACATCCAAATTAGATTTCAAAACTCAAAATCAAGGTCCCAAAGCAAATTGTTAAAATAGGGAAATTGGCTAATCATTTTGAGGTTACAAATTCGCTTTTCATCTTGACATCCCATACCATGTTATCATTTTTACATCTTGAAGTTTCAAAATAACTTGTCATCTTGACATCCCAAACCAACTTGCCATTTTGTAGTACCAAATTGGCTTGGCAACTTGAAGTTGAAACTAATGTTGTTCAATTTTTCATTTTTCAAAAAACATTTAGTCCTAGTTTTGACACTTATAATTCTTTTGCCAATTATGCAAGTTCGGGTTTGAACTTGGTTCTTTGAATGTCAAAACATGTAGTTGCATTTTGACATTATTTTCAAATCCAAGAACCTTTCATGGGTTAAAGTTTAAAAACATGCTCTAGTTCCATGTACATACTACACATCATCCAGGGCTTAAAATTGTATAGTTATTGAATTTTACAACGAATTAAAAGTTGGATTTGTGAAGGTACCAAGTTTTATAGCAAATTAGATCAGATTATATTCTTACAAATTCAACCTACTTGCTAACTTTTTAGAAAAAAATCAATTTTCTTACTTAAAGAACCTACTTTGTTATTAATTTTTTATTCATAGGTTAAGTTCAATTTTGGGTATTGCAAAAGGCTAGTCCCATGGTTTGGTTTAATGTTGTGCATGTAAGTGTCAATAGTTATATATATGGCATGTAAATCCTGTGTAAATGTAAATTATTTACCCTTACATATATATATTTTTTTACACTTACACTCACATGAGGACAATGCAAACATTTGCTAGATACATTTACATGGCTTTGAGTAAATGTTTTGGGGTGTGTAAGTGTAAATGTATATACTATATACCCTCAATGACCTTACCATTTTACCAATCCATATTAATTAGTTGTGGGTGCATCCCAAAATTTTATTTTATTTATATATATTTTTGGCAATGGACCATTTTTATTGGTCCTTCACAAAAAATAACGATACTTTGATACTCCCCAAACTTTAACATTTTCTACCAATATGGGACTATGTTGCTACCATTCCAAGAAATATTTTGGATGCACATTTTGCACTAATCCATTGCTTGAATATAACTTTTATTTTAAACTTTGTAAATCACCATTTTTGGCCTAGGATTTTACAAGAATTTAGGTACTTATTGTGATTCATATGAATTAACTTAATTAGTTGTGGTGGATCCCAAAGCATAAATGTTTTGATGATTTTTTTTTGCAATGGGCCATCTAGTTGGCCTATCACCAAAAAATTATGAAATGCCACCCCTCCCCAAGTAGAAATCACATTTTCAATTTTTAAAACTTGGCCACAAAAATCCATATAAGTGTATTTGTTTTACATTTACACTATTTTACATGGCCACATAAAACCACATGTGTATTTGTTTTACACGTACACTATTTTGCATTACATAAAATAGATTTACACGATTTTACATTTTTACACATTTCATGTTTTTCATTTACACTTACACAAATGTAGATGGATATTGGACACTTACATGAAGTTTAAATAAATTTCATGATGGGATTTACACTTACATAGAGTACAATACAATTGAAAACATTGTGAATAAGTATATTATATTTGAAAGTGATAAACTAACATTCAATTTTGTGAAGCTTGAAAACATCATCACAGGAGAACTTGAAAATGGAAAAATCAAACCATTTGTCATTTTAACTTTCTATGGCTTTCCATAAAACAACACAGATTCTTGAACCATTCCCCATGGAAACTTTAACACATGTGAAAATATATGTTTAGGTGAGATTAAGAAGAAGGTTTTTTGTGGATTTGAATTGAAACACATACTCAATTTGAAGGATGAGAATGTTTTCTTAATGTTCAACAAATGTTAGCACAACTAGCTACATATAAATTGTGTTGTCTATCCCATTGTATTATGCATTTAGAATATTCAAATGCATTAATACATCCCCACAACAAGAATGTGCATTTGTATTAAATTTTTTTTGCATCATATTCAAATCATTTTCTTTGAACTTTACAAATATGATGTGTTTGTTAATCAATGATAAGTACATCAAAAGGCTTAACTATATCTAATACTTCTTTTTATAAATTTGCTGTAAATGATAACACAAAATGTCAACCAAAAAAGAAGAAAATCTCATATAATACGTTATGTTCATTATAATGAACATTGTGACCCAAAAAATTACCATAAAAAGTAATTTGTTAAAATTTTCTCCCTTTCTTTGATATTGAACATATCTTCAAAGGTGACCATCTCACATGACATAAGGCATATAACAAGCATGAAATACAATTCAATTTAATAAAGAAAAATCATTTTAATAATTTTAATAATGCATATCCAATGAATTGGGCAAACATAGAATCACAAGCTTTTGAATTAGTAACAAAAAATGATATGGACATGTACACTAACATATGGATGGATAAACTTTTTAATGTAGACATTGGTTTTCCACCACAAATTGTTACTAATTAAATTGGAAAGGATATGTATAATATTTGTAATGGGTATGTTGTTAATCCATGTGTAGGTGTTTGCAATATTATTTATTCAACTAATATTGATGTCAACAAATAAATTTTGCCTGCTTATGAATTTCATTCATTATTTCAAAAACCAAACAATGAAAAATGTTTAATGTTTTGTGATGCCATGTATTTTTAAAAAAAAATCCAAATGACTGAATTCACTTGTTCAATACTAGAGATATTAGCATAGGTAAAAATTTAACATGAATGTTTTTTTATTCAAGTTTTATTATGTTTTTACAATATAAATGTCCTCAATTGGATCTTGAAAAAAAAAACCTTACTTAGAGCATATACTAGGCAAACAATATTTAACATTGATGGAATCACAATTCATTCAAGTCTTTTTATGCCTTTTAATTGCAAAAAATTACGATGATTGAGGTTATAACAATTAAAAAATTTGGTTTAAAAAATGACCAATTACAATTGATAATGTTAGATGAAATATTAATATAAAAAATTGAAATCTATTGACTTTTAATTATTATAAACTAAATACATTCATACAAAATTCTTTTAAGATCTCGATGTCATTATCATTAGAGATTTTTATCAAGTTCAACCAAATTGTCATGTAGGAGTTTTCAAAACTAATGCAAAGTTCAAACAACATTAATCGTTTAATTTCAAACTTTTGGATGGAAAAAATAAAATATTATGAATTGAAGCAAGTCATGCACCAAAATGATGAACAATTCATTAACATCCTAAATCATTTTTGAATTGCTACACAATCATAAATTAACTGGATAACCACAAATAATCAATGTTTTTATACACCATTAACATTCAATCCAATATTTCCATATTTATTTTATATGAAAAAAGCAAAGTTAAATCAAAATGAAAAGATAAAGATGTGTATATATTGTCTGCACAAGATGAATATCATAATACATGTCCTTAATCATTTCAATTACAAAGTGATGCAAATTTCATGGCCGGATTGCAAACAACCACATGATGGGATATACTTGTTGCCAAACTTCATACATTTCATAACTCACTTGTATTTATTTCTTTGGGAGTTGAATACATTGTTCTACCTTCAATGTAAATACACCAAAAGATATTTATATGATAACAATATACAAACCTTCAACCTTATGTTTGTCAATGTTCATGATTTACTTTCAAAAGTTTTTGGATTGAATGTTGATGTTTAATCCCAAAACAATAATTGAAAATTTCAATATTGACATGCTTATCAAAACTCAACATAACCAAATGAATTACAAAAAAATTATAGACTATTATTCAATGGAACTTTAACTAAAAGAAACACAATGATTTATGGATCTCATACTAATCACATATGAAAAAATGCTTCCATCAATCAACAATGTATGTTAAGAGTTGTTGAAGTTTATTGGATTGATGACAAGCCAAAAAAAATTTGCATTCAAAATTTCAAATTATGTTTCACAATATTGCATATAAAAAAAATTAAAAAAATTAAAAACAAAAAACCCAAAGTAATGGTGATAAGTTGAACTTGTGTGACCTACGAACCTCACTTAGGATGACAATTGCAACAACATTCATGCATGCTAGGGCAAAAACATTATGTGATTAGTTGATTGTTTGGTTTGTCACATTGAGATTTCCCAAACCACAACACCCTTGATGCACTCATGATATAGTTGAAAAGCCTTTAATGAATGTGGGTTCATTGAGGTGGTTTAATAATGTTTAGACCAACAATGTAATAATTATTGAATATTGAAAAAAAATTCATTAAAATTCAATAAATCAAATTAAACATTAAAAAAAATTTGGGGCAACATTCTTGGTAATTGGAAAGCCCTCAATGAGAAGGGCGTTATGGAGGCGATTTTGTAATCTTTAGACCTAAGGTGTGGGAAATATTGAATTAGATTTTTGTAATTAAAATGTTAAAAATATGAAAAGTTAATTTCATACAATGAAAGTGTACCATTCAATATTACAATTGTTTGTGCTCAATGGCACATGTCACATTAAATCTAAGGGTTGGAGGAAAAGGGTGAATAGAAGGTCAATTAAAGGACTACCCAATAGAACACAAATAAGGATAGAGGAAAGTTTTATTGACAATAAGAGTACCCTATACATACAATTGCAACTCAGGTAATGATTTCTTATAAAATAAGGATCAATTCTACCAAAACAAAATCCCAGGCTTCATTTCTTGAGCAAGAAGAATAGCAGTTAAAATCATCATATAAATACCAAAATAAATAGAAACACAAACTTCAAAGGGCCAATCTTCATATTTTTATTTTTCAATTTTGTGATGTTGCCAAAGTGGCAATCATCTAAAAGAAATTCTAGTCATATTAGGTTATAAACCAGATATGAAAGTTAGAAAAACACAATCTTGAATCCTTCTATATTCTTAGCTATTAATATCATTCTTTAACCCTTCTTTGGAGCTCTTTCAAGGGAATAAATATAGAAGCATTCAACGGATATAGAAGCTCTATATAGAAAAGGACTTCCAGGGAATATAAAGCTCTCTCAAGGTCTATAGAAGGATAGTCAAGGGTTCTTCCATTCCATGGTGGATCATCAGTTAGCCTCCCACCATGGAATGGAAGAACCCACTTCAAGAACCCACCTCACATGAGCCCCTTTTGAGGAAAGCCCATGACTTGGGGCTTTACCTAGCAAAGAGTACCTATGGCTGACCATAGATGAAGCGAATAATTGACTAGAGTAGGTCAGCTTACACTAGTGCTATAAATGCCCCAGCCTTTGAGGGGTCTGGGATGTCTCCATTGCATCATGTAGCCAGCGTCATGGTGACTCCCTAAAGTATGATGCTTACATGATGTAACTCGGTAGAGGAGCGACAACTGAGTCAACAGGGTGGAACCCAACCCCGGTAAATACCCCGGTAAATACTCCTCCTTTCCCGGCCACAGTGAACTAACACCCACCAGCACACCATCCACTGGATGCCTGTTATTACTCACTTGTGGATGAACCTACCTCAACTGAGTTAGTAGATGGTTTCACCTTGGTAACCAATTCCATCCGAAATAGGTCTCATATATAGCTAGATAGGTAGGAAAATAGATAACTACTAGGTACGTAGATGGTTTACACGTAGTTAAGGGCTGCTTTTACTACCTACCTACTAACAACCTGCTTGTGGGCTGTTAGTAGGTAGACAAAAAAGCAACTGAGCTAACCATCATGGTTAGCTAAGGAACTGGAACCCAACAGAAAACTATTTCCTAATCACTTACCATCCATCCTTCATGGTGCGACGGTGAACCAGCACCCACCATGCACACCATGGAGACTGGATGGTGGGTGGACAGAAAACTCTTTTCTGTTGGGCTCGTGTCACATAACTAACCATGATGGTTACCTTTGTTACTTTTACTATTTTATTCACCTCTAAATAAATTTTTATTGATTGTGCCAAAACAAAAACTAGCTAAGGCTCTTTTACCTACTTGTTAATCGTCTTCTCCCCTCACCAACCTATTAACCTGCACCCACTCACCCTTACATTCAATGATACATATTGAGTAGCTACAAGCATGGACTAGAAGCATTTCTACACTACAAACCACTTCCTTGCTCCCACTTCTGTACCAAGTATCTATGTGCCTATGCCTACAAAGGCTACTCACCTATGTGCTATTACCTATTTAATAATCACTTATGTGACTCCTCTGACTTTGTATCCACCACTAGTGCATAGATCATGGTCACAAACATGCTTTGCTAAATGAAATGGAGGTTGATGAAAAATGAACTCATTGCAAAATTTGCAGAATCATTGAGGTAAACACATTTTCACCAAGCACAAATGAATTTTAATGTTCCTGAAAATAAACATGCAACATGAAGGTACTTGCAACACCTATGTTGTGGATACATTCAAAGCCACAATGCTAGCCTTGACCAAAGTTAGACCAAAAAATAACTCTAATGAAGGTTTCACACAAAATTGGCATCGTTTATTTCAAACACCCTTCACATGACATGTCGCATTATGAAATATATGCATTAGACCTTCATTAGGTAATAAGATGATTACTATATTTTCATAATTTCAAACAATTGGAAAAAAAAAACTCTATTCAATTTTGAACTTGTATGTCACAATATTTTTCTTCATAATATGGATGAAGGTTAACATTGTTAAGAATCCTTAAGATATCATGAAAATGTAGTGCATGTCAACTCTTCAATTACATTAGTGTAGCCTGTGATGTTGGCCCAAGTGTGAACACATTGAGGGCTCAAGTGATTTTTCCTTCTGAACCCAATTTTTGCAACTTGTTTGAATTTTTAGCAACAAAATCCACTCAAAAGTCAATATCTTCCACACCTTAGCACTGAAATTTGTGAAATAAACTCTATTAAATCCCACTTGCCGAGGCTTTACCAATAACATCAAGAACACCCCAAATATCAATACAGCTTTCAGTTTTTTCTTTTATTTAATTTTCATTGACAAAATGGTTCAATAATCAATAGCTTTCACATCATAGCTCCAAAGAGTCTCAAACCAAGTTGTTGCACCCCTACTCATCAAGAGCTTTCCAAAGATACCAAGATTGTGGCATGAAGGACCATGATTCAGTAGAGCTCAGAACGAAAAACAAAACAAAACAAAACAAAACAAACTTCCTTGCTTCCTAGATAGATAGTGACATCATGAATGTAAGTGAGTTGTGGAAACACACAATAGTATAATGTAGTTTAATGTGCTTTGCTTTTGGGCAGATATATTAAAACATTCTTTAACCATTATCAAAAACAGGATGGTAAAACAGATGAATACACAAACTATAAATATGTGTGCAAAGTTTATGGGATAGAGTAAATTGCGATTATAGCATGCACAAAGTTACCCTATGTGATTACACATGCAAACATAATAAGGTTGGAAAGTTAAGGATAAAAATTTGGATACTGATAAACTCATGACCAAACAAGTGCTAATTTCCAAGGAGCTTGTGACCAACTGATTAAACAAGTTACAAGAACTTCAAGAACAACATGGCTTATGGTTTTTGAGCATCTCCACCGAGTTTAGTGTTTACCACATCCAACACAGAGTGCTAATTTTTTCTTCATCCCCACCCATAGACTTGAAAAGCTGAACAGTATAATGTGCAAAGCCATTTAAATGCCATCACATGGGCCAATTACTATGCCCAGCAATGACGCTTTTGGAGATCACTCTATCATTCTATGCATATTTACATGTTGAAACTCAGTTTCATGCCATCTAATAGCTGTTACTTCATCCAAAGTATGATGTACAAGCCATGACTGTTGCTGGTGTAGACACTCTTAGTTCTTTTGGACTAAAGATTATGGATGATCATATGGGCTTCTGAGTTTGTCCAAAACATTCCATAAACTGAGAAACCACATCCAACATAAAGTGTTAATAGTCTCCCCAGAACCACATAATTTTCATTGATATGAAAAATTGAACAGCATGAGGTGAGGGACTATTTAAAGGGCACAACCTAAGCTGATCCTTATGGCCAGTCAATCAGAATCAGGTTTTGGTTCTTTAGAGTGCTCCTGGTTGACTAGGGAATTTGTGTTCTTATTGTTATGCTCAAATTCTTTGCAGGGTTTTCTGCCCTGCTCAAGTTGAATTGTTCAAGCTTTGGAATTGCAATGTTGGGGAATCTGTTTGTCTTGTGGCTGAGTCCCTTTAGATGTCAAGCTTTCTGTTGTTCTTGTTTGAATGCTGGTCCAGTAATACTAAAGGTTTTGTTTTGGAAGGACCTGAACAGTTGTCATTTGGAAATTTCATATCCAAGAGTTTGGTTGTAGTGTATATTGCCAGGTACCCTGTCACTGGAAATGAATCAAACTGAGACACTACTTGGCCTGGATAGACCAGTCTTGGTAGAGACACTAGAGAATAGGAGGAATTCATGTTGTTGGCTGTGTTAGTATAGTTCTCAAAAAAGCTTGGATTTTGTGCAGCAGCAGCCCAACTTCATGTTGCTTTCTCAAGTTTACCAATTGACGTTGCCTCTTCATATTCGGAGATGGTGAAAGGCCTACTAGAGAGACATCTGCAGTTCCTGTTCATAATAGACACTAGAATGAATGGAGTGCACAGGCAGGCCACATTTTGTGCAAGGTAAAGCCCAAGGGCTTGGCCTTTGGGCTTTATCAAGCATAAAGACTTGCTCTGATTTGTTTTCCTGTTTTTTCTGTGATACCTGGTGGGTACCCAATGGGTATCACAGGAAAACAACAGAAAAAAAATGCAGGGTGATTCAAAAATTGGAACACCAGCTGTACTAAAAAATGCAGGGCATTTCAAAAAATGGAATGCCTACTCCATGAAAAAATGCACTGGGTATAGTGCTACAAAAAAAAAAGTGCTGGATAAGGTGCCTGATTACACTAAGAACCTCAGAGCAGGTTCTTTACTGGCCTTTATGTTCATGATTGGACAACAATAGCTTTAATAATACTAAGGCAAAATACTTTGTCCTTGCCATGTTATGAGGCAAACACCTTCTAGAGCTTGGAATCAAGCAAAAACAACATGATTATAAATTTAGTTCTTGACCAATTAGGAAACCCAAAGTCCACTTGAGCAAGCGAATCAAAAAATACACAGCACAAGCGAACAATCAAAGTACCTTTAAATGTCAATTGCACTTCAATTTGTCCTTGAGCTCTCCCAGTGTTTGGGTGCTTTCCATCATAGATTACAATGGTTGCCTTTTTCTCAGACAAAACCTCCTCCAAAAATATTGTGGAATCACAGGTACCATGTCAGTGAGGTGGATCTGCATCAATGCAAACACACACTCAAGCATATTAGCCCAACTGACCTATTGACATTACCATGTCAAATCACTACATGTTGAAGAAAGATCACTCAACATCATTGTTTCAAGGCCACTTGATTCCTTCAACTCATATAATAAGCCAAGCTTCAAATACACTTCTTAACAGACCATGAGGAGCAAATTAGCAACTATACAAGAGAAACTGATGTTATGGTTGTGGGACAATTACAGTGCAGGCTGATGCTAAGCTACAGTAAAGTGTGTGCAATCTGAGAGTAGCTGGGAACAAAGCTTTGGCACCCCATAGCTAGTTTCCTACCTTGTGCTGTTAAGCTGAACTGCCTGTCCGTCCACCACAATTGATGATAGCATAATAGGTGGCCTTTCCTAGTCCTGCAAATAGAGCAAAGATTCAGGAAAGATATTAGGGAGCTGTTGGATCATGTTTGCACATTGCCATGTGATGACAGACATGCTAAGAATTTTGAATTTTGAAATGAAATGTGCTTGGTGAACAAGGGAATCTTTTTATCCAGGGACGTCATGTATCCACATTGCCAGTAGTTGACTTGCACAGATTTAGGATGAGCATCTGTAACCCTCAAATTGGTCACCCTCATTCTATCAAGTTTCTGTCATGACCATATCAGAATTTCATGTTTCATGAAGGTAAAACTCACACAAAACAAGCAGTTTCATGCAGTTGCTAGTGGTCACTGCAATACGATAATGGTTGATGAAGTCACTAACATTTCATCAACCATTGATTCTTTGAGCTGCAATCAGCTCAAAAACAAAGGGTTCAGCCATGGTCTCCAATGTGACTGTCTCTTGGACAAATTTCAAGGGTCCTCCTCTAATGCTTCAACTGATCTACAGCAAGTTGACCTCCAGTTTGAGATTCACAAGCAAGAATCAACTCAAATCCCTAGTGCCTTGGCTGCAACTCTTGACTTGATAAGGAAAATCCCTAGTGACAATCCTGGATCCATCCCCCGTCCATCAGGGTAGGGGGAGGAAGGATCCCTATCAAAGGGGATGATAGAACAAATTGTACAAATACATTTACCATTCTGGCCCAAGTCATACATTTACCAACTGTAGTACAAACATTCAGGTACCATAGTACAAGGGCAGCTTTAACACACGTCTGTCCAATAATTCTATCTTCAAAATATTCTCAACCATTCTTTAATTTCTTTCACAAAATATTGGTTTTTGAAGAAAAATATTACTTTTGAAAATTTTAACATTTTTGAAAATAGAATTAGTGTCCATGCTGTTGAGGTACTATATGGTATGTAATTTTAGCCTCGGGTTAACCGGCACTTACTACACAGGTATCATGGTAAAAACTCAATATTTTTGGAGTTCATTTAAAACATTATAGATATTAGTGTAGCCTGTGCCGTTGGCCCAAGTGTGAACACATTGAGGGCTCAACTGATTTTTTTTCCCTTCCAACCCAATTTTTGTAAATTTGTTTGAATTTCCATCAACAAAATCCACCCAAAAATTAATATCTTTCACATCTTAGCTCTGATAGTTGTGAAATAAACTCTATTAAATCTGACTCTTCGAAAGCTTTCCAATAACATCAAGAAAACTCCCAAATTTCAATGCAGTTTTCAGTTTTGATTTTGATTTAATTGTCACTGAGAAAATAGTTCAATAATCAATATCTTCCACACTGTAGCTCCAAAGAGTTCAAAACCAAGTCGATGCACCCCTACTTATCGAGAGGCTTTCGAAGATATCAAGAGCACCTTTACTCATCAAGAGCTTTCCAAAGATATCAATAGCACTGCATGAAACGCCATGGTTTGAGAGATCTCAGAATGAGAAGACAAAACAAAACAAAACAAACTACCTTGCTTCGTAGATAGATCTCATCCTCAGACTAAAATCAGAGTCTCTCATCCTCAGACTAAAATCAGAGTCTCTGAGTCCAAATTTAACATTTCCTTAGTTAATTGTTAATCTCTAAGAGGGCTTACTCCAGAAGATGAAGGCACCATTGTAGGTGCTGGTTCACGCTGGCCGTAATTTTATCCTTTGAAAAATGCATATACCCACTTGTAACCCACACTAGTCAAATTCAAATACTTCATATTTCTGTTTGAAGTTTAAATAACCTACTTACTACCTTGAACAGCTTGGACACTAATTTTACAATAATATTTAGAAATGTTCAAAATTTTAAAAATTAATAAAATTTGTGAAGGAAAATATTGAATGTTCAAGAATATTCTATTTGTTAAAATTAAAATTTCAAAATTAATTAATTAATCCACAAACATGTGTCAAAGCTGCCCAGTGCCCAGGGACCATGGTATTGAAATTTGAGTAGGCTTGTTTAAATTACTCCTTATTTATTTATTTCTAAATAAATAAATAAATAAATAAAGTACTCCATATTTCCATTTGACATATTGGTACTTCTTATTAAGAATTATTTTTCAGGTGGGTATTTGAAAATTTAGCCAATAAAATTTACCGGCAGAATGCAGGTTTCCCCCCGCCCCTTGGCGGTATTTTACCCGAATGTTTTACCGGGCGACCCCGCCCGACCCGGCACTGTGCCCAAGTTGCAACGCTGAGCAGTTCACAGTCCATACCTGCGGCGCAAGGTCGACGACGGGAGGAGGCGAGAGCGAGAGAGGGAGAGAAGAAAGAAGGTCGACCTTAACGCTGTGCGCATCAGGTTAGTCACTACTATTCTTGCGTTTTCTTTTCCAACTACCAACACGCATTCCGTAGAGGCTTGATAAGAAAAATAAATTTGTGCAAAGAAGCGTTGAAAATTCTAGGTTTTTCTTCTTTGCTTTTGGGTTGTGCTCCGGAGGTGGTTTTTAGGGTTGGTGATGTGAGAGCTCCAGATCTTTGTGAAGTTTGTGAGAGCGTCGGACTGGCTTTTTTCTGTCTCGCGTTTGTTTTTGGTAGATTGTTTGCAACAGTTTTTGGATTTTGTAATGTATTGATTTTTTCTCTTTTGGTTTTTCTCGGTTTCAGGTTTCTTGTTGTCTGGCGGTGTTTTTTCTTGTGATTCGCACTGTGACGAGAAGGAAACCCTACCTATGGACGGGTCGTATTCTGTCTCGGCGAGTTCTGTCTCGGCGAAACGATCGCACTCGCACTACGACAGAGAAGCGCCGGAGATGAACGGTAGGCAAAAGCGACACCAGCCTTCCCACGTTTCACGTGATCCGCCTCCTCCCGTGAGACCTGCCCAGGATGAGACTATTTTTCGTATATTGTGTCCTGGCTCGAAGACAGGAAGTGTGATCGGGAAGGGAGGGAATATTATCAAAGCCTTGCGACAGGAGACAGGAGCAAGAATCAAGATAGCGGATGCCGTTCCGGGAGTGGACGAGAGGGTTATTATCATATCTGCACCGGAGAGAGATAGAGCGCACGGAAGGGATCGTGAAAGGGGTCGGGACCGAGAAGGTCGGGAAAAGGAGAGAACTTCTAGGGAGAGAGACGGAGGTCGGGAACGAGAGCGGGACAGAGATGTGCGGGACAGAGATGACGAGTCTCGTGAAAGGGAGATACTCTCTCCAGCTCAAGAAGCTCTCTTTAGGGTTCATGGAAGGATCGTGGATGCAGAACTGCCCAATCAGGTCTCTGATGAAGACGAGGAGGGATCAGGCTCAGTAACTACACGACTGCTTGTACCAAATAACCAAATTGGTTGCTTGCTGGGAAAGGGAGGTAAGATAATTGAGCAGATGCGAGAGGAAACGGGTGCTCAGATAAGGATTCTTCCCAAGGAGCAGCTACCAGGGTGTGCTGTACCTTCAGATGAGCTTGTTCAGGTAATGCATCTAATCTCAGTATTTTAGGTTTGTAAATCTCCTGAGTAATCACCTTAGATTTGCATTGGTAGAATATGAGTAGCTGAACTGAATGTTCATCATAGCGAGAAAACCATTAGCTTGTTAAAGGTCTGTGTCCAAGTGGCACTCAGACATGACCCAAATGAAAGAAATAATGTAATTAAGGAATGCAAGGGGTGCCATGTTCACTCAAATCAGGCTCTTGGTTATGTGCTCAGGAATCTCTCACCTTGAGGTATTCTATTGCTTGAGTTGAAGATGGTTTGTTATTGGTCCTTTAACGACTTCTTTTTGTTCCAGCAAACCGTTTTGTGCACTGCTGAAGTTTTCTTTTGCTGTATTTCAGTTTTGTTTGGTATGTTCTTGGCAGAAAGGGAAATGATTTTTGTGGTGTAGTGTTTGCAAGTGTTTGTCAATTAGTTCATATGTATGTGGTCATGTGTAAGGGGGGATTTGCTCAATGTGGATGGATGTTGCTGAGCAGATTTTTGGAGACATCTCTGTTGTGAAGAAGGCTCTTCATGCTATTTCTACCCGATTGCGTGAGAACCCTCCTCGAGATCGTCCACAGGGTAACATGGGTGTGTATCCTCCCGGTGGTCCATTCCTGTCGGCAGGAGATACCTTTCTTCCTCCAATTGACCCTCGGAATCTGGGTGGGCCCCTGCTTGGAATGGGACCATCCCTATCAGGAGGAGGACCACCTTTCAACAACATAGGACTTCCTGTACTTTCAGATGTTGGTGGCATGAACCGGCCCCCTATGAGTGATGAGGAACTTGTTTTTCGGATCCTATGTCCAAATGAGAAGATTGGAAGTGTGATCGGAAAAGGAGGCAGTATTATAAAAAATTTGCGAGAGGAGACAGGTGCACGCATCAAAGTGGCAGATGCTGTTCCAGGATCTGAGGAGCGCGTCATTATCGTTTCAGCAAATGAGGTAATTGTTGTTTTTGTGTTGGTTTTGATAAAGTTGATTGTTTATGGGGTATACACTTAATCATAAGGTCTGCACTGAGCATTTAGATGCAAATGACCTTGATCTGACACCACATCTTATGTTACAGTTGCAGATCTACAATCATCTCTTGATATGCTTGATAGACCTGCTTACAGGCCTGTTGCAGCAACTGAACTTTTGTTCCTTACATGTATTCCTATCCTTTGTGCTTTCAGCATCCTGATGACAACATCTCTCCTGCTCAAGAGGCTGTTCTTCATATTCAGAGTCGAGTTGTGGATTTGGGACCTGACCAAGATGGAGTCATCACCACAAGGCTGCTTGTTCCTTCAAACCAAATTGGTTGCCTGCTTGGGAAGGGTGGAAGCATCATCGCAGATATGAGACGGAATACTAGAGCCAATATACGAATTTTGGCAAAGGATTCTTTACCACATTGTGCTTTGGAGCATGATGAACTGGTGCAGGTAACTTCTTTCTGCATGGTGTGCTTATATTTCCTGTGCTCCTATTCTAGAACCTGTATTTTCAGAATTGTGGGATTTCATGTTGGAAGCAATATCAGTGTAGCCTATTTCTCCCTTCTTGAAGACTTGATGTGGGTCATTACTGTAGCTGTGTCATTTTGTTGATGCACACTGATCCTAGGCTTCATTCAGATTGTTGGTGATATTCGAGTTGCTCGAGATGCATTGATTGAAATTACAACAAGACTTCGGAGAAACCTCTACAGAGAGAAGCCTGGAGGTGGTGCTTTTCCTTCTGCTATGTCAGGTCTTGGACTCCAAGGAAGTACTCCATCTGGATATGGAGGAAGGCATGAGGCTAGTTCTCCTGGAAGCATATATTCCTCCGCTCCTGGTCTTGGCTTGCAAGGGGGTGGGCGCTCCTCCTCAGGTTATCAGAATATGTCATCTTCTTCTGGAGCCTGGGGCAGTCAGGTATAGTGCGGAAACACTTAAATACCACATCAGATTGTCCAACAGCTGGCAGTGGTTTCATAGATGTTCTTGCAAACATAATGTGGGGGTACTGGGTCTTTATTGGTGTATATCTGGAGTACAGGGTGGCAGCAGTGGGGGTTATGGTGGGGGATCATCACACCACTCAGGATCGGGAAGATATGGTGGCGGGTGTGTGCAATTTTCCCTGTCTGCTGGTTTGATCTTGACAAGCTTGTCTTTTTTATGTGTTCCTGGGAAGTGACATGTGTTTGGTTTACTTGGTTTGCCTCTAGTTTTTGAGTGCTCCTTTCATGCAGATCAGGCTGCGGCTCAGTGCCAAGTATGACCGTAGAGGTGCCTATTCCTAGCGTGCTCTTTCCTTTGGGATTGGGAAGTCCAGTTTAAGAAACAGCATAAACTTGTCAGGTCTGTGTTCATCCCACAACTTTTCTCAAGTGTGTTGTCCTCCTTGAATTTGATTTTTTCTGTTTATAATGTTTCCTTATGTTTGGGAGAGATAATGAGAGAGCATATCCTGCTGCGCTATTTTGGTTGCTTAAAATTTTCAATTTGGATTGGCATTGTCAGGGGCAGAAATCAAGATCCTTTTTAGACCAAGCCTTGATGCAAAAGAGAGAGTTGTTCAGATTTCTGGTTCTCCTCACCATACAGTTGCAGCTCCCAGTTCAGGTGCTTCTTTGCAATGGATAATCAGCAACATGTTTTCATGGTGAGTCCTTCTGAAAATATATTTTTCAACTTGTGTGTGCAATCTAGCACTACTGCTCTCATGGCTTTGGTTTGGGTGTTTGTTGTGAGACTTGATCCTCATTAGGAATATTCAGTCAGAGTTGTATTGCAAGTTAGCTCAGAGTTCCACCAACATAAATGGCCATTTTCCAGACTTGGTGAGACTGAGGACTGAAAAAGCAGTTTGTTCAAATAACCAAAGCCTTTCCTTTCTTGTGTTGAACTTTAAACTGACCTTTTCCTGCTATTGATCCTGCCCAATAAGGAGCCTGCTTAGGCAGTATTCTGATACACTGGCTTCTATATTTTGTGCCTTATGCTTTCCCCCACTCCTAAACAGCCGCTGTACAAGAAGCCTGGAGCCAGACTACCACCTCAGCCATTCAAAGAGCCGAGCCAAGTGGAAGCCCCTCCTCCCAAATGGACTGGCCCTTCCTCTTTTGAGGAGTTGCTGAGAAGCCCTGACTATCTGGCTTTTCTGGGTGTTGTCTTCATCCCTTCCTGTAGAGGATGTTCCAGAAATGTTAGTCTCTTGTTTTGCCATGGCCTGGTGCACCCCTGAACATGTTATAGACGGGGCTACTCTTTTCTTTTTGGTTAGGCTGCCTTCTTCCTCCATGGTCATACATATTCCCATAAAATCCTTAAGCATATACTTGCAGAATGGCATTTTGACACTGAGTTTTGCTACCACAAAGCCATTTGTAGTTTCCCTGGTTTATATCTTTCTAGTCTTAGGTGGTTCTTTTTAGTGCTCCACTTTTCTGTTTTGTTATGTAGATCCCATGGTAGTCATGAAGGATTTTGCGCTCTAGGGTAGTGTTTGCTTTTAGGTATGTTTTTATTAGAACCTAATGCAAGTTAGAGTACATCAGCTTACCAACACTGGACTAATTATGAAGCTTTGGGATCAAACTGAGATGGAGGTGTTGGCTCCTACTATGTACTATTTGCTTTGTTATTGATTCCTTCATTGGAGTTGTTCATTGGCAGGCACTTTGTCTTTGTTATTTCACATTGCAGTCCTGATGGAAGACAAACTGGAGCTTCCACAGCAACAGCCATCTCAATGAGTTTTACTTTTGTAAAATAGGTGACTTTAACATAGCACATTAAATCCTTGGAGCTGGAGCTCATGTAATACATCCTATTTGTCAGTCTGTCAAGAGGTCTTGACTTATGTAGTATTTGTAACTAGCTATCCACCTTTTCCCTTTCTGCTGTCTGATTGTTTGTGGTTAAGGGCCTTCATGGTATGTCATGGTTAGGCATTTTTTTTGAAGTCTAATCATGATTTTTGCTGTAGAGAGGATCATGCCTGTCCATATTTCTTGGTTCCTTCATGTGCATTACATTAATCAGAGGAACTAGTTATAGTGGATAGTGTATCTTGATTTTTTCCTCCACTTAATTACTTGGCCAAAATGGTCATGTGGGCCATAGCACTTTCTAAATGATTCTGGACACAGGGGTTTTGCCATGGTGATTGTTGCTTTCAAATGCAGGTATGTTTGCAATGAACTTACTCCCAAGCTTGGAGCCCCTGAGAAAAGTTGTCCACATTTTTCTTTCAATTCAATTGACCAAAGTTTGAGTACTCAATATTTTTGGTTTGGTAGCCATGCACTACACATCTTGGGCAGGGAACTCAATAGTTCATAGGAACTTGTCTTGGTTCTGGGGAATGAACTTTTTCTTCACTTGGGCTGGCTTATTAATGGTCCAAATTGGTCTATTGCTGCATGTTATTGAATATTTTGAAATCTTTTCTCAGCTGGAGGTTTCTTATTGATTTCTTGGTGTTATTCAAGTAATTGGGCTGCAGGAGAGTTGGAGATTCAGAGCATTAGCAGGTGGAAGAGACAAGAATTTTACCGTATGATCTGGAGGTAAGTCTCAATGTGACCACATTGAAGCTCTGGAGTTCTCTTTGCTTTCTTTGGCAAAACTCACACAACACCCTGTGTTTGTGAGGTGTAGTCTGTTGCAGGCTGCTGATGTTCTGCCAGCTGAGAAAGAAAGGACTTTTCATCAAAAGATAGTATAAGAATGCTTTGGTCATCCTTTAGATGTCCATTTATTCAAATGTGTTGAACTCAATGCCTTTTATTTGTACAAAACTTGAAAGGTCTCTGTCTTTATTCTCCAATGCTTTGAAAAGCTATATGAGCTCTTGGAGCTGCAGCCAGGCATATCTGAATTAAATCTGTAGCTCCACCTGAATGCTGCTCTATACTTACAATGCCAAAAAAGTTATTTGCAGCAAGTTTTCTTTTGCTGTACCAAAGTTGAAATCTTTATTTTCTATTCTCCAACATGAAGTCAAGCTTGGGGAAGCAGGTTAAACTATATGGCATGTCTGTAGTATGGCTGGAAAGTTCTATGGGTTCTTTACGAGGGCTTGGTGGTTCATGTTAATGTTTTTTCAGTTGCATTATGTTAGCTACTAACATAGTGTGATTGACAAAATGTGACTTAAAAGCCATCAAGATAGGTTGATGATCAATGGTATGACAAGAGATTCATGAATTTAGCTTTAGAATTATTATGAAATAGACAAAAGATAAAGCTTAAATAAAAGAACAGGTTGATCTTTTGTTCTAGTAATTGAGAATAATGGAATGACATATTGGGAAGCCTATGAGGGGTTGTGCTCATCCATCCGATAAATTGCTTCACAGTGTTCACTTCTCAATAGTGGCAACTTCTGGGATCTGAAGGAAAATAAAGAAACACAATAATTGTTCGGTTCTTTCTGTTTGAGTTGTGGTGTCTTTATTTGAAAGTGGTCTGAGCATTTATTGGTGTTGGGAATGTTAATTTGCTTTGGAATCCATGAGTTGCAGTTAACCCTCATCCCATTCTGGACAAATCTATATTCCAAGAACTCTGCTTTTGTGAATTAAGCTAAATAAGTTTCAGATGGATGCTGCCAACACAGGCATGCTCCAAGCCCCAAATACAAACAAGGAAATGTGTTTAGGGGTGAAACAATGTACATGTTGAGTGGTTATGGGAATTTACATGTATAACAGTTGAATGTCTATATACTGGGACCTAATGATTAGGAATGATACATTTTGGTTTAGAAAATGTCCCCTTTTTTTTATCAAACTTGTAATATGGTTCAAAAGATGTTAAAGGGATAAGGTAGTGGTCATGATGATACATGAGTTACTTAAAATGATATTAACCAAAAAACAAGGTTTAGTTATTAAGGTGAAGATGTGGGACAGTTTTTATATGGGCATGCCCTACTGAACTACAAAGCACAAGTATTAACTTGAATGTGATTCCAAACCCAAAGGTTCATAAAGTGAAAACTAGTTCTGAACATATGGGGAAATCCATTCCCATGCCAAACCTGGGAGTTAAATTTGGAACAAGTTTGTGAAACCCAGATCCAATCTGGAGAGTTGGCTGTTTAGGTTCAGCAAATAAGAGCCTACAATATGGGCTTGACACCAACAAGTGTATCCAGAGGGCTAAGAAACATCCCATTTTGATTGAATGTTGTGGTCATAAAAAAATCTTTGTGCTGTTTTGTGGACCACCATTCATGTGATAAATCAGACTTCAGGTTTTAGTTTTGTGCTTATCTCTTTAGGTGCCAATACACATAACATTTCTCCCTTGATACTCGGACTCTCTTACAGTGACAAACATCGACCACATCAATTTCTATTTGGGCCATGGAATAATCAGCCTGCTTGGAAATGTGGAATGTTTTATGTAGGGATAGAGGGTTTTTCTGCTAACAGAAACCTATGCCCTGAATTCCTTAGGGTTCTCTCTAGCACTTGTGATCTGGTGAGCTTGGTGTATTACTGCTTCAGTTAAGCCTTATGAGCCTGGTCTTATTCTTCTTGCTGCTGCTTTCTCTTTCTTTATTTTCCCCCACTTTTTTTAGCTAACTCTGGCGACAGGCTTACTCCCTAACTACCAGGGTAGTTCACTGTCCTCACAGAAAATAAGGAGAAGGGGGTCCAGTTGGGATTTGAACAGTCAGCTTAGCAGCCGAACCTCAGTCCCTAGGGTAGCTCACTGGTCATTATTCTTCTTGTGATTTTGGAGCTACAAGTCAAGTTATCTGCTATAATAATAGTTCTCTAAACCGGTACGTCAGTACCACAAATTGACGACGTAAGCATGCAGAACTGAAGTTTTCCAGACAAAAAACACCCAAAAGTCTTGACATATTTCAGGACCAAAGTTGCTGGCTTTGACATCCTGTTGGTTTTCAGGTCCCCCCAAGTTTCGAGGTTCTCTTGTGGTCTGGTTCCCAAGTAGAACCGAAACCTTCTGGGCTGCTTCTGGGAAACCTGACCTCGTGTCCATGATACCTGTTGTTTACCTGTCAGGTAGGAACTCTTGAAGAAACATAATGAATGGACATTTGTTTCATTCATCTGAACAGATTTTCGGAAAACCTGGCCAAAATAAATAAGTCAGAGCATGAACCTTATACATCAAAAGAATTCTTCCATTGCATAAGATGCCTCGCAAATATTCTGCCTGACAAGGGACCTACATATGCAAAGGAAAAAACCACTGCCCTTGCAATAGGACCTCAAAACATGGAAGAACCTCTAGGGCTGCCATTATCCCATACAAAAAAGTTCCCCCAGCTTTACTGGGAAACCCCTGTCGCCAGGGCAGTTACACTAGAATAAGGTGGTGTTGGCCACCTTTTTCAAAAGCTCTACTTGTCCGAAAAGCCCTGCTATTGGATAAAATTGGTATTACACAATCTCCAATTTCCAGGCAGAGTGTGTCATATGGTATGACTCGTATTAATTAGTTGTGGGGACAGCCAAACTTTAGTTTTTTTCTTTTGTGATGGGCATCATTGATTGGCCCATCACCAAAAAACAAATTCAAGCTTTGAACATTCCCAGAATATATATGCCATGGTCTCATCCTTTTGGGTTGGTTATATGTAGATTACAAAAGTAGAACTCAGAGCAAAGGATATGGGATAAAGTGAGCTGCTATTGGGAACATGTTGGGGAAGACATTGGGGATTTGAGGAACATGTTGGGGGAATACATTCAGAACTTGGGATACATGTTGGGAACCCAGTGGGAACTTCATGGAAACACATTGGTAACAACAAACATGTAAAATATCTAACAGCCCTTCCCCAGCCTATCCCCACTCCCTTCAAAAACAATATTAGGCCCCTTGGGTGCATGCTGGCTCACCTCATTGGCTCCCAAAAATTTCTGTGCCTACCTCTGTTCTTTACCATTTTTGGCCCAGGCTAATGGTAAGGGCATGAATTGTGGGATGCATGCTTTTTGTTTTTCAATTTTGTGATATAACTGAAGTGGCCATCATCCATAAGATTATTTAGCCAAATTTGGCTACATATTAGATATGAAAGTAACAGAAAAATATCTATATTCTTGGCTACCTACTAGAACTTACCATAAAAATCTAGAATTTTGGAATTTTCTTTTCTTCAAAATTTGGCAAACTTGGGCCATTTTTTCCATGAAAGATCCTTCATATAGGTTGAAATCTTATTTTTCAAGTTAAAATTTGGTGAAATTTAATGAGAATTTCTTTTGGCAAAATGATGCAAGAGCCAATCATGCACACTTAGGTGAATGCTTATTTTTAAATACTTTTGAAACATCTTGGAATTTTTTTTAAGTTAAAAAAGTCATTATAAATTTCTTATGAATTAAAAGGATGTTGCATATATTATTATGCAAAGATATATTTAAAGAATCTACCCACAAATAGGATTTTTTTTAAAAAAAAACTTTGATTATAATGCTTAATGAATTTTTTAAATATTCTATCTTCATTATATTCATTCCAAATCATACCACGTGTTTCCATAACATTTTATAAACAATGACATGGTAAAGACATTAAAACCTTGCAACATTAATATTTTAAAACATAAAAACTTTCTTGGAAGTGTCATCCTTATGGATTTTTTGTGTAGGAAAAAGGAAAAGGCTTGGAGACCATAAGAGATCTCAACACACTTCAAGAGGAGAGCAACAAGTTGGAGGTAAGAACTTAGAATTCAACCTTTTCTTTCATTTCAAGTCTTTATCTTTAAAAAATATCCAAGTTCAATCTTGGATTTGAGCTCAAGAAAAATTGAGCTCAAATCCAAGCTCAAGTTTAGATTTTAAGGTGATGGCGAATCTACCAAAAAGAAAGAAAAAAAGGAGTCAAGCTTGGGTCGGTTACAAAGATGGAGCCCGACCCAAGCTTGGCTCCATTTTCGGAAAAAAAAGTCAAGCTCAAGCTCAGCTCCGAATTCAAAGATGCTAAGCCCAAGTTTGGCATATTAAGTTTACTCCATCCGAGCTTCTTTTGATCCCGAGGGAAGTTTCACTGCATCAAAACAAAAGGAGCTAGTCTCCTTTTTCTTTGCTAATACTAAACTTCCTTTGGTAGCAACAAAAAAAGGGAGCATGGGCTCCTTTTGTTGTTGTTGCCGAACTTCCTTTGGAGGCAACAAAAAAAAGGAACCAAACTCTTTGTTTTGTACAACCAAACTTCCTTTGACATTGAGGGAAGTTTAAATGTAGCAAAAAAAGGAACCAAGCTTTTTTTTATGCCAAGAAAAGGTCGGATGGGGAAAAAAATAGAGTCGAACTTTAGTTCGACTCCAAAATGGAAGCCAAGCTAGAGGTCGGCTTTATTTTTTTTGCCCCATCCAAGCTTCTTCTGATGCCAAGAGAAGCTCGGATGGGGTAAAAAAAAATGCCAAGCTTGAACCTCGTTCCAAATTAGGAGCCAAAACTAAGCTCAACTTTTTTTGTTTTCACCATCCGTTCATTTTTCGGCATCAAAAAAAGTTTGGATGGAGCAAACTTAATATTTGGAATCAGGCCCAATCGTGACGTTTTTTTTTTTCATCTAAATTTTTTTCAATGCTGAAAGAAGGTTGGTGTCACGACCTTAGCCTTGAGTTCGGAACAAAGGCAAAGGCATGGAAAGGTGTGGGCCATGAATGCAACTCGTGAATCACATTTGCACTCCCGAGAGTGTGAGGGAATAAACCTATACCTCTCAACTAGACTCCCACTTTGGGAGTAGGAATCCCTATGGAATTTCGAATTTTTAAAAAAGTATTTCAAAGGTCAAACCTCATTGGATCAAAGTGTTCCTTATACCATTGAAAAGCTCTTCAAACATAGATGTCTAAAATGGGCTCCATATGACCCATTTGACTATTTAAAACATAAGTTATGGCCAAAAGAAAGGTCGGGAATCAAAGTGCCAATTTGACTCCCACCCATTAAAAATTAGGAATCGCCCTGAAATACACATGTGCAAGTGGCATGCCACATATCTTTGGAAAATTTTCAATGAAGGCTAAAACTTTTTTTAGATCTCACATCAATTAAAGGTTTTCACAAGAAGTTATGGCCCTCCAAAGTGCTAGGATTCCTTATTTTGGGAGTTTTGAGACTCCCAAGTTAGGAGTCCTAGGACAAAATAACATTTAGATGTAGCCCATGTCGCTAATTACAAAAAATACTATAAGGGGGAAGGTGGTGGCTTCCCCCAAGTTCAAACCATGGTGAATCTTGTGAGTCCGTCTATGCCCGTGGTTCGTCTATGCACCAAAAATGCTCCAACTACACACTAACCAACTTGTTGTTTGGTTTGTGTAGGTCCTTGTGAATAATTGACCCGCTTTTCATTCATACAAGTCCCCATCTTGGAGCTCCAACACACCCCTCTACCCCTGAAGTGCTATGAACTAAATGTTACCTCCCTCCTCTAATGCCTTTGTGGAGGTTCCTTTGAGCTAGACTATGCGAACAATCGATGATGTGAGGAAAGAAAGAAGGGCTACTACCCCACATGTTCTTCCCACCCCTCCTTTTGGTGGAATTTGGAACACTGGACATGGATCATTCTAATTTTCTCCTTCCCACCCAAGTTCGATTATTGTTATTTCAAACAAAGCTCTTGGCTTCCACCACATGGTCCCCCCATTCTCTTGACATTCCATTGTGGCAACTAAGATCTCATCCCAGGCCTAGCCCCCGAAGTATGAGACAATCTCTAAGTCCATTTAGAAGGTATGCTTACATTACATTCTCTTTCCCTTTACAACATAATTATAACAGATTTTCCTAGATGCATTAATTTTTTTCTTCTTTCTATGTAAATGAACCCTAGTGGCAAGGTTTAGCTTGTCTTCATAAATGTTCTAAGAAACCTCCCTATTCCTCTTATGTCCAGGAACCCAAATGATATGCTTACATGGAACAAGAAGGTTGATGAATACATTGTTGGAGTCTTTGACTTTGCCTAGGTTTTCTTAACCTCTGATGGGGTTGTCTTGTTATTTCACCTAGACTTCAAAGTTTTGAAGGAGGTCAAGTCTTATCTAAAGAGTTCTGGCTTCTAGATATGGATGAAGTGTGTTGTGGTGAACTCATTGCCACTAATGAGCAATGAAGACCCATCTCTCAAGTTTCCATCTCCATCCACTAAGCTCTATTCATATTTATTTCTTCTCAACTTCAGTTGAAATCTATTTTTAATGTTGCAAATTCTCCTTAGTCGTGCAACTCTTCTTACTAGGGTTCCTAATGTGAACTCTTTAGGCATTGAGAAATTTGTCTTCTCTTCACCATTCGATGAATTCCTGAACAACTTTATTGCTATTTGAAATGAAGATGTGTTGTATAATTGGAAGAATAGGGCCTATATCAATATGTATATCTATATCTATATTAAGGCCATCAAACCTTTCAAGGCTACAAAGGAAATGCATCCTTCTATTATTTAGGCCTTGATTAATGTCTACTCCAAGACAAGAACCTCTATTGCAAATTTATCTACATCCATAGGTATGTGTTTCTTCTCAAAAAATTCATTCACAATCTTTGCATCAAAAAAAAATTCTGACCATCTTTCACCTTACAAGCAACACAATTAGGGCCTGCCAAAGCCTTGGGTGCCACATCTTGGTTTTAGAGTTGGATATGGAGGTTTTTATAGAGGTGTTGGAGCCTTTTGTTGAAGTGGCCACGCCCGAGCCTAATGTCGAACATATTCATAGCTTTGATATTGACTCTCTTGTCAAAAAATGCTCCAGGAGGTTGCTTGATTGTGAATAAGTTGTCCACTTACATCACTATTATACATTCTTTAAGTTTTTTCTATTGTATGCTTCACCTTTTCCTTTCTCTTTATTTGCAAAATGTTGTTTCTAGAAAGGAACTTCCTTTCATTTGGGGAGGATGGGATGCTTTAGAATCTTACCATTTCTTTTTTTGCTACCATCATATGCCAAGGCTCAAGCCCTAGCTTTGGAATATTTAGCTTCACCTCCTTCATGGATTGTTTCCCAAGGTTACCATCTAGGAATTAAAGCTTTCATTAATGATGAAACATTAGAAAATGTTTAGGATTTGTTTTTGAACTTGGGGTAAATCATTGGGTTTTTGAACATGTTGGGTGGAACGTTCTATGATGTTTTTATGTTTCGTCTTAGACTTTTTTTTTATGTTTGCTTTCACTCAAAACTCCTTTTAAGTCACCTTCTTGGAACACTTGTAGTGTCTATGTTGAAGCTTGTACATACCACAATGTTGGAAAAACCTTTGTTAAACAAGATTAATAGTATAATGTTATTTGTTGGAATGCCCTCTCCAATTTGAATCCTAGTTCTAGGATTAGTTGTATGTTCTATGCATGCAATTCCATGTTTTCTAGGTGTTCTTTTTTTTTGCATAGGTTTCCACATTAAATAATCTGGGTTGTAAGAATGACCTCTACTTTGTAATGATTGAAGCACACATTAAGGAAAATCCAAAGTTTCATAAATTGTCCCCACATAAAATAATTTTTTCTCTGAAAGTATATTTAAAACTTATTACTTCTTTGGAAAATAATTTAATATATCATTGCTTTGAAAATGATCTCAAATTTTATATGATTCTTGGGAAATGTTCAATCAAGCCATCCTTTTCATTTGTGACATTCTGCAAGAGAATTGGGTTCTTTACAATTGGAATTCCATATTAACTTATACACATTATATGGATGCCAAATAAAGTTTATATGTTTTATTCATTTTTTCAATGTTGCATTTATGTTTGAAAATATATCTATCCATAGTTCCAATGTACATGTTTTTTGGAAACATATTTCAAATTATAGAATTAATTTTTAGAAATAACTTATGTTGTTGTCACTTATATCAAAATGGTTTTATTTAAATCTAATCAAGCTTTTTAGTTTTATCAATTTAACAACTTGACATACAAATGTATATAATTATTCATATTGTTAATATTTCTAACGATTGTTGTGCCCTATAGTGGGGAATTATACCTAACAATACCTAAACAATATCTAAATGATATATAGCAATACATAACAATTTCCAATAAAGTTTGTGGCTACTTGATAATGAATTTCAAATTTAAATAATGAATAACCACATTAGGAAATGGAATTTTATTTTATATATTTATTGGTATTTAAATCAATCTTGTGTGGAATTTGTTCTCCATTTATGAATGTAATTTTCATTATATTTGAAGCCATTTCCCAATTGTCTTGTTTTTAAATGGCCATAAATATTTCAATTGTCCTTCTACATCCTACATTGCGTTAGCATTCAACATATGCCTATGGCATCTACTGTCAACTATTTTATCTAAAGTATGTTTCATACATGGAATAGAATTTCCATCCAACTCAATCCAAATACAAATTTCCAAGATTGTAATGGGAAAAAAAAAATTCAATTTCTAGTTGGATTTGTTAGTTCATTTGATTTTCTTGTAAATTACTTTCCTATGGTTCTCTTTTGGTTGCAGTTGTTCAAGTAATCATAACTTTCATTTGTCAACTCCTGAATGAAAATTTAAAATGCATTACTTGTCAAGTAGCCATGATCAAAAAACAAAACACACAGAGACAAATACACATCATGCACCATTTTGTCTCTTTCATTTCAACAAGGTTGTTTCATTTTAAGGTCTTGCAAATGACACTCTTATGGTTCTCTAATACTTTCTCATGGTTTTGAGATGTCATTGATGTGAATGGCTTCATCTATGGTAATATTGTGGAGAACCTTCAACACTTGGACCTGGTTCGCCATTCATTCCCTTGAATGATTCTACCACACTTCCAGTGTTCCAATGTCATCGTCACTCCAAGATCCTTGCATTCTTGGTGGAGTTTGAAGGTCTACTCTCACCAATGGCACCATTGCATTTGTCCCCCTACAATAAACAAGTGTTGGTGATTCAAACTCATCTTCCTCTGGGTCGCTTTGGTTCTTTGACCACTTTTTGTTGATGAAAGAATACTTATTTGGAAACACAAACCCAATAGATAATTGGACTGCCTAAACAGTCGAGTTCTGTAGTTCCGATTTGTCAAGTGTGTTGGCCATGGATTATCTCTTGGAGGTTGTAGTAAATTGATCAAAAAGTCTTCATCAAACATCCAAATCATTGTTGCATAGATTTTGTAGTCCTACAAATTGTTCTTTGTTACCCAATATCCAACTTGTACTCGGTATTCTGCATAGATGGACTTCATTTCTTTCTTCCCAACAACAAGGTACAAGTCTAAGTCTTGAGGAGTTCGACAAGCCATGTTTGTTGTCTTTTTCAAAATGGAGCAAAGTAATTGAAAGTGGAGAAATTGTGTAGAAAACTCACGACACCACAAAACAATAACTGATAATTATGTCCATGAAAATTCTTAGATTAAATACCCACCTTTCTAATAATTAGAACATGGTTTGCATTGCATTATAATAATATCTTAACATGTGTAACAACGGCCACAAATTTGTTGCATTTAATGACAACGACAATTAGATTTTATATGGAGAGTGGCATTGCTAGGTTGCAAATAAATATCCATAACAATGTATTTGTTAATTTTTTGCGTTCTCTTCTTACATTCCTATAGTAATGCCCTTATTTACCTAACCGTTTGTAGTATACATTTATAAACTATGCACCAATTTCTCAATGTGTTTTCAGAATAGCTACTTCACAATAATGTTGTTAGAATAATTAAAATATCTTTTGTTAGAAGATTTTTGTATTGTATAAATAATTATTGTATTTGACCACCTATGTTTGCTGACAAGTTCATGTTATAGCATTGTTTAATTTGTCTCCCATTACAACAATTAGTATGGCAATGACCACAAATGATGTGGTAGTGCAAAATATGTTTCTATTGATAGATAATATTTTGTCACATAAGACATGTATGAAACCAAGGGATAGGATTCTTAATAAAGGTGCCGAAAACATTTTTTCTTTTTCAACACATGGTGCACCAACCTTGGTAGATTTTTATACTTATGTTGAATTGAACAAAGACACTATTGTTGAATGTCCACATGAATTAATGGCATATAAAATAATAAAAGTGGAATAAATGCAATGTTGTGGTAAATGTAGAAAGGATTTAACTAGGTAGTAAGGGTGGAGTAAATGCAACTTCAAGTATAAATTGGGAAAATTAATAGTAGAGGGGAAAAAATGCAATTTGATTTGTTGCCAACGTTCATTTGAAAGTCCATCCTTTTTTAATCATCCATTTTTGCATCCAAGAAAATCATTCATCCATGACATGTGATAAAATATTTTTCCACATCACCAAATATTCCATCCTATGTGTCAAAGAATATTTCGTTGATGTCAACAAGATATTCTTGAAAGGATTCCGTTGGGCTCACTTGTTTATGTTCACATGCTCATCATTCACACGCTCATGAAATAACATCCTTGCAATTCTTATTGCAATATCACCAACTTTTGTAGCTATTGGATTAAACCTTATTATTATGATGCTTGCAAATCTTGTAACCCTCAAAACAATTATCCTTGTATTTGGTTTTGCTGGAAATTCCACTTCATCAAAAGTAGAAACCTTGGATTAGATTCTTATGCTCATGGCTCATCATTGACATCATTAGTCAATCTTGTCAATACATTTCATGCAAAAAAATCATTATCTTCCTTTCACCATCGGACTAAATAGGTTAGAACCTTGAGTGGCATATGACTATTCATTTGCACTCTCTAGTTACCATTTAAGTCCTTAATTTGACTTTACACAGAGTCTCCAATTGATGAGTTTGGATGTACCTCCACTTGCTTCTACCTTTAGAATTTTTTCTCCCTCCTAGAACTTCTCAACTCCTAGTATGAAAAATCTAATAAAACAATCTAAAAAAGTATATCTTTTGGGTATCCAAATATCCCCAAACCTGGGTATTTCACCTTTCTTTTCAAATCTTGAAAGAGCAACACTAGGGGATGTAGGAAGTGAAAAATAACCTACACTTGAATTGTGCAACTCTATTCCACTCTCTAATTCCATCACATATTTTGATCCATACTTGTGCCTGCGTATCAAACCTTCTATGATTGATTTTGACTGCAAGATCTCCAACCAATGCTTCCCTTGGATCTTTCCCCATAATGTTCACCACCCCAAAGCCATGCAACCACAATATCATAGGTCATAAAGATGGATTTTGATCTATGCCTAGGTTGTCAAACTTATGGATAACTTGTTGCTCAAATAGTTCTTGTGTAGTCAAATCTTGATCATGATCACTAGTATTGGAATCTAACATCTTATCTACATATTAAGAACCTACAACTATCTAACATAAACTTCTACACTCATCATCCTAGTTTGACCGACATGCTCTAATACCAAAAAGGGGTGCATACAAGTCTATATGCACATTATCACAATAGAGTAATGCTTAAATGCATCAATACAACAAACCTTGAAAACACACAACTAATGTAATAGCATTGCATCTATTTATAACCTAGTGACAAAATGACTTTATGGACCTTGATGAATTAGCTCACTCTGGATTTCCTCTCTTTGTGGACTATCATGGCCTTATATTGGGGTATCCTGATAACAAACAAATTTTGCACATAGTCTTCCCAAAATCCCAATAATCCCAATAGAGACATTGGTTTGGAGATGGTAAAAATATGGACAATCAATGTTTATAGTGGTCTCTTCATATTTTCCTAAGAATTTCCCACTACAGAGAACTTTTTCAAAGCTCCCAAACGTTTAGGAGTTTTTTCCAAGTCCCAACATAATTTTCAAGCAAGTTCAACTTGAATAGGAACCCCACTAAGGCCAGTCCAAATAACCCCCTTGAACCTCTCATCACCTCCATCTTAAAAACTTTATTGACACCTTAACTCCTAAGGCTCTATTCATCAGCTTTAGCACAATGGAAATCCTAAAGCAAACATGAATAACCTAGTTAAAATCATAAGCTTCAAGCATTCCTCTTAAAAACTTCCATACAATAAAACGAAATTGAGGTGAATTTGAGTTGAAAAACTAAAGTGCTTAACTATTATCGTCGTCAGATATTTATTTCCTTTCCCCACCAAGTGCATCCTTCTTCCATTTAGCAACTTTCCATCATCTTCATCACACAACCAAGGAAAATCTAGGAAACAACACTCCACCACCAACTTCTAATATGGGCACTGACATTCCATGAAGAACATACCAAATTCCATAACTTGCAAACAACAAAAACAGAAGAAAATAACAAAGATATCAAGAAGGAGAATGCAGCTCCTCTAAAGTTCATGATCATGAATTGTTCCCTCTCTTAGCGTTTTTTGCCAGTACATCCATCAACATAGTAAATCATTCATTAGGGCAATCTCACCCCACTTCATTTGGTTAAAGCTTAGTCATCCAAAAAATTTGTTGACACAAATCCTAATCACACCACTTGAAATTTTTAGAGAAGAAATGTGGGTATATGCAACCATCCTATTTGCAATCACATACAACTATGTGTTGTTTGCAACTATTTTCGCAATTACTTACCAATTTCATCAAATTTGGGGTGGATTTGCAAATATACTGCAACTTATGTGCAACTACTATCTTCTTCATCCTCCTATGTGAATGCTTCTAGGATTATATTCATCCATGAATAAGCATCCGTGACCCATTAATACATGTGCAACCAAAAATGAATCATAAATTGATGTACAATGTGTATTAGGACATGATAAACATACATATTTGGGGTTATACAACTAAAAAGTCTACTTGTACTACAATAAATATGTATTATGAATATTATCAACATATTTGTAAGGTTTAATATAATGTTTTTGTGAAAATTACATTAAAGGTATATTAAAGGTGTAAAAAAATGATTTAAAATTATATAAATATATATATATGAATAATTATGATTCAACTAATTAATATTGAATAATTATTTCATTAATATTAACTGGTTTTTAATAGTTGATAATTCATAATTAATAGTTAATATTTAAAACATTGGGAATTAAATATTAATAAAATTCAAAAATATGAATATTACATAACTATTCATCTAATATTAATTAATTCATACCTACTTGAATTTTAATTTTAATTATTGTTCGTCTGATATTTAATACTTAATTCGATAATTTAAAATTAAATATTATTTAAATTTTAAACTGTTAATATTAACCCATTATTCATTTCATATTATTAACCAATAAAAATTTAGAATGTAGTGTTCAATTAGTTTTTATTAATAATTAATTACTTAGTTATTGAGATTAGATACTAATTAATAAATAAGCATTATAATTAATTGATTCATGTTCCACGTAAGTTATAATTATTCAAGAATTAATTAGTTATTAAGATTAAATTTTATTTAATAAACTACAAGTGGTTATTGATTGATTGATGTTAAATATTAAATAAATTATAAATATGAATTATTTATTTACTCATTAAAATTAAATACTACTTAATAAACTAAAACTAACTATTAATCGATTGATATTACATATTAAATAAATTACAATATTAATTAATTAGATATTAATGAACTAATTATTTTATTAACTAATTAGGAATTAAATATAATTAAATAATAACTAATTGAATTTTAATATTCAGATATTTTAATTAATAAACTAAAACTAGTTATTAATCAATTGATAGTACATATTATATATTAAATAGAATATAAATAGAATATAAATATTTTCATTAATTAATAACTATAAATAGTTAATTAATCAATTAGTTATTTATCAATGTATTTTTTATATGAAATAATTATTTATTTCATTTTAAATATTTTATTAATGATTAAATGACTATTAATTGATACTTGATTGTTCATATTAATTAATTAATTAATACTAAATTTTAATTAATGTTTACAATTATGACATATTATAATTATTAAGTAGATAGGAAGTTAGTGAATTAGTTAATTAATTAGTGAAATAACTAGTTAATGAGTGAGTTATTTACTTATGGAGTTGACACAATTGAAAAGGAAATCAAATTGTATGGGATAAAAAATCTAGTCACAACCTAGTTGCAAACTATTTGCAACTAAATTTTTTATCCCATATTGTTTGGCTTCCCATTGAAATGTGTCAACTATATAAGTAGATTCATTATAAACATTGAGATACAAAAGATTGGCCAAATGGGATGAGCCAATTGAAAAAGTTTAATCCTAATTTGGTTAAATCTAAAATAAATTAAATTAAATTAAAAAATGTCCTACCTACCTACCTACTTCAACCTACTTACCTACCTACTTAGGCCTACTTCTACCTACCCACCTATTTTTATTTTAAATGTTTCAAAAATCATAAATGTTGCCACATAACACAAAACTATTTGTCCACATGTATGAGTCAAAAACCTTAAAAAAAATGGTTGTGATAAAAATTTTCGTAATAAATTTGATTTATTTAATATTCTTTAAATTTTCCATTTGGCAACATGACATTGGTCATTAATTACATGATAGTTGCATGTGTTACATGGTCAACAAATGAAAAATACAATCAACTCAAATACATATTTCATCCATTGTCTATGTGATGACCTCATCATTTGCAACTAACGTCTTATGCAACTTGTCCCATGCAACTATAAATCATTTTAGTTGCAAATGTTATTTGCCAATAAAAATTAGTTGTAAACTATAGTAAAAAATATGCAAATTTCTTTTAATGTACCTTCAAAATAAATCCTCCTTCCACCAAAAGATTTGGCATTTCAATAACCATGTCCTCTATTCGCCCATCAAGGAAATGAACTTGTACTTCCATGTCATTCAGTGATGGAGGACAAGTTTGCCGCATCGAACAAATAGGGTTTTCACTTGTGGTTGCACCTTTGAACACACTATAACTCCAGCTCGCCCGTTGCCATCCTATCAATAGCCCAAATGGAAGAGCATTATATCCTTGTAGTATGAAATGACATTGCCACAAAGCTTACATTCCACCTTACCTTGCTTGTCTTCTGGCATCAAATACCATGGATTACACACATTCCACCTTCCCTCCGTCGAAAAAACACAAAAATAATAAGCTTGATTAATAAAATTAGGGTATTTAACAATAAGATCAACCTCCACCTTCAAGGCTACAATTGAAATTCAACACCAATTACAAATGAATATGACAATTTGAAACTTCAAACAACCATAAAGATTTCACCCCTCCTTCCCAAGGTATATATGACAATGGTTGCTTGTTAAATAACACAAGGCCCATACACTTCAAAGGAGACTAAGTTGAGATTGCAAGGTTTATTTTTTATTATGAGGTAGCAGCAAATTTTGTCGCCAAATCAATGGTGAAGATAATCCACCGTTAATCAAATGATTGAATTCTAGAGTGAAAACTTTCGATTACCTTACTTATGGGGATGAAAAGCTTTCCATTGCCACAAGATTTGTGATAGAAAGCTATCAATAGCCATAGGATTGGTGACAAAACACTTTTGATCATCGTAGGTCATCCTATGGTGACCAAAAGTTTTCGGTCGCCACACGAATGGCAACCAAAAAAATTTAATTACTAATTTTACAATGACAAAAAAAATTTAGCCACTAATCTTGTAACAACCAAATCCATTTTCAATTGCCATATGTAATGGGGGCAACCCAAGTGTAAAAAAAAACAAATCTTGCATCAGTCATGACTAAAACATCAATCAAAATAGATGTCAACATGATGTTTGATGCAAAATGGTCACATCGTGTCAATTTTGATAACCTTGTTTATGACATGACTTGACATGACTTGACATCATGTGATATCTATGCATGAGATTCAAAAAAGTTTCATTTCCACTTTCTTGCATTTATGTGACCAACTACATGTGTTAAAGAACTATTGTTTTGTTTATTCATCGATAGTTCACCCAAGTTGATAGAGGCCACATGCACACAAGAAATGCTCCAAGTCAAGCATAAACAAATGGCCAAAGATGTCAATGCATAAGAAATGAAAAGCTCAATTACCTTTATAGTACAAACGCAACATTTTCCCCCTAATTTGCATTCAAAGTTTTGAAATAAAAAATAATGTTTGGTCCAAAAGTTGTGTACCTTTTGATTATTTGTGGGGTTGATGTTGAAAAGTCTCCAAGCACAAAAAAATTACTAATTACATTAGAACAACACATTATTGAAAAAAGAAAACCAATTTCTAAAAAATGGTTTGAATTTTTTGATGTCTTTATTAGAAAAAATCATGTCACATGAAAATGAATGTTTATTCACCAATGACAATGACACAACTAATAAGGTAAATTAAAGCAATGCCCAACATAGGTATTTGGTCAAAATTGTAAATAATAATAATAATAATAATAGATAAATTGAATTTTTGGGTTGAAGAATAAAATATTTTTTATTGATTCCAATGATTATGATAATTACAAAGTTGAAATCTCTATTACAAAAAACTAAGGCTTAGTTCTCTTCTTCACTGAAAAGGCACATGGATGAGTGCAAACGAACACAACTTTTGAAAACCTTGAACAAATGGCAACAAATTCCTTTGTAATGTGAATAAAAGGTGTCCATCTCTATGTTGTCCCATGCTAAAAATGCCCTAGCAAAATATAATTCTTTAATTATGAGGATGAACACCATAGAGATCACAAAATCTAATCATGAATACTTGTGGATGGAAAAATAGCCATGGGCCTTAATTGCATCATGCCATTCTAGAACCAATGTAAGAGTTCCTTTTTAAAAAAAAGTTGTGACACTTTTTTTTGTGATTTTGTGAGGATTATGAAGATATATTATGTTAAATTTTACACACCTTATAATACAATGTAGAAAAGAAATAGATGATGAGTGTTTTAAAGCTTATAGTGATATATTTGATTCCAACATTGACAATTTCTTACATCCTTGTTAAACCATTTTAGTGGATTATTGAACCAATCACTAACATTCATGAAAATATTTTTAAATGTTATTTTATGAATAAAAAATACCATTAAGTCCAATCAATGTGCTTGAAGCACTATAGGTTCTAACCATGCACACATGTGATAATGGTTCACTATTGCCAAAAAGGTGAAGTTAAATATCATGTTCACATGCAACTTTTAACCTCATTCAAAAGTTTTGGAGATTCATTATGAGAAGTTGTGTTCACAAAAACTTTGTTACCTTGCAACTAGAGTTTTGAAATACTAATCTACAATTACATTACAATTATCCCATGGAAATACAGGGAATTAAAAAATAAAATGCCATGTTAGAAATTTATGGAATTTTATTGTAGTTGCATATTAATCACAAGATGGACCCTTATATGGATGAATATATGCATTGTACATATGGTTTTTGTCAACCATGTTTGACTTTGACAACAAGTTATACAACATTAATTCACATATGACAACTACAAATACAACTGAAATAAATGAACATTCATTAACAATTTTTTGCAAGTACTTTACAACTACTATATTAAATCTTTGTGCAACTATCCAACTATCAGCTACAATAATAGTACTATAATTATTTAGTTATCATATAATTAGATATGGATACAAAAATATTATTATTATATTACATTAATAATTCGCATTAATATTAATTTTAATATAATAATAATAATATTATTATTATTATTATTAACTATTATGAATTAAAATATTTAATAAACCAAAAAATATATATTATGTTATGGTGAATTGTCCATCACCAATTGTTGGTCGATGATTGAGCAATTTTAAATCTTTTTTGCTTTTTGTATATTTTTCATGATGTAAACATCATAGGAATGCCAAGGTAAGTTCTATATTCTATGTTTAAAATCCAAAGGTAAAATAACAACATAAAAGAGCCATGAAGGAAACAAATGTGTTGAATTGTAAAGTGTGAATTAGGCCACTGACCCCATTTACTTTTGACAATCATATCTTCTTCATTTGGTGTCATTTTTGAGCAATTTAAATGGTTGTGGGTCTACCAAGTCAAAAGTTAAAAAAACCTTTTACATTTGAAAGGCAAAAGGGCAATGTCTTAGGTTTAAGCTCTCTAAAAGCTTAAGTGTTCATTCACCAACCTATCTTGTAATAATTACAAGTAAATTACAACTAAAATGTAACTAATTTTTTATCACATATTGTATGTCCTACCTTTCAAGTTTGCAAATTACATAATTAAGTCATTAGAAGAAATCTTGTTCATTTCATTATAAGAAAATCATGTCCTTTACAACTTGTCTTATGCAACTAAAAAATATCCTTTGCAACTAGAATTAGTTGCAAAGGACATGATTTCTCATAGTAATTTTGACCTTTTGATTATGATTATAGATGTAAAGAAAGTTCAAATCAATTACTTTTACAACTACTATTAAATTATTTTTGCATTTCATTTTAGTCATAAATGTTTATAGTCATACATGTGACGATTATAATCACATATGCAACTACATTGTTCACATAACCAAAATTAAGTAAAAAATGTGATTATAGGTTGAAATTACTATATGTTTGCATGGAAAAGTAAAAGAAGACACACATTTATCATCCATTTTTTTCTCTAGATGCATTGACAAATGAAAATGTAGATGTTTTTACAACTATTTTAATAACTATACCATTTGTACATTAATGACCAAACCATATGTGGTAGAGTCATCATTATTTCAATTCTTTATAATCAACTTGTGTATAAACATATATTGACACTAGCAATACAAGGTATGCATATTACCATCTGAAGGAGTTAAAATCATGGTGTCTTAATGACATTAAAACAACTATAATTGACATGACATGAAACATATAAGCCAAGAACCTTTAAGTTTACAAAAAACATTATTCAAAGTTAACATGCAAATGTATCAAATTAAAAATTTGCAAATCCACATTTCACTCTTAAAAGACAATTGTTTATTCTAGAAAGCTTAACATACCAATGATGAAATGACATGTTGGCCAACCCATTATATAGGTAGTATTTATAACCTATCATAGCCTAGTTTACTAAACTTAATTAGTTTAAACTAGTTAGGCTATGTAATGTAAACCTAGCTAGGCTAAGTAGGTAAGTAGGTAATAAGTAGGATACATAGCATTCCAAGTTATTTTAGATTGTTTTATCCTATTTTATTTTACATTATTATACCTTGAAATAAAATATTTTGTAATGACTGAAAATGACCTAGATGGAATAATTTAGAATGATCTAAAATAACTTAGGGTGGAATAATTTAGAATAGTTGAAAATAACCTAGCATAATTGAAAATAGCCTATGGTATAATAGTTTGAAATATCTTAGGGTGGAATAACTTAGAATAATCAAGATAGCCTAAGGTGAATAACTTATAATAGTTTAAATTAATTTAGGTTAGAATAACTTATAATAACCAAGAATATCCTAAGGTGGAAAAGCCTATAATAGCCAAAAATAGCCTAGGCTAAAATAGGCTAAAATAACCCAGGGTGGAATATTTAAAAATAGTTGGAAATAATCTAAGATAAAGGTAATTAATTAATTAGGTAAATGAGGTAATTAATTAATTAAATAGGCTAAGTTGTAGAGTAGGTAGGTTAAATAACATGTATTTTATTGTGTGAATATGTAACAAAGGATGTGATAGTGTTATAACATAATATTGTGATGTTTTCCTTTCATTAGGATTTATCCCATATCTTTTGTCTATAGTTCAATCTTTTAAAATATACACCAAGGCAAATTAACTATGGTATGCACTATAAACATTCAAAGTGCATGTGCGATTTGGGACAAGCCAATAAAAAAGGCTTATACCAACAAAATAAATCTAGGATCCTACCTACCTATCTACCAAGCTAATTTAAGCTAGGTTACTTATTCTAGGTTAGCTTAGCCTAGCCTAACTTAACTTAACTTAGTTTAACCTAAACTACCTCATCACTAAATTAACCTACTTGCCTTAACCTAGACTAGATAATTGTCATGATGGACGACCCCCCGCCCCTCCCCCTCTCCCCCCCGCCCCCCCCCCCCCCCCCTCACATCTCCACCCCCATCACCCACATCCCCCCTACACTCCCCACAA
>Ga0116227_10002751_pt1 | contig 39671 bp, 24 predicted proteins | sample S1TSphgellanicum_FD_89693 | JGI IMG/M metagenome (GOLD analysis project Ga0116227, IMG submission 89693) | Host-associated microbial communities from peat moss isolated from Minnesota, USA - S1T2_Fb - Sphagnum magellanicum MG | ecosystem: Host-associated > Plants > Peat moss > Unclassified...
GGCTACCTATAATTTATATTCATAAATTTTCATTACTTTTTTCCTTGGGCTATTTGTGAGGGCATAAATTGGGGGGACATAGGTTGATATAAACAAATTTAATTTGAGGCTAAACTCATTTTGGGTTTTTTTTTTTTTTTTTTGGTGGAAGAACCAAAAATCTGAAGTTTAGGATTTAGGTTTTAAACCACATGTTCTTCATTGGAGGCAATGATTTATGAATCCTATGAAGTTTTGGCATCAATAAACAATAGTTTAAAAAAAAATTCAGCAAGAGGGAAACCTTAATTTTCTAAAATTTCGACATTTAAAAAAATAATATTTATTTTTGCCGAACTTGAAAAGATACTACAATATGTGTAAGGTTCGTGCTCTGAATTTTCATTGATGAAAAAGGAAAAAGATGGATGAATATCTGATCATATGAATGAAAAAAAATTGTCCATTCATTATGTTGGAGAATTACAACCCTCTCGACTCTTTCATGTTTTTCAGTCCCAGCTCTTGAGTTATCCCCCCTTAGTGCATGGGACCTTAAAGCATGGAAGAGCCTCTAGGGTTGCCATTCTCCTATACTACAATAACCAAAGAGTAGTCAGACCAGGAAATTTTTGCAGGCATGGCAAAGGGGAGTGAGTAGTGGTGCACCAAGTTAATTTCAAAATGTTTCAACTTATTGTGGAGAAGGATTTGAATATTGAACAAAATTTTCACTGAAAATTCATTTAAATCAAAACAAAAAAATATAGAGCAATTTGAAAACATTCATGGTATTCTTGGAAAGTCCTCAATGAGTAAGATTTAATTAAGGTGACTTGAAAATTTGAAAATTCATTTAAATCAAAACAAAAAAATATAGAGGAATTTGAAAACATTCATGGTATTCTTGGAAGGTTCTCAACGATTAAGATTTAATTAAGGTGACTTGAAAATTTGAAAATTCATTTAAATCAAAACTAAAAATATAGAGGAATTTGAAAACATTCATGGTATTCTTGGAAAGTTCTTTAATGAGTAAAGATTTAATGAAGGTGACTTGAAAATTTCTAGACCTATGGTGTGAGAAATATTGAAAATTGAATAATTATTGTCATTGGAAATTCAATTCAATTCAAATACAAAGAAATGATTTTGGAAGGAAATTTTAGTTGGGTAACCTGTTCACACTTGGGCCAACAACACAAACAACACTAATGTTTTGTAAAGCATCGTTGATTTACCTTTTTTTTGGTATTTTGGGTACCCTCATTGGTTTTAAGATTGCCAAATTAAGTGCCAACATGTTAGGGTAGCTTTCACCTATCAAAAATTTAACCATTAGCCTATTAAGATAACTTTAAATTGGTGGAAGTTATTGGAAATTTTTTTTTCCCCTACTTTATGTAGGGGAAAGTATTGGATATAAGGCATTTTAGATTTGAGGTTATGTCTTGAGATTTAAAAAAAAAACCTTTAATAGGTTAAAGGAAAGGGTCGAAAATTAAAAAGGGTTTATATTTGGAGTTTTCTCCTATACATGATTTTAAAAAAAAATGAACAATTAGAGTTCATACAAAGGAACAAGAAACCTTTTGCAAATTTTTGGGTGTTTTTCAAGCCCAGCCTCTTTGGATTGCCCACATGTTCCTTTGGTGCATCATCAAATTTTTCTGCCCATTATTTTGTGAGCGATCGGTCTCATTTTCACAAAGCTCTTTGCAGCAACAACTTATTTGAGAAGTTGGGCACTTTGTTGCACTTATCTTCATTGCTAGATTTTTATCAAACAATTGTCCATTTTTATTGGAGGCAATGTGTGTCAAAAGTTATGGTTTCCTCCTTTCCAAGCCCACTTAAGGTTGGTGTGGGAACTCCTTCCTTTTTTGGATGTGGTGACTTGCATCTCCCTTTTGTGTAGTTTGTAAAAAGGAAAGTACATAACATTTCAAATAAATTGCACAACCATTCTTTCTCCAATGTTATATTTGACAGATTTTCTGATTCACATCATGCACACTTGAGGTTTTGCAAGGGATTTGGGGTGAGTACTTGAGTTTTTGTGCACCTAGTCATTACATCTTTCCATTGATTTTAAATGTGTTTTTTTCAACATTGTGCATCAAATTGGACTTTTCTTGTCCTTTAGTTCTTGGGGTTGATTCAAGGCATTCAAGTTTGTGGCCAACTTCTAAATCCAATGGGGACCCATTTTTTTATTATTCGTATGGTGGAGAACAAAATACATCTCATGATGCTAATTGGGATATTTTTCCTTTCATTGTAGGAATATGGGGTTTCATGTTTCACATGAGCAAATTCACTATCTTGCCATTATTTTTCATTTAATCTTTTCATTGATAGGTTGATATCATGTCATTAGCTGATTGCATCCACATGTTGCCCAATGTTTGTCATTGACTATTGCACCCAAACATATTTGATTTTGAAGGTTGCTTCATTTTGTGGGGGTGATCACAATAGTGACACAAACTCAAGCAAATGAAGGACTTTACCATGATCAACACCCACCGTATTTGTTTCTTTCTTTTGCTATATAGGTTTTTGATTGCTTGCATCAACAAGTGAACACTTTTTTTCATGAATCAGGTGACATGTAGTGGTCGAAAAATTGTTCTAGTGACCCTCCTTTAGCTACTTTGCATGCTTTCTATAAACAGAGGATGTCAACAGCTTTGCAGAGAGGGGAAGCCACCTCTATTTATTTTTAGGCATGTTGTCATTGTTGGTGAGGGCTCTTTTGGGCTTAGTGTTCTTTCAGTCTTCCCATCCCCCTTGTTTTATTATTATTATATGCTCCTTGTGATTGGTGGGGGCCTTTGGAACATGATTTGTTTCAATGCCCCTTTGACTGACTCTGGGTTCTACTCTTTTGATTCAGACTTAGGTCCTCCCTCTTTGTTCCTTGTGTTCACCCCCTCCTTGCTGGGTGCTTTGTTCAATGGAGTTTGCCAGGGTTTCAAAAACAAACACATGTGCTGAACATTCCTCAAAATGTGTGTTTGGGGGGAGGGGGGGTAGAACGTTCTGCACTCTCTCTCTCCCTTATGACACATGCAGAGCCGAACATTAAATTAAGAAAGTGCAAAAAAAACAAAAAAATAAAAATAAAATCATAACTCGGAGGCTACTAGGTACTAAGTGACAAAATGCAAAATCCCCGCCCCCGCCCCCCCCCGACTCCCCTTCCCCCGCAACCCCCTCGTATGATTGGCACCCACCCAGAATTTGAATTTCAAAGTTTGCGGGAACAAGGGGGAGGGGGGGGAGAGGGGCCGGACGAGGCGGGATTCGAACCCGGAACGGTCCAATTCTCCTGACCCTTCTTCTTCCCTCCTGGCTCCTCCGCTTTCTGGGATTTCGTTCTTTGCCCTAATTCAAGCTCTGCCTTTCCTGTACGCTAGTTTTCCGGACTTCTTCTCCTTGTTCGCAGTTGCAATTTGTGCATGGATTTTGCTGGCGATTTTTGTGGCGAGTTCGCGGGCTTCATTGCCGTTGCTCTCTTTCCGCAAACTTGAAAAAAAATTGGAGGTTTTTGTTTTACCACATTTTGCGGTGTTGTGTTGTTGGGACTCGGGAGTATATATATTTGTTTTGCCTTGCTGCTGATGCGATGGTCACGTGTGCTCTCGGCTATTTCCGGAAGCGTGGAGATGCAACATAAGCACCAGAGAGAGAGAAAATATACACACAAAAAATTGCCAAATACAGCATTCTTGTGTTTGAGGGAATAAACAAACGTCTTGAAAACTTTTTTGTTTGCTTTTGCAGAAGTGCTATTCCTGGAAGCGGAGGAATCTGGAAAAACCTGTTTGATTGTCGTCGGTATTCTTCACCTGATGATCTCCTCCTTGCCTTGTCTTCCTGGAGTCATCATCTTGTTCGCTTCCCTCCCAAACCTGTTGATTTCTTCCATCGTTCTTCTTGGCTTCTAGCGGCTCATGCGGCGCGAGCTTCTTCCTCTTGACGCGATTCCGGGGTTTTCGCATTCAGTCAAAATCGGTTGCAACGCTGGCAATTGCTAGAGTTTCTAGCTCTCTCCGCGGGAGTTGTGCGCCTCCAGACTCCGAGAGTACATTTGCCATCCTATTTTACGGTATAGAGCGAATCGATACACGCCAAGAATCGCAATCTGTTTTTTGTCACATTCTTGACAGCTGATGCGTACGTTGTTCTTGTATAGCATCTCCTTTGTTTGATTTGTTCTACAGTGTTGTCTTCTTTTATGTCTTCTTCTTCGCCCTTTTGTCTCAACAATTCTCCATTCTTCCGCAAGATGATCTTCTCTTCAGATTGACGAATCAATGGCAACATTGCTTGCAGTTGCGAGGAGTTTGTAGTCCCTGGTGTATACACTTCTGCGTTTGTGGAAGCAGGAATCAAGATCAAGGAGGAAGGGGCAGACAGAGCTCCATTATATCAGGCTACAATGACTCTATAGATGTGGCGCTCTTCGTCATCTCTGATCCAGAAGCTCGATCCTCGTTGTGTATTTCCGTCAGATTGATTACCTGTATATTGTCTCCAATTCCTTCTCTCATTCTCTGTCTGTGCAATGCTCTATTGATGCTTTGCACAGTTTGTTCTCCTTCCATGAGATTGCCAGTCTTCGAGCTTTCTTTGACATGCGAGCTTCAGAGGAAAGCGACCACGAGTCCTGCAAGCTCGAAGACGTTTGATAGTACAGAGTTTTGATCCTAAAAACACACGGGCGAACTGTGAGACGTCCCCGGCGCCTTTGACTCCTTGGCTCTAGAAGAGGCCTTCCTCAGCAATAATAATGGAAGGTTACGAGAAACTGGAGAAAGTCGGCGAGGGAACGTATGGCAAAGTGTACAAAGCGCGGCACAAGAAATCGGGGCGTTTGGTAGCTCTCAAGAAAACCAGGCTGGATATGGAAGAAGAGGGCGTGCCTAGCACAGCGTTGCGTGAAATCTCCCTCTTGCAGATGCTGTCTCAGAGTATCTACATTGTGAGGTAGGTCTCTGGACTTTGGAACTGATTTCAGATTGTCTGTAACATACAGGGAGAGGACAGGAATCCAATTGTCTTGATGATCATACATGAACAATTGCGTGCTGATCAGATCAGAAATAAGATCCTCTCTGCATGCTGATTGTGCTTATGATCATCAGAGAATGGAGTTCAGGCCGTGGCTGATCTTGAAGCTTTTTTGTCTGCCATTTCTTCTGCTCAATTGATGAGCAGATCTGCTTTCGATAAGAAAATTCTACAAAGGAATTTGGACCCAGAGTGACATTTTCCCCTTGTTTTCCGATGCCTCTGATGCAGGCTGCTGTGTGTGGAGCACATAGACAAGAATGGGAAACCACTGCTATACTTAGTCTTTGAGTATCTTGACACAGACCTGAAGAAGTACATTGATGCACATGGACGGAGTAATAAGAACCCTCTTCCCACAAACATAATCAAGGTAATGATAGAATACAAGAGCTGCAATACCCAATTTAACCTTCACTGGAGATTTGGTTTTTTCTGTGTGTTTTTGCTGTGAAAGAAAGAGTCTTCACCTGTCTTCCTGTGGCTGAAGATGCCTTACGCTTGATGTGGGTGCAGAGCTTCATGTATCAGTTGTGCAAAGGAGTTGCACACTGTCATAGCCATGGTGTCATGCACAGGTATGTCATGAATTGAGTACAGATCTTGCCTACAAATGTGCTTCTGGATCTCCTACCCATTGTCGAGAGTGAGAAAATTTTTTTCTCTAAAGTTTGTTTACACTTTGACAGGGATTTGAAACTACAAAACCTTCTAGTGGACAGAGAGAAAGGGCTTCTTAAGATTGCTGATCTTGGATTAGCCAGAGCTTTCACTGTACCTCTCAAGAGCTATACTCATGAGGTCAGTATTTCAATTTCTGTGCTCCCCATGCAAACAGCATCTTTACAGCAGCCACTCTTTTTTTACCATGAGCTGTAGTAGGTTGTGCACCAACATCTGATTCTGCTACATGTTTCGTGGTTGTTGTTTCAGATTGTTACTCTCTGGTACAGGGCACCTGAAGTTCTGCTAGGAGCAACCCATTACTCAACACCAGTGGACATCTGGTCTGTTGGATGCATATTTGGTAAGTAGCCTAATCATATGGTAGCATTAGTATTTGAGCTGCTATAGAACGTAAAGGATAGTTTTCAAAGGAGAGTGTTCCATGTATTGTTTGCTGAGCTCACAGACTTACTGCCATTTCCTGTAATGCCTTGCAGCTGAATTGTCTCGCAAGTCACCTCTGTTTCCTGGAGACTCTGAGCTCCAACAGTTGCTTCACATTTTCAGGTGATGCATATGTCAATGTTTGTGTCTATTATTATGTTAATCTCCATGCTGTCTATCTCAAGGATGATGACTGTGTGTCATTAGTATCAAGAGAGGCTAAAGAGCATTTCTGTGTTGACTATTTTACTATTGTGCTAAAAGTACACTGGTTGTATGCAGGCTTCTGGGAACACCCACAGAGGAGGTCTGGCCAGGAGTCAACAAGCTCAGAGACTGGCATGAGTATCCACACTGGCAACCACAAAGTATTTCACGAGTTGTGCCGGACTTGGATCCACAGGGTGTCGACCTCCTTTCTGTATGTCCATCTTCACTCTTTTTTGTATGCTTGTAAGACATAATGCAAGTCTTGGAGTTCTGGTTGCTCTGAAGAAACAGGAATGTTGTTAGCATTGAAACAGCAATTTCTCTAGAGATTGATTGAGATCACTAACTATCTCAATGGGTGTCATGGGATTGAAACTGCAGAGGATGTTGCAATTCAATCCTGCAAAGCGCATCTCTGCCAAGGCGGCTCTTCAGCACCCATTCTTTGATGACCTTGACAAGTCACAGTTTTGATTGTCCAGTCATTCCTTCTGAACCACATAAGAGATACGGACAGAAGACTATGCAATTGAATCCAGAACCAGAACCACTAGGATATATTGTGTCTGTAAGGCAGGGGTAACCACCTAAGGGAGAGGAAATTCGCATAGAAAGAATCTCTCATCTGATTGCAGATCACCCATCTTGTCATCTGCAGTAGTCATCTCCTTTCAGATGAGATTACTCCCATTCACATAGACAGCACCTCACATTGGATTGCAGATCACCCGTCTTGTCATCTGCACTAGTCATCTTCTTTCTGGTGAGCTTACTCCCATTCCTGTGACTACAATTCAAAGCAAAAAAAGTAGAAAAAAAAATTCAATGTCACACTATATGACATGGTTCTGCAATCTTTGAAGCTCTGATGTTTGTTTCAACAGTTCTAGGGAGATTTCAGAACTGCAAAACCATTCTTGTGTAATTGGTCGCCAAGTCCAATCATTCATGCATGTTTGACTGTATTGGTCTAATGAAAATGTGATCATTTTTTGCTTCTTCCATCAGTTGGCTGTTTTTTCTGCTGATGATCAGCGAAACTCTTGCTTGGAATCACATGAAGTTAATGGTACTGTTGCACTCTTCCATTCATCTCCACATCAATTACACTGATTCCTGGTACTTGTAAAATGCACTGCCTCACAGAGAGAGAAGCTCAAGTCAAATTAGACAAGTTGTAAATTTGATGGAACTCAATGCTTCTTGTTGCACAAATGTAACCAGAAATAAAAAATGGGTATGCTTCATTGATACACAGAAATGCAGTGACATTGATCTTATAGTTTTGTGATGGGGTTTAGGGGAAGTGGGTTTCCTAAGTAGCATGGATGCCTGCTGCTGCTGCTGAAAGCTATGCTCAGAAGTCTGCTAAATTGATGCCAGCTTCCTTGGCCATGGCTTGAAGTCCTTTCTTCTCCACGGTCTTCAAAGCCTTGGTACACACACGGAGCTTCACGAATCGCTTGCCTTCCTCCCACCAGAGCCGCTTGTATTGTAAGTTGGCACCCTGCAGTGACTTGGTCCTGTGCTTGGAGAACGATACCTTGTAGCCATTGTTTGCTTTCTTGCCGGTTAGGTCACAGACCCTACCTGTTCGTCCAACGTCGTATTGCATGATGCGCCACCAATCCACCCAGAGCACACCGCACGCACGCACACATTATGTCTAATGAAGCTACGAACATCAACTCCTAACACAAGACATCTGAAACCCTAATTCCTTGCGCAAAGCAACAACCAGAAGTTTTCCATCTTTGCAGGGATAGAGAGAAGGAAGAGGAGAACAGGGGACTTACTCGCACGGGGTTGGGCAACAAGACGGCTCAGTCCATCACCAGCAGCAGCATCGCGGGGCTCAGTAGTCTGGCATCCTGAGTGACGGAAGAGCTTTGTACCAGCTCCAGAAAGCTCACTGCAACGCGAACTGAAGCTGGAGATGGGCTGATTGCAGACAGAGAGAGAAGAGGAGGGTGCTGAGAATGTGCAAAGAGCGGAAGCCATGTCTCCTCGTGTGGTTTTTCTCAACCTCTCTTCTTCTTCTTCTGCTTTGTCGCCTCTTCTTTCCTTTCCTTCTCTCCCTTCTTCCTTCCTCTCTCTCTCTACTGTCGCTGTGGATAAGGGTTTAGGGTCCAGTTTCCAGCCACCCTTTTTTCTCTGGGTGGAAAATGGGTCCCCACTTTCCACCCATCGTTTTGATGGGTCACTAGTTCCTTTGCACTCATCCTTGCACTGAACTTTACAATGGGTTGATGTCCTTTCACCCGATCATTCCATTGGTTTCTGTCAGAGCTCCATTTTTATATGATTTCTCATGTAAAACCTCTCTTTCAATGGTTGTCTGTTTTGTTGGTGTTGCTTACCAAGGCAAGGACATTGTGTTTAAATTCATTATAGAGTATAGTAGCTCAAGGGATTTTGGCCCCTAGGTAATCATAAATAGGTCTGTTTTTATATGAGGATTTTTGAAAGATGATATTTTGGCTTGTGTTGAAACTCAAGATTAGTTATAGAGTTATTATAATATCTTGAAGGATTTTGGTTTCTTTTACAGGATTTTTTTTTTTGAAGATTATATTTTTGCATGGTGAAATATTTGAATTTCCATAATTCTTCTTTTGCCTTAAGATATTTAAGGTAAATGGCAAGGCCATGGTGTGACACACCCCTTGGTTTAGGATGATTATTGGTAAACTTTGTCCATTAAAATTTTCTCAAATCCATAAAAAAAATAAAATCCACTGTAAACCAATTATGTATGGAGTTCTAGAACAAAATCAATAGACTTTGGTATTCAAAGGATCATATGTAATCACTATTGTATTTACGGGCAACGATGTAGTCTGAAATCAAACCAATTTGAGAACATGTTCACAAATTGTTAAAATTTTCCAACTTTGCAAATTGTTACTGAAAGCAGAAGGGATTTCATATTATATCTCTGTTGATTAATAATTATGTTTTTGCAAAATTCAATCCATTAAAAAAATTCTACTAGTTAAAACTAGCATGGATATATGGGGTTTTTTTGGTGCATGCCATAAGAGTAGTTTCTTGTTAAATGCAGGATTTTTAAAAGTAAATTGTTATATGAGGAGTCCTTAGAAGAAGATTTCATTGGTTTTTCTGTCATTTTATTGACAAAAAAATTATGAAAATTTAGTATATCACAAAATGGAAAGAGAAAAACCATGTCCATTGTTCATCATTCATCGTAATAGTGTGGTCTGTGCCCTTGGCCCAAGTGAACGGATTACAAAATAGGGAAACTCAACATGTGAACATTGTTTTGCAATGTATCAATTTTTTTGAACAGCCAAATATGAAAGGAAATCTTGCTTGAATTGAATGGTAAGCCTTCCCCTGTTCTCAACTGATTTTTCCTTTCAAAACCTGGTATTTTGGAATTTATTTGAATTTCCAGCAGCAGAAATCACTTAAAAATCAATATCTCCCACATTCTGAATCCAAATCTTACCAAATAAATTCCATTAAATCCTGCTCATCAAGATCTTTCCAACAACACCAAAGGCACATTCCAATTCCTGCGAAATTTTCAGCTATGATTAAATTTAATTTTCAGTGAACAAATCATTCAATATTCAAGAACTTTTGCACCGCAAGTCCAAACATCATGGAACCAAGACCTCAACAACAAAATCTAGTATTAGAAAGTAACCTCAAAGAAAACAAATAAACAAGGATGACAAGATCAAAAAAACATGATGGATTTTTTGGGGGTGGGGGTGGGGGGAACCCCCATCCTTTTGGATCCTGCCCAATGTAGCCCAATTTAGTCTTGCACAAGCCACACACATTGAAACCAAACCTGCATGCCCACATTAGTATGTAGAATAATACAAAATGCAATCTATATTGCAAAACACCAATGGACTAAACCCAAATTTGACAATAACCCAAAAACAAAGCTAGAATAGGGAACTCTGATAAAAGAGTTCCAAGAAGGGAAATAAAAATGGGAGGGAAAACAAACCTTTCAATTTAAAAAAAAAAGGTTATGAATGTTCCCAAAAATTGGCATACATCATATGCCAAGCTAAGGTGTCCCAACTACCAATGAACTATAACATTTTCATGCCATCACAAACTATTGCTATAATGGAAGATTAAAAAAATTAAAAAAATAATAATTGCAAAATACACATTACAATTATCAAAAATTTAACATTTGATTGCATACCTTACCTTGTTATTTATTTAATTTTTGATGATATCTTCAAGAAAGGTATCCAAAGTGTAATGATTATGTACAAACATCCTCACAATCAAATTGTCACAATCTTAGTTTTGGGCTCGTGACCAAAGCAAAGGCTTGTAAAAGTGCGGGCCTTGAGTGAAGCTTGATAGTCATATTTCATGTTCTTGGGAGTTTATGAAAGCGTGAAAAAATGAACTCACACAATCCCAAGTGGGTTTTCACTTTGAGAGTTGAATCCTAATGGACTTTCGAATTTTTAGAAGACAATGGCAAGGGTCAAAACTCATTTGATTAAAAAATTCTTTATACTATTGAAAAGCTCTAACATCACAAGTTGGATGTTGTTTGCATGAACCATGAAAAACTTTTTGGACTTGCAATGAAATCTATCAAAAAGTTTGGGGGTGCATCAATAACCTTCTTAAAACTCACCACTTGATGAAATTTCACCAAAAAAAAAAAACACTAAATGGAAGCACAAGTATAAAATCTCAAAAAAAAAAAAAAAAAAAAAAATGAAACTCAAATTACACTAAATTTTGTGATAATTTGAGTTTCATTCCCTATTTATATATAACATATATTATTAATTATTAAAAAAAATCTGATCCCTTAATGAACAAACTCAAGGTTCTAATATTTTTTTTTTTCACTTTACAAATTTTTCTATTAGATTCAAAACTTTTATCACAAATCTATATTACAATGTAAGGGCAATTTCAGCATGTGTGCCTAATAATCAATTAATTATGAAGCTTCCATTTCGAAAATTAAAACATATGAAAAGATTCTTCATTCTCTTTCACAAAAAAAACTTCTTTGAAAAGATATTTTTTTGTGAAAATTTCATCATTTAATTTTATTTATTTCCAAAGCTACCAAGCTATCAAAAGTACTACAATATGTATTTTGTAAAGCACTTAAAGAAATGAGTATTTTGTTGGGGGCACATGAATATCTCTCCTAGAAAAATAGGAGGGAGCTTACCCTCACTCCTTAAGAAAGAGGTTCTTACTAGGTGTATGGGAGGGAGAGGTGTTCTTAGTACAGGCCCTTTCGTGATTTGAGATCTGTGCCTGAGGCCGGTAGGCAAAGGGAGCAGGTCAAAAATGAGGGAAGGGCCTGTACTTAGGTCCTTTTCGTACGTAAAGCAGAGCTGGGATTTTTTCACTTTTTAGAAATAGTGACAGGCTGGCTGGTGCCTTCCATCGCAAAAGATCCCGCTTGCTGAAAACAGGTTTCTTCACTCAGGTAAGGGAGCTGAAAATACAAAGGAAAAATCGAGGCAGTGCTTTACATAAGGGCTATTAGTCCAGGCCAAAAATAGTGACAACCAATTTTAGGAATAGAATTTCCATGCAACCAATCAGAAGTCGCATCATGGAGTGAAGGGACCTCTCTTTTTTTTCTTGTGGGTGAATAGGATCATAGAAACATGAATAAGTAAGTACCTCCAGGCTTTTGGAAAATATCTCCCCCCCCTGAAAGAAAGGGCAATTGAGCTTCTTACTAGAACAGAACATTCATCTCAATTAGCTTGGATGATAATCTAATCTACTAGCCTATGGATGATATCTGAAATGGATGTTGGAGTGACAAGTGGCACGTGACAAGTGGAGAATTGTGTTTGCCTTATTCCCGTTGTGACACGTGGCACAATCCACTAACGTTGCACTAGCCTACCCGTACTTCGCACGTGTTGCTTTTCTTCTCTCTCTCGCGTGCGTGTTTCTCTCTCTGGTGATGCTTGTGTGCGTGCAGAGTACAGAGGAGAGAGAGAGAGAGAGAGAGAGAGAAAGGAAAGACAAAATTGTGGGTTCTGGTGAGAATTTTTGGTTTGTTTGGAGGTTTTTTTGCAAAAGAGTGTACGAAAGAGGTGGTGGTTTTCCCCAACTAGGTGGTTGTCGTAGTGAGCTGCGAAAAGCCTCAGATCAGCTGTCCTTACATTTATGGCTTTGACATCCTCAGTATTGTTACCAGCTGCGATAGATGCTGTCACAGGCTTGGTGCCCAATTCTTCTTCGATTACTCATTTGGCTTTCGCAACCGTGAGTTTTTTTACCCGTTTTTTTTTGTTTTTTTGCCGTCTGCGGTTGTTTTGTGTTTTGCCCTTTCCATCTGCATTTGCATCATCAACTCATTTTGTCTTCTCTTCTCTGTTGGAAAACAGGAGAGAGAGAAAGAGAGATGTCCTTAAGAAGGATTGTTGGGAGATCCGGAAAAAGGGGGTTTGCAGCATCTGTCTGATCATTTGTTGTTGGGTTCCATCAGAAGCAGCAGCGAGTTTCTCAAGGAGCAAGACTTGTGCAACCCACAACGAGAGTGATGGCTTCGACGGAAGGTGGAGGCGGGTGAGTTCCTTCTCCTCAATTGCCATTCGGAATTCTGAAAGAAGGAGAGCTTGACAAGAATACCTAATTTATGGAAATGGTAGCATCATCACATCACTGTGTTTGAGGATTTGAAGAAGATGAAGAAGCAGAAGAATGACATCCACATTGTCAATTGTCTCTTGGGTTTGCACTTTGCACCAGTGTTGGGCAGTTACCCAGTTTGGCCAGTCCAACACTGGTTTGCACTTCTTACATCTCTCATCTTATTATATTCACCCTTGGGATTCCTTCCTTCCTTCTTTGAGAAATGGAAAACCTCCTTACAGGAACTTAGTTCAAAAGGCCTGCTGCAAAAGGAAAAAGGAGATCATTCATTGGGGTGAATCTTGTCAAGATTTGTGCTCATCTTGCAATTGCTTCCAAGTTGAATTGCCACAAAAGGAGTATTCTACATGGCAACAATTCTGAAGATTGGTTCCTAGGGTGCCTGGAAAGCCTTTCTGGTTGAGTAGAGTTTTCTAGGGTTGCACTGATTAAGGAATTGTCCATCTCCAGCTATTCATCTGTTTAAAATTCTGTCCAGAAACCCAGAGAATGAAAAGAGAAACTGAACATGGGGCTGAACAAGCATTGGGGCTACCTTCTTCTTCTTCTTCTTCTTTTTCTTCTGGTTATATTTTAGGTTATTTGGGGTCAGCAATGTGTGTGATGGGTACCTTCTGATGGCAAGTTGCTTGTTGAATTCTGTCTCCAAGGACTCAGAATCAGGCTTGAAATATGAGAGCTTCAATGTCCTTCTTTTGTTAATGCAGCTTTTGTAGCAAAATTAACACTGAAGGTTGATGTGATTGTCATCAAAGTGATGACTTTCGGAAATGCTCAGATCATCAGAGTTGCTACTATTTTGTGTACAACAGAATATATCCATCTGCTGAGTAACAACTAGCATGCATGCATGCATGCATAATAGAAATGGTGAGATGTATGAGACAGCAGGCATGAGTTGAAATCACTATGAAAGAGTCTTGAGTATGCTTATTAGTCATGATTACTGAGCTGATCTATTGTGGTGGATGGATGGAATAGGCCAAATCCCATGCGTTTTTTCCAGAGTTTCAAAGACAGCCTCTTCCAGGATCACAAGAGAATACAGTTAGAACAATCAAAATGGGTAATTTGTGGTAAACTTGCACCTCTTAGTTTTTCTTGCATGAAAATTCTATGTACACCAAAGTCTTCTACTTATTTTGACTTGGCTTTCAAGGGGACTGCATCCATTTTTTTCACTGCCAAGATCTGATGGGATAGCTGGTGGGTGAGTGCAAACAGCCCAAGGGTCATGATTTTGTGTATAAAGTGGAGAAGGGAGATACTTTATGGAAAATTGCTGAAAGACACAACACAAGCATTGATCTGCTCATGGAGGTAAGACTCCCGTGTAGAAACTACAGGCACATTTTCTGTTCAATAACTGCTTTTGCAATATCTTGCTGTTCACAAGTGATAAGTCTTGTTCCTCCTACTATAGTTTCCAATCCAAACAACTAAAATGATGACAGAAACCTGCTTTCATTTCATTTCAGAGATCCATTTTTGATATTGAGCTCTGCCATGGTCTTTCTTTTTTCTGCAATCAATATATGCAGGCAAATAATATCACAGACCCACACAACCTTGCTCAAGGACAAGAGATCTGGATCCCAAGGACATACCAAATCCAGAAGGTAGGAAATGTAGTCCTTGAATTTCATTGAGCTCCCATACAATTTACACCCTAGTCTTCAATTTGCCTCATTGAGCATTCTTAAAGGAAGTTTAAAGAAGGTAGGTATATTGCTGAAGTGATCTATCTAACGAGTGCCCACCTGCCATGCATGAATATGGTGCTCTGCAGGGAGATACATTGTATTCTCTTGCAAAGAAGTTTGGAGTGAAGATGGAATCAATTCAGGCTGCCAATGGCATTGAAGATCCCAATTTCATTCATGCAGGTATGTCTCAGCCCCTCTCAAACTTTGAGTTTGATATTGATCTTATCTTGTCTTGAGATTATTTCAATAGGAAGTTCTTGCAGCTATCAAATTATGTCAAAAGTGTGTGTTTAACTTCCTTTTTGGGAGATCTTGTTCTTTTTTTCATTGCAGAGGTTATGGGATGTGAGATGGCACATTAAACATTAGGACAGAAGAGGTTGATTAGATGGAAAACTTGGCTTTAGCAGTCTTGTTGTGACTAAATATTGCAGTACATGGTGCATCTGTGCAGGGGATTTCATAGTGCTTCCAGAGGAAGCCAACTCTGAGGATCTTGGTTTAGTCAGTTGAAGGGCACCTTTAGTATATTTGGTTCCGTAAAAGGAACTTCTATTGAATTCTGTATGCATTTGTGTGTGTAATTTCTCAGCATTCATGCTGCTGGTGTATGTGCTAGGCACGGTGCAAATAGAGTGCCTGAAATGAATTTGATCTCTTGGGTGTGATGATTCGGTTGCTCTGGATTGGCTACAGGGCAGTATGTCTAGAATAGAACCTGCATGGCATTAAATATATTTCTGATCGAAATGGAGTTTTGTGTGCCAAATCTGCAAATTTTGTCATGAATTTGGTTCTGTATATTCCTAGAGTGCAATTACCACATCTGAGTTTCAAATCCTGGGGTTGATAGGTTTTTGCAGCCAGTAGAGGTAGATACCAAGGACAGAATACTCTAGGCAGAGTTCTGTGGATTGACCACCATTCACTTCAAAGTGATGACAACTGTGCAACGACAAGCTCAATGAGCTTAAGAATCACATCATTATTATGAACACAGGGAGTACAAATGCCCATAGCCACCAGGTAGTAAACTCTAGAACAATAATGATGCAAGGCCCAAAGAAAGCTTTGAAAGAACTTCTACTCTCAAGTTCTGAACCTTGGACTCATACTTCTGTTGCTACAATTGTGGTAAGCACACATATATAGGATTGCCTGGCCATTATCGAGAAATTTCTTGATCAAGAGTTTCATATTTAAGAAGATGCATGAGAATTGTTGATAGTGGGACTTCCTAACATGAGTGAAATTTGTCATTGGTTCCAAACATTTTGAGGTCTCCTAGCTGACATGCTATACTAGCTACATAATTATCTGACACATCAAGAAGTTGGACATTCTTGCCTATTTTCAAGAAATGGTGCAACTTCATGGGAACTCATATACATGACCTTCCTCATTTTGCAACTTGGAGTTCAAGCTCCTTCCCACTATGGGTGATGATCATTGGCATGAGGTTGGAATATTAATCTATTTAAAAGTTAAATGATTTCAAAGAAATGATGAGTTCCTACACATTGGTAATCTATGACCATATAGATTGTCCATGAATACATTTTCAGCCCTTGGGAGCAGGACTTTCCCTATACATAACTAAATTTCCTCTTGAACTGATGCTCTTGTGTTCACTCTTCTTGAACGAATTGAATCTAAAGAACGTTTGTTTAAAAAAGAGTCATGTCTTTTTTTTCACTATAATGTCATTGAAATTTGTTGCTTTTTCTGGGGTGAAACCTTCCACTTGTTTTACTTCACAAAAATTGAGAAAAAACAACATTAGTGATGGTGATTGTTTGTTGCTCTAGCCAGCCCAAAGAAGGAACCCATATAGCAATTACAAAATCTGTAACAAAATGATAAAGAGAAAACCAACCATCACACTGATTGAGGCCATTACTCTTGCTTACCCCATCACGTGCTAATGTGCACAATCCCAATGTAAGACATTGTATTACATTAAGCAAGGTACATGTTGATTATGTGGGACACAAATCTAGAAATGAATTGTGTCTTAGAATCCAATTAGGTGTTTGGATTTGGGTTTCTTTCCATGTGCAAGCAGCAGCACCGGCTTTGTTCATTGCACCCTATCTGAAGAAAGAGATTTTGGGGGATGATTTAAAAAAGTATTTTAGAGATCAATTATTTATGCAAAATTGTATTAAAGAAGGAGATGAGCAATTGATTGAATTTCTCTGCTTATTCCTCATGTATGAAATGTCCTCCCTCAATTGTTATGATATCCTTCAGATTGGGAACAAATTTTCTAAAATCTGGACCAAACACAAATCCCCTGTGAAATACAAGACCTGAATCCAAGTTACCTGTGATGAATAGAACCTTAGTATGAACTGGTGAATTGCTCCATGGAGCACTCAGCTGCCAATTCCTGCAAAAATCCGACCCAAATCAGTTGATCCATTACATACATGGATAAAGAAATTTTCGAAAAGAATTCCTTGTATTTTCAGTGAGCTTATATTTCTTGTGAACCTGCCTGTGAAGCAAGTTCTGTCACAACTTGCGTACATGGAACAGGCAAGTTTTGGCTAATTCTGGCTCATAGTGAACCTGTGGTCGAGCTCAAGATGGTTTTGTGAGATCAAAAGATGCCCTGGAGATTCAAGTGTACATACCAGAAGGTCCTTGTTCAGCAATATGCAGAGTAATCCCATTTGTCTTGATGAAGCGATGTGTGATCTCCCCCATCAAGACAGACCAAAAAACCTTCACCTACAAAAACCCAAAAGACTGGAGAAACACAAAAATAAAAAATGAAAAAAAATCCTTCTCACTCACACTAGTCTGTTTTTGAGCAGCTCCTGAGTTCTTTTGCTTGATTGCTCACAATCAATGGGAAAATCTTTGGTGGAATGTTGCAAAATGCAATTCTCAAAGAGCTTAGCTGAAAGTAACTCATATCATTCTGTAACACATCTACTTTCTCTTGCTGCAATCCACATGGCATATATGATGCCATCAATCCACATGGCATCTATGATGCCACATGGCAAGGTAAGGGTATATTCCAAACTATGGTATCTGTTGACCCCATCAGAATAGTGGGCTACCCCACTAGTCCAAAACAAGCTGTGAGTCTTTGATCTTGCCTGGTACCATGAATTGAACCATCAACTTGGGCTCTGCAGTGCTTCGCACTATCAGTGATGATCAACTATATATTCTTTTGCCCTTTCTTAATGTTCCCATTTGGTTTTCAATAGTTTATGATTATTTATGTCAATCTCAAATTTAATTTAAAATTAATATAAATGTCTTGTACATGAAAAGAACACATGTTAAATTTGTTATTTTCATAATCATGTTGGTGGGGTAGGAGAAAGGAGTGAAGCAATATTTTAAAATTTTAATTAAAAAAAGAAGTAATTATTAGATTGGAAATGAGGTAGGTATGAATTGTTTTTAAAATTGTCGAAGGACAACCATATGAAGAATTCAAAAAAATCTCTTTTCACTAGAATGGGTGAAGAGGCAAAAATAATTAAGACAGAATCTTGGAGGTGATGAATATGATATTGATAATGGTGCACAACTTGGTAGGGCAAACACTAACTTGTAGATAGACAAATTTGGCTAAAACCTCTTGTGAATGATTGCCAACCCACCTACCTCACAAATTTAAAAAAAAACAAGGGGTGTGTTAGATTATGGCCTTGCCATTTACATAAAAAAGTATATTAAGGCAAAAGAAGAATATAAAAATTCAAATATTTCACCATGCAAAAATATAATCTTAAAAAAAAAAATCCTTTAAAACAAACCAAAATCCTTCAAGATATTATTATTATAACTCTATTATAACTAATCTCAAGTTTCAACACAAGCCAAAATATCATCTTTCGAAAATCCTCATATAAAAAAAATAGACCTATTATTTATTACCTAGGGGCCAAAATCCCCTAAGCTACTATACTCTATAATGAATCTAAAGACAAAATATCCTTGCCTTGGATAAAAAATGATGACAAACAAATGTAGGAATAGAAATTCTGTTATTGAACCAATGAAGCAATGCAACATGCACCCAAGAGACCCAAGGCCAGAGTGAAGCAGCACCAAGCAGCACACCATCAACTGGATGGATGCTTGTTATGTATGACTTTAAGATTTGGATGAACCCTGAACAGAGTTAATATCTGGTTTCACTTCTGTAACCCATTCTGTAAAAAGTAAGTCCTCTTGTATACATGTAGATTAGGTAGGAAAATAAGTGACTATTAGGCCAAGTAGATAGATGGTTTGTACATAAGTAAGTTACCTACCTATAAGTAGGATGTAGGTAGGGTAAAAAGCAATTTAGCTAAACCACCATGGTTAACTGGAACCCAACAGAAAAACTGTTTGCTGACAACTTTTCATCCATCCTCTAAAATTCTCACAAACCTACCAAACCCTATTATCACACATTTAAGTGTAAATTCACTCAAATAACTAAGGAAAAATAAAATAAAATAAAATTCAAACAATTTCATTGGTGTGGCCATAAGATTTTTTGAAATTTGATTTTGAGGACCTTCTAATTGTATTTAATATTTACCCTCTTAAGATTTTAGGAAAACCAACAATCATTTCCATGTGGGCATGTTGTAATGCAAGGCTAGTATTCATTGATGTCAATTGCATTTTGCTTGAACATATTATTGTAGGAGTATAATGTCACCTTTTATGTTTTGCAAGCTCAAAAAAAAAAGAAAAAAAAAAAAGACAAATTTATGTTGAATAATCAATCAGCCTCTAATGAAACCTATTGGTAGGAGCTACCTATATTACAAGCTTCATAGACTTTTTTGCATGGCAAAACAATTTTGTAAGCTCACATTTGACAACTTGAAAGGGGTTTTAGGGTTAGGGTTTATGGTGGGTCCCCCATGCAAGTTCCCCAAAATCCATGGTTACCCAAATGCAATTTTGACTTAGAATGTATTTACTACAATCTAACCAACAAAAAAAACTCAAAAGCTCCTCTATACATAGATATAGTATATATATATAGACCAAAGAGTTAACTAAAAAAAAAGTTAGGGTTTATTTGTGAAGGAGAAAAAATAATGGTTGATCAATAATGATGTTTTGAATAATATAGGGGAAAAATATTGTAAATTATTTCAATTGAAGAAATAAATAGAAATTTTGAAATAAAATAGAAGTGACTCAAATGCCCAAAAACCTTAGGTGGTTTAGTGGCCTGTACAGGTTTCGAACCTGTGACCTTCGCGTTATTAGCACGACGCTCTAACCAACTGAGCTAATAGGCCAGTGTAACTAACCATTGCTGGCTGTGTCAGAACTGAAAACTTTGAATTTATAGTATAAAAACTAATACCCATCTTTTTTCTGAATTCATTTTTTTATAGTTGTTTAAATCTTGGAAGGGTTTTTGAAAATTTGTGAATCATTGAAAATATTTTTGGTGGTTCACTTTCCACACCCAATCAATTTTTTTAAAAAAATTAAAAATTAATTTTTTTTCCCCTTGAAAGTGGTGTAAGTAACACTTTCCAGTTTGATATATTATTTACCTCTCTAATCCACAAATGCTCTCTACAATTTTGATTTTGGTGAATTGTTGGCAGAAAGCTAGAGAATTCATTTTTTGCATGTCTTTTTGGATCTAAATGGGTTGTTTCCCCCACAAATCTCATAATCTGGAACATCTGTTGAAGAAGTAGGTGCTGCTAGGTTATCCAAATTCCAATCTCGGGCTACTTGTGTACAAATTGCAAAGGAGAGATTGTTTTTTCTTGGGTATTGTGTGTTGTGAAGAAGATGGTGGATGGGATTGGAAACAGAAGTGTTGCAGTTGCAGGAGCTGCAGTTGCTGTTGTAGGATTGGCCTTCCTGATCACTTTCTTCACCATAGCCAGAGATACTAGGGTTTCCTCCTCTGCCTCCAGCACAGGTTTGTGTAATTTCAGTCTCCAAAATATTTGTAATGGGTTTCTGTCTCTCATCTGTGTGTGTATGTGTGTTTTTTTTTCCTTTTGTTGTTTGCTTTCTTCACGAAGGAGTTTTTGGGGTTGGTTTTTAGAGGATTTTAGATTTTCTGGGACCGCCCAAAATCCAGAAGAAATCAATTCTTTGTTTCTGTCTGATTCTTGCAGACTTTGTCTCGTCCAGTGTCTGAGGTTTTTTTCTGGGTTTTCTTTCTGATTTTTTTTCTCAACAAAAAAAAATCTGGGTTTTTTGCATTTTGGGTTCTAGTTGATTGGGAATTTTTTGATTAAAAAAAATGGGCAAATTGCAACATAAGACACTCCTTCAAAATAAAAGTCAGGAAATCTTGCATGTTCTGGTTTAGGGTTTAGGTCCTGACACTTATCCATGTTTAACTTTGTGTAATACTTGTGTTGTTGACATGAAATTATTGCTCCAAACATAGAAGCAGAAGCAGGAAATCTTGCATGTTTAGTGCAGGTGCCTGATAGGGGGATGCATCTCAAAACATGGCAAAATTGAAGAAGTTGTTTTTTCTCTGTTGTAGAAATAGGAACAGAGAAGGATTCAAGGATGGTGACAGCGGCAATCAAGGACATACAAGTGGAGAAAATCCATGGCCCTGGTGATGCTGCATCCGTTAACATAAGTTCCTTCTGGGAACATCAGGTATCTGGATCCAAGCCCGCATTACACTAAACTAGTGTTGAAAGCTCAATACTGGATTGATTGTTTTAGACCCGTTTAAAAAAATTTCCAGAGTTAGTTGAAATGAAGGTGGAAATCCTGATTCAAGTCTCTGAATGAACATATATTCTTTGGGTACTCAAACATAAGTTTTTGAAATGAATCATTCATGTTTTTGTTATAAGTATTCTGCTTTTAACAACACTCGTTCCACATCTCAGGTAGTATCTAAATCACAAGAATTCTGTTAGGCGCTGGTCATGCTTGTTTTGTCTTTACAGCTTAGGGTTTAGGGTTTAGGGTCTGAGGCAATACATAAAATGGCATATAATTTTTAGTGGAGCTGTTTCCCAAGCTCATTTGAAATCATAAAATGCAAATAAAGCTACACAGAAATAGCCACTTAATATATGCTGGATTTTGCAGCAATTGTTTATTTCTCTTTGTCAGTTCTGAAGCATTAGGTGTGGTGGCAAATAGGTACCTAATACTGATATGTTTTGTGTATGGTGGATGCAGCCTGTTGTTATTCATGTTCTCAGGCGATTTGGGTGTCAGCTCTGCCGAGGCAATGCTGTGGTAATGTCTAGAATGCTCCCACAATTGGAGGCCAACAATGTTCGGTTGGTGGGTATTGGTACAAAAATCAATCCAGCCCATTATCTCTCTATGCTATATATGAATTTGCTTTGTAGACATAGATATTGCTTGCTTCCTGGAACAAAAAGCTGTTGAAACAACTATTATGCTCTTACAAGCATCTGCAATGAAGAGGAGGAGGATATCTAGATGCCTAGTAAACCTGCTTCGTCACTTGGGTTGGTCTCTGGTGGCATGATGTTGGGATTTTAGGAATAGAGAAGCTAGGGTTGGAGGAGTTTGAGGAGGGTGGATATTGGAAGGGTGAGCTCTACATAGACCATGGGAAAAAGATTCACAAAGCCTTGGAACTGAAGTCGGTGAGCATTGTGAGTGCACTCATGATGATCTTTGCTAACAAGGCAGTGAAGGATGCAGCTCAAAAAACCAAGGATACACCCGGCAACTTCAAGGGTGATGGCAGGTTTGTCGTCCTTCACTGAACCCTTGGCTTCCTGCCTTGGAAAATCATTGTGTTGCCTTCTGGGTACTCAGAGTTGATGTTATTAGAGGGTTTAGGTTTTAGGTTTTAGGGTTTGGGGTTTGATCTGTTTACAACTGTGCTTGGCTGATTATTGTCCACAGACTCTTTGTACAACCTAAAGATGATGAGGATACACATCCCCATTACCCCAGCAGTGCCAAGATGAGGCCATGCCAGGATATGCTGGGTCAGTTTTGAAATTGGTTTTTTTTTGGGTGGGGCTGTTATGACAGACAATTAGGAGCAACGTTTGTGGTTGGGAAAGGTGGTGAGATGCTCCTAGACTTTCGCCAGCGTGACTTTGCTGACCAGCCATCAACCGTCTCCATTCTTGATGCTCTAGGCCTGGATTCCAGTGATGTGAAAGAGGAAAGAGTTGCTCCAGCAGTTTGTACTGATTAAACCTCTTGTTGTTTTTCTATGATCTCCAAGTTCTTTCAAAAGTCTTCATAGGCAAAGCCATGTGTTTGGTCACATTTTTGTGGGCACATGTATTGAAACCCATTGTAGGCTGACAGTATGAAAGCACAATGCCCATTTCATATTTGAAATTCTTCCTCTTCTTCAACAATATGATCAGTCCTTGAGACTACTTTCAGACAGAAGCATCAGAAATGTTTGTCAGATGTGATTTTTTGAACAAATGTGCAAATTGTGCTTGAAAAAGATTCCTTACTTGATAAGCCAATTATTCACGGTTTTCGAAATTGCAGTTTCCATTGATAAAGGGTATAATTGAAAGTCCTTAAAAGGGCTTGAAGTGGAGGAGAAACTTCGAAAAGAAAATTCTCTTCTATCACTATTTCTTGGTCAAGCTTTTGTACCCTGATCAAAATCTGATATAATGTTATATCAGATTATGAACTCGAATTTTTCTTGATGAAAATTTGTGGGTTTTTCCTTCAATCCCTCATCATAAAAACTATTTCCCAAACTACCCAAAAACAAAAACATAAACAAAACAAGAAAAAAAACGACTTCCACTAAACTCTCCAAAAATTCTTGAGCTCCCCCATATTCTTAAAATTATTTGTCAACTACCCATTTTCAACTCTCACAAAATCCTAAAGTTCTTAAGAAAAGAGTCTGGACTTCATCAAACTCACTCTGGAATCTGAACTCATATCATCCACATTGGATACCTAGACTTTCTATTCCTTGCAAAGAACACTAAATGTTTTGCAGAGAGTTTTTTTAGGTGAGTAGATCCACTGAAGAGAGCTAGAAGAGAAGCTAGAAAGTGGGATCTGGATTTTCCAGAATTTATTATACCCAAAACAGTTTTTGTGGGTTTTTGCACTTTGTTGTTGTTGTGAAGAAGATGGAATTACTGTATTCATGAGCTTGTAGATCTCTGGAGATGAGTTCTGATGATGTCCTAGTACTCACACACAGCAATGGGTTTTTGGGTCTTCACAGTGTGGAGATTGGAGAGTGATTTCAGGTTGGGATTGGAGTTTTGTAGATGTCTGGTTTAGGGTTTAGGGTCTGAGAGAGAGAGGGAGAGACAGATAGTTGAAAGCTTTGCAGGTTTGGGCTTTTGGGTGGAGAAGGGGGGATGGTGAGTCAGGTTTTGCTGAGAGTGTGGTACCAAGGGCGAGCTTTAACACCTGAATTCTCCTCTCTCACAAGATTCAACCTCAACTTCCAGGAGGAAAGAAGAAGAGGAGGACAGGAGTTCAGTGTTCTTAGTTCAAGTCATGGATTTTATAATAGCTCCAACAAGTTCTCTACCAATGGACATGGATTACAAGTTGCAGCTCATTCTCAGGTAAGCATATCGCACTTCCAGACTGCAGATACTAAATTCTTCGTCTACCTTAAACACTGTTACTCAACTCTTAACAACATCATGTCCTTCAGATGAACTCTGAGTTTTTTTCTATTGCAAAAATTGCAAGAACTACCCATAGACACTGCTTTTGCAGTAGAAGGAGATATGGTAATATTTTTTCATCTGAGATATTGAGGGTTTAAGGTTTTGGTTTTAGGGTTTGGGGTTACCATTTGGAGATTTTCTTTCCAATAATTCTCAATAGCAGTTTGACACTAGCATTTGAACAGCAGTTTCAGAATCCTGGTGGGATAGAGGACCACCAGATTCCACTCATCAGTGCAAACAATCCATGCGGTGGTCTTCCACGATTCCATGTTGATTTGCTTCCAGCGGTGAAGGTATAAATTTCTGTTTTCTTTCATCTTGTCTTTTGAAAACCCCACAAGGTGAACTTTTTTTCAGAGAAATCAAACCACAACTCTGAAATTTTCAGAGAAAAATCGGGTTTTTTGAAACTTTTCAAAAGACTACTACTGCTGGTGCTGCTGCTTATGGGGTACAGAAGGGTTGGTGACGAGTTGGGTGCAGGGCATGGTTGTCCAATTGAAGGGAGATGAGTTTTGGCACATGACAAGAGTACTTAGGTTAAACCTCAATGACAGGTACACATATCAAAGCAAGGTTTAGGGTTTAAGGGATTGAAGGATTTAAGGGATTTAAGGGTTTAAGGGTTTCAGGGTTTTAGGGTTTAGTGTTTAAGGATTTAGGACTGAAATTGTCAGAACTAGAATATCATTTTGTTTGTGCCATCATCATGAAAGAATTTCATGCCAGGTTCTTGGTTTAAAAGTTGGCATGAGGAAAGTGCCAGATCAAAGTGCACAAACATGCATTCTAGATCATGGCATTTGAGCATAATGTAACTATCATCATAAGGTGCTGTCAAGGTTGATCAGCTTTGTGGTTTGATTTTTCTAGGGTGGAGCTTTTTGATGGAAAAGGTGGAATTGTGGAAGCAAGCTTGGTGCAAATTAGAAACACAAGTGTTGAGCTTGCAGCTGTAAGGACATGCCAAATTCTTCCCCCAACAAGCCCACATTGGCATGTTGCAGCAGCTTTTGGTGGGTCTGGAAATCTTTTGCGGAAAAGTTATCATCTAGTTCCTAGCTTAAAGTAGGCTCAACTACATGAAATAGGCAGATTTGGACATTCCTTGTTGGCCCTTGCTTCCCTCTCTGATCCTTGTTTTGGCATCACTGGAAGAACTGTGTAGCACATGTTTATGTGATAAGGGTTATTAGAAAACTACTGTTTTCTGGGCTTTTAGGGTTCAGTGTTTTGACTTCATGTTGTGTTTCACAACCAGGAACATTGAAGGGAGGGCGTGGAGACTGGCTGGTGGAAAAATGCACAGTATGTCTAGCTGATCAAATTGCTATACTGACAGGGTTTTAGAGATTTTCAGTGTCTGCAGTATATACAAATATATTTTATTGTTTGTTTCTCTTTGTTTCTGATGGTTTGATGACCATGTTGGTTGGATTTCCTTCTGTGTGTAGGAGTTGGGTGCACAGAGTCTTACTCCACTGCTAACGCAGAGATCACCTGCAATACCTGGACAGCGTACTGATCGCTGGCAACGCATGAGCATAGCTGCCACTAAGCAATGTATCATCTCCTCCTCTCTGTCACATTGTTTCAGCAACTTCCTTTTGTAACTTAACTTGGTTCCACTGCAGCACAGGCCTTTGTGCACGCATACCAGTAACTATCTATTTTCTCATTCTGGTTGCATGACCATCTGTCAGGAGTACAATGTCATCTATTACTAGAATCAAGCTAAAACCCCATCTGGTGGTGACTCATGCCTGTGCCTTGCAAGTAGTTGCGGGTTCAATTCCCCACTGAACCTTGCTAGATGTCATATTGAGGTCACTGGGTGAATGAGTTTAGGGTTTAGGTTTAGGAAAAAGAAGTCAGTACATATCTAGGGATTAAACCTTGAAAGAAGATTGGGCAACCAGATTGCTCTTGGGTACAGCTGTTAAAGCATGCCACCTTCAAGAGCAGGTCTAGCCCTCTGGGTGAAGAAGAGATGCTCAGTGATGCTCAGTTGGCAAGCTTTGCATCATTCTCCTTCATCTTGTACTGAAGGCACTTAGATAGGTCTGTTGTTGATGCGCAAGGCAATGTGTGTGTGTGCATGGCAGGTCAACGATTGCATGCATTGGAAGTGCGGGAGCCAATTGGTGTTCAATCTCTTTTGCCTGAGGTAGGGACAGAACTGACCCACGTTTTTGCTTCTGCACTCAAGAAACATGATGCAATTGATTGCTTCAATTTGAGGCTAGGCTTTAAGATCAGGTGGCAACCTTGAGGTGCTCATTGTGGAGTAAAGTTTGACAGATCTTGGCTAAACAGAAACATGTTATGTGTAGCACATTTCAAGTTCAAGTTTTTGGGTTTGAGTCTGCCTTCAATCCAATTCAGGTGGCAAAAGCAAATGTCAGTTTCTTGGCAACAGCTGGGGCAACACCATTGGTGGAGGCAATGACTGGTGTGCCTAAGCATTTGGAAGGTGGTCTCTTATTGATTGGGCCAGAAGGAGGTGCGAGCCTTAGTATAAACCCCTTTTTTTTTCTTTGTCTATTGTTGTGTATGTCAAGGTAATTGAATTGCATTGAAGAGCAAGAATGACAGTTTCAATACGTTGGCATCCAATTTTGCAGACTTCACTGGTGAGGAAATTCAGATGCTGGTAGAAGCAGGAGCTGTGGCTGTTGGACTTGGGCAGTGCAGATTGCGGGTTGAAACTGCTGCCATAGCAATGCTTGCAACTGTCATGCTGATGTCAGATAACCAGCAGACATATGCGCGAACTTCATAACATGGGTGTGTTTCATATACACCATCACTTCTTTTCTTTTGCATCTTGGTAATTCTTTTTCAACAATGTCAGAAGCTGTCTTCTCAAGCTACAGTGCTCATTCTCACATAATCTCAAGAGAAGGAACTGGTTCCATAAATGTAAGTTACCAACAGCATGAATGATTTTTCATCTTCGATAAAGATGTAGGGTGGGGGCATTGCCAAAATAAGGGGCTTTGGACAAGGTGATAAGATGAGTCCAGCCCTGCATTTGGGGAATTCCCCCAGATGTGGGTTTTCACCCGTCATAAAGAATGAGACAAACGTTATCATGAACCTATACATATGTAGATCACAATGTGTACGATGGGGAGGGTGTTCTTATCCCTAATCCTTAAGAGGGAGAGGGATCTTACACCTACCTATCTCACACCTAGAAGTAGGAGTAAGATCCCTGCCACTCTTAAGAAGTTGTAATTTCCCTCCTCTTTTCTAGGCATGACATTCATAGATATATGGTGCCGCTGCCCTTCAAATAATGTCTTTGAGTGCTTTTACATATTACTTGATGGTGGGGTTATTAAAATTGGTAGGGCATTTGAGGTTAAAGACAATGTTGATGGGTTTGTGGCACAATGTTTGTTGCGGGTTCATTTGCAACCAAGGAGGGTGTTCATAATTTGGAGGTATCAAAAAATAAATATGTTGATATATTTGCCCTTCTTGCCAAAATGAAATCCTTTTGTGCAATTTAGTTTCTTAAAATTGAAAATCCGTAAGAATTCAATTTCTTAATTGCTTGATTTATCCTATTGATGTGAATAATGAAAGAAAGTGTTTGGAAAGCTAAGCTTTCATTTACATTTGTAATTTACTTTAAAAGAAGCATTTATTTTTTGCTTCATCATTTTGTGCACACATCCAAAACCTTTCCAAGTTTGTTCATCTTGGGATTTGGATGTTTTTCACTTTTGTAATTTTCTTGTGTTGAAAGTTTGTGATGATTGGAGCCCCAAACTTGGCCTAGACCTACTAGCAAGTTAGAAAATCATAAGAGGAACTAGAAACGAAGTTGAGGGTTTGAAGTTGTCACCAAGGTAAAGGTCTAGTTGAAAGAAACTGGGCAAAATAAGGTACTTGCGTTCATGGCCAGTCCATTAAACTTGTATGTTGTTGGTTCCACATATGAGTTGCATTAGCATTATTTCATTTCATGTTGATGTTAAACATTAGTGCTTAGATCACAACAAATACATCAAAGATGGGTGTTTCTTTTGTTGGCCTTGCCTACCAATGTAAGGATATTATGTTTAGAGTCATTATAGAGTATTGTAGCTTAAGGGTTTTTGGCCCCTAAGTAATAGGTCTATTTTTATATGAGGATTTTTGAAAGATGATATTTTTGGCTTGTGTTGAAACGTGAGATTAGTTATAGAGTTATAATATCTTGAAGGATTTTGGTTTCTTTCAAAGGATTTTTTGAATATTATATTTTTCATGGTGAAATATTTGAGTTTCCACAATTCTTTTTGTGCCTTATGATACTTTTTCATGTAAATGGCAAGGCAACAATGTGACACACCATCTTGTTTTTATTCTATTGTAAAGGTTACAATTTTTTTTTTAATTTATGTTTTTTACTAATTCTCATTTTGCTTGAAGGATGAGATTTGATTCTCCACATAAACATTCCCAAGTGGAGGTCAAATTTTTGATGGCAATTTTTTTTTGAATCACTTTGGGTATATCATGTGCCATTTAGCTAACTATTGTTTGTTTTGACATCAATTTGTAAATTGCAAGCCCCAATAATGTGGTGTGTTAGAAGGCATCTTTGAATCAACCTTATAATTGTGATTACAATGAAGTGCAAGATAGGAACTATGATTTCCATTGCAAAACAATGCAAGGCATGAATTGAAATCTAAATTGTGCTAGGAACATTTAAAAGTGTTAATGCATCCTTTTAAATGGTAGATTTGTGTTTTGAAAACCTCATTAGAAACATCTCAATTATTAGCAATTAAAGATTGCCATGTGATGGCAATTCTTAGTATTGGTTTGAATTCAATTCTAGTTCTTTTTTTGGACTATCAACCTTTGAATAACTTGATAAATCATATAATTATTGTGAATCCACATGTAACCACTAGTCAATTTGATTTATGAATAAAATGCAAAGTGTGTGAAACCAATAAAAGATTTTCCAATGGACAAAAATTATAGAAATAACTTTTAATAAACTTTTTTGCTTATCCATCAATTTATTGTAAGTTAACAAACATACAAACAATATTCTTAAAAGTAAGGAAAGTTTGTCTTTTTTCATTTAAAGATTTTACAATACATAACATCCACAAGTTGACTTCAATTTGAATGTAAATAATATGAAAGGTGGTGATATATTCTTCACCACCAATGTGTACCTTGCAATTTGTATGTGTACCACTCATTTGCCTTTTCTTACACCTTCCTTATAAGTTTTAAATTTAAGCAATGGTGGAATGTTCTTTCATCAAGTATAAAAATTTCAATTCACATTTAAAATATATAGTTTTTTATAAATATTAAAATTATTGAAAAATTCACATTTCAAAGTATAGTCAAGTTCCAAGACTACAATTTTTTATTACTATTAAAAATATTGCAAAATTATAATAAAAAATTATATTCCATTACAAAATAATATTATGTAATTAGTTTAGATTGGATTTTTCAGGATTCCTTTGACTCAAATTGGAAACTATTTAATGTTTGTTTTTTTCATTAGTGAAAAAATATGTCCCATATAAGGATGGAAGTTGAAGTACCCATTATGATTCAATTTAATCATGATGTTACAACCCATAAACATAATGTTATGTGTTTTATGGTTTGAAAGTAGTTGTGCCCATTTTGCATATGAAAAATAAGTGATAAAACATTATGATAAAGTTAATAAACAAACACCTTATTTTAAGCAAAATTTTAATGAAAATTCTTTATCAAAATGTCATTTTTGAACATTTGTGTTCATTAGTCAACATTCTTTTGTGTTAGCTGAATTTTTTTTACTATGTTTTTCCATTTTCTTAACAACCCATTCATCAATTTATGTGCATTTCTTCATAGGGCCCAGCTTTTCGGGGTGGGGGGGGGAGTGGGAGAATGCGGGTGGGGGTAATGAATTTTTGTTATTCTTAATGTGTTCCCATGACTTTCCACAATGAGGCACATAAGAAACAATTTTTGAATATTGTCAAATTGAGTCTTGGATGAACTTTACTCTTGTCACATTGCATCTAAACTACATAGGATTGTCATTAACTAAACATTCATTAGGGTAATTCCAAAACCTTTATTGTCTTTGTTTTGCAATTAGGGTTCTAGTTTTCATTGTAACCCATCAATTGTATTACAACCTTTTGGCACCAAGTTGCACTCATTCAATAGCTTGTGTCAATGGATTGTTGATCCATTAAATGCATTTTTTTCATCACCATGTAGTTTTATCATTCACATAAATTGTTAGAATCCAATTTGTTATTATCCATGATTGCTAAAATTTTTATGAAATATATTTTGTAAGACCTAAGAACTTGCTAATTGGCAACTTGGTTATGCACAATGCATAATGTGTATCATTCAAAGTGTCAAGTTTCATTTTAAATTTTGAATTGTGTTTTAATGTAACTTTTGAAATAATCACTTAATTGCTTTTCATGCTCTTCTTGTTTCAAACTTCCATATTTCAATGCAAGATTACAATTTGCAAGTGCATTGTGAATGAATTTGCAACTGCTTTATGACCATAAATCTTTTAAATTAACTTTTTAATTGTACATGGATTTTTGTAAATTTATTTAAAATAGTTGTTTCAATATTGAAAAGATGCAAGAAATGCCAGGAACAATAGGGCAAAACATAACACACAAATGTGATGGAGGCAACACATTATTCAAGTTGTTGATGGTATTCATTAATTTGCCAACCAACATTGAACAAATGGACCAAAATAGTTGCATTGTTGAAAGGTGTGAATCCTATAGACACATCCATACATGATAGTTTCAATTCTCAAAAATTACATGTGAGGCAACTTTCCATCCTTCTCCTCCTGGTTCTACAAGGTGACTATGCTTGAAAGCACAAATGTTACTAGTGAAGGAAAAATGCAAGTGTAATTCAAAATGTTAGCTTGCGTTTGTAGTTGAAATTAAGTAGCCTGCTTCCTATGCATAATTTGCAATCAAAATTGATAGATATATTTTTCAAGCTCACACACTCCACAATCTAAGATTTATGTCAAATTGTCATTCATTTAAACCAATGTTTAAGGACTCAACACCATGTCCAGCATAGCTACATACCACTAGTCAGTTGAAATATTGTTTCTAACACATAGGTTATTCAAATCCAGCTTGCCATAACTCACTAAAAGCTAATTACAAGGTGCATTTTGTTACCAAATCCTAAGCTCTGCAATTAAATCAACAAAAAATTATGCTACAAAACCCAAGAGGGTTTTACAAATGTGATAATACAACTTGGCTGCAGACCATCAATCACTTGAAATATTGTTTCTAACACATAGGTTACTCAAATCCGACTTGTTTTAATTCATTAGCAAGTTAATTATAAAGCACACCATCCTACCAAATCTTAAGATTTGCAGCTAATCCAGTAAGGAGATATACTACCAAACCCAAGAGGGTTTTATGAAGGCAGTTGGTTCAACTTGACTGCAGACCATTAGTCATTTGAAATACGATTTCTAACACATACATCATTCAAATTCAGCTTGCTTTAGTTCATTAGAAAGCTAACTACAAGGTGCAACTTTCTACCAAATTTTAAGCTTTGTAGTTAAATTAGTAAGGAATTATACTACCAAACTCGAGAGGGTTTTGTGAAATCTTTTTTAAAATTCCAACTTCCCAATACTATCACTATTCATTTCCATTCCTTCAAAACTATTACAAGATTTCCATTTTACTTTCCTTCTTTTTCCCACCTCCCAAGATTAATCATTTTTTTTCTCGTCAAAAAGTTTATGGGAACAAGTATTCAAGATTGAATTGAAAATTATGTCTGGGGAAAGAGGGAGCTCCCAATGATCTGAGTCCGCCTTTTAAAGAAAAAGAGAAGGGAAATGAAGGTAGGTCCAAAATTTGGTGGCCAATGGAAGGTTTTATGTTTGGTGGCCAATGGAAAGTTCTATGTTTGGTGGCCAATGGAATTTTCCAAGCTTGGTGGCCAATGGAAGGTTCTATGCTTGGTGGCCAATGGAAGGTTCCATGTTTGGTGGCCAATGGAATTTTCCAAGCTTGGTGGCCAATGGAAGGTTCCATGCTTAGTGGCCAATGGAATGTTCCAAGCTTGGTGGTCAATGTAAGGTGAAAGAAAACACCTTTTCACCTTTTCCCATTTTCCCCCCAACAAACTTTATTTAAACCTTCAATTTTTTCCTTTGACTTATGGTTTTACTTTACCATGGTTTTAGGCCGTTACTCCCACTTTTCTTTCCTTTTCTTCGATCTATAAATTATAACTACGCACCTCAATGTAACAAGTCCTGCACACCTTCATTATCAATTTGATCTTGATTGAAGATCTAACCTTTTTCTTCTCCTTGAAATTATGGCATCGCACATGGTCACATCTTACAAGCCCTAGGCTGCATAAGCAAATGAAGAACCACCTTCGGAGTCATCTTTAGATTTGACCTTAACATAGCACCCTCGTGATGAAGAACTCGAACTTCGAGAGGTGCGTGCTTGTCTTGAAGTTAAACCCCCTCAAGCCTGGTACTATCATATTTCTCTGAACTTTCGCACCCTAGTGATCTTGTTATAAGTCGACCTCGCTTTTGGTGACGAACCTGAGACCGTTTGTGAAGGTTGTTACGAAATTGAAAATACTTCTATTTTCGCATGGTTTTTAATTCTCAGCATCGGACATTATCGTTGGTTGCGCGATCTGATTCGTTGACTGCCTCCTAATAGTAAGGTGGACTACCTATTTCGCACCATCTACACATCTTAGATTTCCCATAGTTATGAACTATCATTATGGCATAGCCTAGGATTTCACATGTACTTGCAGCTCCTTGCTGAGCTCATTCACTACCTAAATAAATGTTTCAGTTATTATGAGACTCTTGTTGCCATTGGCACACTATTATACTATCTATTTAATCGTTGAGTTATCATGGATTAACCTTATGTTCAACGGCTTGAAGATTGTTCTATCTCTATTAGACCTTTCATTAACATCCTTTTAACTGTTTCAAGAATTTTTAACATCCTTGTTGTTCATTAAATACTAGAACAAGACCAATGTTACGCTAATCACCGTGGATTTTGGTGTTTACTTTGACCCCCAACCCTCTAAAAATTTCTCGCCCTTAATTACGTAACAAAGTTCCCAAAACTATGGTCACCAACTTTTTGTTGAGGAAAAGAACTAACCCAACACCTTAATCACCAATAACGCACTTCATAAAAATGAAACAATCCCTCCACGCACTAAACGCATTCATGATTCCCTATGAAGTTACTAAAAGCCCCTTAATAACCTTACCCCACTCAAAGAATCCTAACGCAACTTTTAAAAATTGAGACTACTGCACATGGTTGTGTCGATATGGTTCACATTGCATCAAGGATATTAGGGTGTGGGGGTCATTTTTGTTTTAGAATTTGATATTGGATGAATGGAGTGTAAGGTTAATTTTTTCTCTTTGAAAAAAATTGGTAATCATAATTTTCAAATATTAATTGCATAATTAGGGATGAATTTTTTTCAAAAGGTTGGGATTATAAGTGAACAACAAAAGTCATAATGTTTGACAAAACATTCATCTCGTTTTAGTATTTAGGGGATAGTTGCACATTAAAACTCACGCATAAATGAATTGAATTTTTTGAAGTATTTAATGGTGTGACAATGAAAACATCCAATAAAGATAAGTTAGAACAATCTTCAAACATTATAAGCATGTAAGATTAATTCAAGACAACATAATAATTAAAATAAATAAGGTGATAAAGTGGCACTTGTAACATGGATTTCATGATAAATAATTTTTTATTCAAGTTGTGGATAAGCTTAAGGAGGAGTTGTAAGTACATGTTGAGTCCTAGGCTATGCCATAGTGGAAGGTCATAACTATAGGAAATTTAGAATGCTTTAAATGGTGCAAACTAAGTAATTTACTTTATTGTTAGGAGGTAATTGATGATGCATAATCAACAATAGTGTCTAATGCCAAGAATTGAAGACCATGCAAAAATTGAGATTTCATAAAAAATTTCATAGACAATTTAGAATTCATCAACATAAGCAGGGTTGACTTTCAACAAAATCATCAAAATATGAAAATTTGGAAAATTCGATTGTACCAAGCTTGAGGGGGTTTGACTTTGAAACAAAGGTGCACCTCTCATGGTTTGGGATCTTCATCATGAAGGTGTTGGGTTAGTGTGAAATATAACGACAATTCTTGAAATGATTCTTCGTTCATTTGTGAAGTTTGGGGTTTGTAAGACATGGTCATAAGCAAGGCCATGAATTCAAGAAAGGAAAAAATATTCGATCAAAATCAACTTGGTGATGAGTGGGTGGAAAACATGGTACATCAATACATGTGAGTGCAATTTATAGGTCAAGAAAAAAGAAGGATTGATGCAAAGTAATGCTCTAAGATTAAGTAAAACAAAACCTTAAAATCAATGGGGTGAAAAGAGGAAGGAGGTGAAAATGATGCTTCTTTTTTTCCTTCCAAGGGTCACCAAACATTGAACATTCTAAGGGCCACCAAACTTGGAACCTTCCATTGGCCACTAAGTAAAGATGTTTCCACGTTGACCCATAAGTAGAAATGTTTCTCCATTGACCTCTAAGCATTAGATTACTTCCAAAGGGCCACTAAGTTTGGAACCTTCTATTGGCCATCAAGTTGGCGGTCTTTCCTCGCTTCCTTCCTTCTTATTTTCTTTAAAGGCATAAACTTTAATCATTTGGCTCTCTATTTTTAAACATGCTTTCCAATTTGAACCTTTGAGTATTTGTTCATGTAATTTTCCTTCGGAAGAAAGAATGATTAGTCCTAGTAGATAGTAGAAATAAAGATAATAACATTGGATCATAGTAGTACTTTTGGAAGGATGGAAATGAGTAGGGGTGGATTTGGTGTTTGAAACTTTAGAGAATTTGTGTAAAACCCTATTGGGTTTTGTATCATAATTTTTTTTTGGTTTAGTTGCAAAATTTGAGATTTGTTGAATTGGTGTGTCTTGTAGTTAATTTTACAATGAGATAATGTAAGCTAAATTTAGATAAAGTATGTGATGGTAACAACGATTTAAGTGACTGGAGGTTTGTTATCAAGTTGAACTTTTACTTTTGTAAAACCCTTTCAAGTTCTATAACATAACTTTTCATTGATTGAAGTGTAGAATTTGAGATTTGGTGAGAAGGTGTGTTTCATAGTTAACTTTTCAATGAGTTTTTATAAGCTACATTTTGATAGAATATGTGATGGCAATAATGATTTAAGTGAATGCAAGTATGTTGTTAAATTGAACATTCTATTAATTCTTTAGAAGTTGGTTTAGGTGGGTAATAATTTAACATAAAATTTCAAGGTTTGAAAGTTTAAACTTTGAAAATATATCTATCAATTCCAATTAGAATTATGTCATTTGGATTAGTTGAGAGGAAAAAACATTTATTTAAATGGAGGCAAGTTGATTTCATAATTTTGGTTTTTTCAAAATTAAACTTTGTGATGCCTTGAGTTCCTCACCCTTAACATTTCAAATTCATTTAAAACATCACCAAAAAGTCAAGTAAGTGAAGTTGTTTAGTTCATCATGGGTAATTTGTCATTGTTGGTTCATTTGATTATGATTACACTTAATATAGTAATTATAAAACTATGCAAATGAAAACATTATTTCATGTCCTTGCCCATGACCATCCAATGTTGGAGTATGAAACCATGTTTACTAACTTGGCTGTCCCAAATACCCTTTCAATGCATTAGTTAAATTCTATTGGTTGAATTTTTTTTTGAACACATGTATGGCCAAGTTTTAAATGAAACTTTTAAAGCCATTCAATCTACCCAATATATTGATTGTTCTCATCATGAAGTCCCAGCAGTCGACAATGGTTCATAGATCCATGTCCACGCATATATGATGTTTACATTACTAGAAAAATTCCATATTGCAACTTTAATTTGCGCCTAAAAATTATTTGTAAATGATTCTCACAACTAAATTTTTTATTACTTGCATAAGTCTAGTACACACAACATGTAGTTGCAAATATGATCTAAGCATGACATCATCACAAATCCCATGGATGAAGTATATACTCAAATGTATATTTCATCCTTTGACCATATAATTAAATGTAACTGATCACCATTATTTGCGACTACAATACCACCAATTACACATTGCCACTTGTAAGGCATATCATTACACCAAAACTTGACATTTATGACTATGACAAATATGACAAGTGACTATTTCTAGTCATACAGTCATATATGTCATGGATATTATTACATGACTAAAAGTCTCCATGGATAGGAATACGTGATTAAAAGCCTTCTTCATGAACACCATATAATTATTTAACAATATATAATTCCACATATTAAAAACAATTAAAAGGGAAAAAAACTATAGTAGACACACATACCTAGTAAGCATATTATAAACTTGTCGATGATCAAACACACAATTATTGTGCAAGTAAATAACTAATACCTTATAATTTTTAGAACTTTTGCCTTAAATTCATTAATTATTTAATATGAATTTCTAGATAGTGGTTTAAAAAAAAATTGCAGAATTTTTTTCATTAAAAACAAATTCCCAACATATGGAAAACAATTTGCCAAAGTTTTTGAAACCATAAAATTAAATAAAAAATTGATGCTTAAAATATAATTAAAACATTTAAGTTGAGATTCTTACTCAAAGGTTTATTTAAATTAGATCTTGGAAAAATCTTTAAAAATGAAATTTATTTCTTTTCATTTGGACAAAGTATGAAAAAGATAATAATGGTCAAAGTTGGGTGCTTTTGTATGCGACAAAGGATAATGTGAAATAATGTTGTAAATTTATCCCATATCCTTTGTCAACAAGTTCAACTTTGGAAACTATATAAGTAAGTGAAAAAGAATTGCCCTACACAATATATATATATATATATATATATATATGCACCGAATACATTCAAAGTGTAAGTATTACTTGTGATGAGTCCATAAAAAAGGCTTGTCACCAAAAAAAAATGGGATCCTACTTACCTACCTACTTAGGCCTACCTATGTTGACCTACTTACCAAATGGCTAGATTATATATATATATATAAAATACTTGATGGCATTTATAACTAGGACAAAAAAACAACTAGTGGATAAACAATGTGTCCATATGGACTACATAGTCATGTAGTCATGAATGGCATTTATGACTACAAACCCAGTCATGGGTGCAGTCATACTTGTCATGTTTTTGCATAGTATATGTAAATATAAATATAAGTAATTAGATAGCCCTTTTCATCTCATTCATCCAAATTGACGGTCTAAGATTGTTCCATGTGCACTAATCATATCATGCCACGTGGCTTAAGGTGAGGATTTAAATATATATATATATAAACTTTCATTTAGGTAGGTATGTAGGTAGATAAGTAGGTAGGTAGGTAGATAAATAGGTAGGTAGGTAGGTATGTGGATAGGTAGGAAAGTAGGTAGTTAGGGAGGTAAAAACTTAGGTGCATAAAAGAATGTAGGTAAATGAATTTCTTAAAACAATTTTAAGTTCATCCCAAAGGGTTGAGCCTTTTTAAATGGCTCATCCCAAATTATGTTTTTCTTTTGGATGTCGTTTGTGTCTTTTGGATATTTGAAGTACATCTTTTTATATAGTCTACAAGATTTAAATGGAGGAAAAAACATATGGGATAAATTTTCTAATTGCAAACAAAAACATTATCCCATATCTTTTGTTCTTTTTTCAATGTTGTAAACTATATAACTAGATTTGCATCAAAGTTTTTTTAATCCCAAATTAAAATAAAATCCGCATAATAAGACTACCTACCTACCTAACCTATTGACCTACCTTCCTAACCTAGCAACTTAATTAACATATATAAATTATATGTACATATATATAACATAATTAACTTAAAGTACTACCTACCAACTAATACTTAGCTTAACTTACTACTTATTAACTAAAGTAACCTACATTGCACATAAACTAAGCTCACATGACATTTATGTTTAAACCAAATATGCCACATAAGCTTAAAACCATGGCTGAACCTTAGCTATATTAAAACTTGGTTAATAGTTTAGAAGGTTACCTAAGGGAAGGTAAATAAAAAAGAAAAATAAATAGGTAATGAAAGAGGAATTGGAATAGTGACAAACATCGTGCTAGAAAATTGCATTCAACACATTCTAATGAAATCCTGAAACCCTAATTTGCAACCTAGCTATTTGGTTACATAATATTTCAAATTGATTAATGTTTTTGTAAAATGAGCTTGAAGGAACAATGGTAATAAAATATGCAATGAACTTCAACTCCTACAAAAGGAATGTGCACAAACACATCAACAAGCTATCATGATTTCAAAATAAATGTGCACAATTTTCTTAAATTGCAAGTTTTACAAATTGAACACCACTAATAAGAGACTGAATGAAATATATATGTAGATCAACAAATTCACATACCTTGTAAAATGATGGAAACCTCCCCCCATAAACAACACAACCTTTTGACATGGAAATTCGATGTTTCCAACTACATTAAGTCAATTCATAAGCCAAATGTCGTTTGAACTCATTAGTTTGATGCTTTTAAAAGCCTTAGTGTGCAAGATGACTAACACAACAAAACATGAAATGTTCATTTCAAACGCCCTTGTTATGAGTATCACAAAATCTTGTTTGCATTTGCTTACTTACTACCTACTTACATTGCAATGAAATACAAACCATAGAGAAGGAAAGAAAATGAAGGTTTAGTGGCTTGGGTGAATAATGATTTAGGGTTTAAACAACGATTTGAAAGACCTGTGATGAGTTTCATCCGAAGTCCATTTGAAATTGGCCCACAAGTAGATGCCACATAACATTAGGAAAAGTTAAACATTATGACTCAAAACAACCCCCTTTTTTTTTCGGAAAATAACACCTTTGGCTCCTTTTAATGTGTTTTGACCTTGATGTCATTTGGAATTCTTCGTGATAAACCTTAAAACCCAAAACCTATGCCACCAAGTGATGCAACATCAATGTGTGCTACATAGAAGGAGATGAAAATGATGGCATCAAAAGTCATGACACACAAAAGGAAAGAAATGAAGCCTTCTTTCTTCCTACAATTAATCTGTCAAACCCACTTCAACCCCCCCCCCCCCCCCCCCCCCCCCCCACCAACAACAACACCCACAAACACCAAACAACAACAAAAACACCACAAAAACACACAC
>Ga0116227_10002752_pt1 | contig 39647 bp, 22 predicted proteins | sample S1TSphgellanicum_FD_89693 | JGI IMG/M metagenome (GOLD analysis project Ga0116227, IMG submission 89693) | Host-associated microbial communities from peat moss isolated from Minnesota, USA - S1T2_Fb - Sphagnum magellanicum MG | ecosystem: Host-associated > Plants > Peat moss > Unclassified...
AAATAATCTAGAATTGCAAACAAATGTGTCTAATGACATATTTCTAAGTGTATATTCTATTTTTGTATTTATTACTATCATGATACCTATTTGATGTGTATTGGACCACTTGCATGGGATTGGCAACCTTATAACGTTTACATATGGCAAATTGACTCCTCAAGTCGAAATAATTAGATTTGTTTCAATAATCACAAAATCTATTTGCAAATCTTCCCATTAATCCCCATAAAAAATCAAACATGGACCCTTGAACTACAGGATGTCTCGAGCCATTGAACGTCCTAGGTTTGGCCACATGGGCACCTTGGTGACATGGAAAAATATTCCATTGTATTAGGGTATATTCTTTCATGTCAGCAAAATATGTCAAAAAATATATTTGCAACATGGACAAAATTTATTGAAAATATTCCTTCATGTTGACGAAATCCTACTCGTCAATCATGCTCACCACTCACACGCTCATAGAATAGCATCCCTCATTATGATGATATTAGAAATTAATTTGGAGGAATAATGCGTGGTGGAGTTTTTTTATAAAATAATTAATGATGGCTATAGTTAAGGAAGGAGACAAGACAAAAAGAAATGTGTGAATGTGTGGGTTGTTGATGTGTGTATGGAGCCTTTGAAATAAAGGAATAGTGCAATTTTAGAGTTGCCCCCTTATCTTGTGTACGTAATATTAGAACCATAGGATTGCTTTAGGATAATTGAGCTTCTTGTGTTCTATTGAATTTCTTCAAGCTTTGGCATTCACTGTTGTTTAGGATTAATGACTCCAAGGACTTGATTCATTGTGTTTATGTGTTTAAAGTACCATTTCTAATATTGGTAGATTTTGTATCTAACACTAGTTGTTGTTTTATTATATAAATGATGTTCTTACTTCTTACAAAACTTGGTTGTTAATATTTTTAAAGGATTTAGAATATCATTAGACACGGAAAAATATTAGATGATAATTTGTAGGAGTTTATTATATCAACATGGAGGACAAGTAAATTTGCACATTTATGTTTAAAACACATAATTGTTGAAACTATTGAAATGCATATTTGTGGTGATCTTCAAAAAAAAGATCGGACTACTGAATAGGCATCAGGGAAATTGTCTTTGTTTCTCATAGAATAACGTTCAAGAGTATGAATTTCTTGTTTTGTTACAATTATTCCACATCTTGCCAAGATTGTTTGAAGAGGTTCCATCTTTCCTTTTGGTGACTTTGACCTAGAATGCAACATCCCATAGTTAATTGCTTGATATTAATTAAATCTTCCTAAGGCATGCACATATTTAACAACTTTAAAATCCCAAAAACATATATACTTACCATTAGTTCTAATATATTTAACTTGCATGAAATTCTAACAATAGAACAAAAGCTTTCCAATTTTACATTGTATCATGATTTGTTTAATTTTGGCCCCCATAGTTCAAGTTCTTTTTTATCATCTTGTTGTAACATCAAGGGGAAGGACTTTACAAAGATTTGGGAGGCGATGTTGGCCATTTTTGGGGGCTGATGGGATCTTTATCTTTCTTTTCACAAGGGCCAATAGGGGGTGTTTGCGGAGAGGTAAAATCTTTACATTTTTCTCCACATGGTGATACAGGTGGAGGTGGGCTACATGGGTTCTTAGGTGGAGTCTTGGGCAATGGATCCAATGGTGGAATTTTTTCCTTCAACTCCATCTTTTTCTCAATAGGCAACTTTGCAATCTCACCTTTTATCTGTACAAAATGCCAACCCAATATTGAAATGGAACATATTTGTAAATTTTCCCTTAGGGGAAGTCTTTTGACTTTGAGATTTCCACTAAATACTAAGAAAGAAAATAAAAGAAATTCATAAAGTGTACAATCATGTTTCTACAAGTAATTTTATTGAGTTGTGCCTAAGGAGTTCAATAAATAATAGAACACAATGCACTTATGTGACACCACACATTTTAAGCACACCATTTAATATCATCCATTTTATTAACAATCACATAGTGCAGGATGATATTAAGAAAGGTGAAATTGCATGTTATTTGATGTCAATGGTAGATGGCACACAATTGCATAGTCCGTCAACCAAGGTTGTTCAACTATGGTTCTTGAATTGACCATCCATGGACAATTTCACAATAAAATTGTAATATGTATGTTGTTGTATATATATATATATATATATATCCAAACAAATAAATGTGTGTGACAAATGTTTGATTCCTTTTATGGATGCACCAAATACATATAACCCTTCGACACATATCTTACATAAGATTCATCTTCTAGTAGTGAATGAATAATTCTATGTGGATATGCCATCAATTATGATATTTTATTTCCAAGACATGTGTTTCAATGCCCCAAATCCTACTCACTAGACATATGTTTTTCAATTTTGATGCCAAATTGCCCTATTCATCTTGAAGGGTATTTAGGCTCAGGTTTTACCAACATAACACCAACAAGTAATATGTTTTTTTTTGGAAACAAGTGCTTCAAGGGCTTGCCAATCAAACCCAATTTTCTTACATGTTAAATCTTATTCATGACCAAGATGGTTTAAACACTATTAGAAATCAAAACAATTGCCCAATATTATTCTTATTTAGGCATTGTTTAGAACCCATGCCAAACCAACCTAGAGTAAATATTAGAGGCATCCTACCACAAAGCATAATGAAATAAATGTTTAGAGGCAAGGTTGAACCTATTATTGGGGGACCAAAGTTTGACCTAATAAATGACATATTTTGCAAACACTAAATTTAAAACTGAGGAGAATGTTTCACAAGGAACTAAACCAAAAAAACTTAAACCCATTTAGATGAAAATCATTGAAACCTAAAGATGTGTTTAAACCTAGATTATCCATGTGTCTCATGATTTAACAATCATGTATGAAATCAACATTTAATTGATTAAAGAAAAAATAATGAAGCTAATACAAAACAAATTTGAATCAACACATTGTTTGAGCTTATCAACAACTTAAAGTTTAAAAATTAAATTCCATTGGGATATGATCACACTATTGAGTTGACTCAAAATGCTTCATGATAATATATATATATATATATGAAATGTTTTGAAGGTTTAAATCTATTAATTGGCAATGTATTCAAAAGATAAAATATCCTAAATACCTTGATAAACCTTGCCAACAATCCCAAGGCACCCAATGCTTGAATATTACATATCAAAACATGTTCATAGATGCAAAAGTAAAGGAAACATTTAGGACTGTTCCAAAGATTTCCATGTGTTGTCCATTTTTCACCAATTAATTGGTTACATTTTTGTTTTTTTCAAGTACCTCTATCTCCTTTAAACTACATTTTAATGTATTAGCTTTTGTTTTCCATCTTTAAAAGAAAATTACACAAATGTCCACAAATGGCCTCTCATTTGAATTGTGAACCATGACAATGCACTCATATTTCTAAAGGGAGGTTACTAATTGCGTGATCGTCCAATTATAAAATCAAATCATAATGTTATTTGATTTGGCTTCTTTGCAAGCACATTGTAACATGGAATGGATAAAATGAATAATCAATAATCAATTGAATGACAATCAATAAAATAAAAAACCAAATATGTGATGTGCATGACACATAAATAATACTCATATACCATCTCACGTATATAGATCAAAAAAATTCAACTATTGGGCACCTTAAAACAACAAAAACACCCCAACATGGTTTGCTTGAAGATTTCATGGGAGGCTTGTCAAACAAGAAAAATCTTGATATATAAGGTTATGCTAGAAATGAAAACCAAGAATAAGATTCGATTTACACTTCACACATCATAGAATGGCTTTAGGGCAATTTGTTTGAGCTATCAATTTAAATGCAAATTAATTAAGGCATAAACTACAAAAGATGCAAAGAGAATTTAGAAACACCAAAGTAAAAAATAACAAAAGGGAAGGAATGGAATATGAAATATTTAAATTGAAAAACAAAAGTTATATACATGGTAAGATTCTTGAAAGCAAAAAGTTGGCAAAAACCAATTGTGTTCTTTTGGCAAAGTGTGCACCCATGTTTCCATGTTTTCGAACTTGCTACAAAAGGGGTGAACATAAAAACTCTAAAACAATTGAATTATCCTTTAAATGGTCCTTAGTTTGGACCTTAATTTCACCTTCAATCCTCAATTTCATCTTCAATTGTTGGGTATTCTTAAAGTGAGTAAAGTTTAAGGAAAGTTAATACAAAATGCTGAAATTGAATATGAAATATTATTACACAAAATTTGAAATCTTTTATGAGTATGTAGGGGAAATGAAAGCTCCTTGAAGAAAATTGAGGACATAAGATGAAACTCAAAATATCACCAATTTTAGTGCTAAAAGAAGTTTGACCCACCATTTTGTAACAATTTATTTATTCATAGCAAATTTGTCCTCACATATCCAATTTCAGCATCCTTAGTTTCATCCAAAGGAGAATCAACACATATTGGAGTTATCCACCAAGTTAATCAAATTGAGGATTAAAACTTTGAGTTTGGCTGAAATTGAGGATGTGAGGAACTGGGTATGTGACAACCCAATTATCATCTAGGTAGGTTATCATTCTTTAAATACTAATATTTTTTAAATATTTTTTAAATTTTTACTACTTTAAAAACCTTATAACCTCTGTATAATTGGCAGGTTTAATCAATGGTTATTATAACATGTTATTTGATAACCTACCCTTATGTATAACCAACAATTATTACCCAAAAGTTTCTATCACCCCCAAAAAAAATTTGATATTAATAACATATGTGGTCCTCTAAGAATTTAAAAAAAAACCTACCCAATGGTTAATTAAAAAATCAATAATTGGCCAACACTGGTTTTCTCCCTTCCTTAATAGAACATAGAATATGGTTGTGACCTCTCCCCCAAGGTTTGGCCACTAGACCCTACATGTTTTTAAAATGAACATTTGACTTGATGGCCCTTAGGGCCACTTTAGATGAGAGTGTGGGCTCGTGATCCAAGGAAATAGAGCAATCCTATTGAATGAGAGCCATAAATTGAACCCACGGCCTTTAAGATGTCCAAGACCAAAAATTGGCAAATCAAGGCTAAACTTACATGGCACCATTTTGGAGGAAAAATCAATTGGTTCCAACGAAAAGAAAAGAGAGAAGACGGAAAGCTAGGTTCAATTTGCTTCAAATGAGGCCAAATTGGTTGCTACAAATTTGAACCCTAGACCCCCATCTAAAGTGGGCCTTAATATGGTTGTGGTAGGTTTTGTTTGTAACATCCAACATGGCCTATCTAAAGTGGGCCTTCATATAGTTGTGGTAGGTTTTGTTTGTAACATCCAACATGGCCTATTGGTGAATTTGATTGTCAAAAGATGGCCATGAGTCCAAGTTGTTTGGCCTTTCTAGTTTAGTATTCTTTTAATTGCCACCAATATGCCATAAGGACACACAATTAATATTCTTTGTAACGTAGGATTAAACATTAATATTTATGGGGAAAGGTTCACTTTGAAAACCAAAATCATCCATACTAGGTATAAGTAATCCTACATAGTCTAATTTAGGTGAATGTCATTACACATATTGTGTGATTTCATTATAATAGTATTTACAAATTGTAGGACAATTTTGTAACCTAATGTGTGGAAGTTTTCAACACAATCATCATCCACTTTAATAGAAAAATAGCACAAATCATGGATGAATTCCAAACCTAATGACTATGTAATAATGATAAATCCAATGAGATAGGTTTGTTAGTTTTAGTTTATTTGCAATTTGCTTGTAATTCATTATCTCCTTCTACTCTTGGATATGAATGCACTAAACCAAGCAATCAAACATGGAGTTTAAAATCACATAATCCCTCAAGATCATGTTACAAAATTTATTAACTTGTTCTATATTGCCAAAAATGGATATAACGTAAAATACACATTTTGGAAAATGTGCATAGCCCATTATATTCATAAAAATTCTTGACTATTAAGTTTACCACCTCTACAAGCTTGTGCAATCTAGCATATTGGCTTTATTAACATGATGATTAACAAATTGAAAATTGCCAACAAATCATTTTTATTCACAAATTATTGTGTTGCCCATTTTTTCCCCTTGTGTTGGCAATCTTGTATCTTTTTAACTACTGGGTGAAAGTACCATTTAATGGTACCACAAACAACATCACACTTTCATTTTATTGGACTCATCAATATATATATATATAGGAAACACTTTTTTTTAAATAATTTTTTTAACCTAACACAATTTTTTAGAAGATTATAATACCTTCTTTCTCACCTTTAAATATGAACTTAAAATATAGACAAGTGGAGTTAATTTAGGTCAAAAAGTGTGAATGACAAGTCCTCCCAATCTATGTAAATTCCATGAAGATATAACAAGGAAAAAAAAAAAAAGGTTGTAATACTATGGTGGTTTAATTCTTCAGTTTGTAAATTTTGGTTCAAAATAAATGGCAAGAGACACATGCAAATCAAAGGTTGTGGTTTCCACAAGGTCCATAAACTTGAGGTACATACCTTACTAGACACGTAGTTAAAGTTAGCCAAAGGGAATTGCTTGGGATCAGCTTCCATATACTTTAAAGTCCATTCATCTGCTTGGATGAGTTCGAAAATACGTTCGTGGAGATGTAATTGTTGGCCCATATAACAATCACTTGGTCTATACGGACGTTTAGTGCCCGGAACTCTAGGGGCTTCCATCCGCTGAAGATATCGACCCGATGAAATCCCGGAATTTCGAGCTGGTGGTTCAAACACGGATACGGTGTCGTCGGACATGTAATACTGTGATAGACATGAAGCAAAATAGTAAAATATCAAACAAGCATTCTCGTTGCATGTTATAATAAAAATGTATAAGTTAATTTCCATGGCATGGATGGTTTTATTAAAAAAAAAAGGTTGGTAATTTGAACATCCCCCTTACAAAAAGATGTAATGCTTGAAATTCTAAAAGTTTTGTGGAGTTTTTCTGTTGAAATGCATGTTTAGATCTAGTCCAAAATCTCCCAAATCAACATGGATCCAATTTTATCTCATGAGTGCACCAAATTATTCAAGACGTCTAGTTTGCAAGAAAGAGTGAATAGCGAACGTTTAAAAAGTTTAAGAAAGTAAGGTCCATTTTGGCTAACTCATCCATGACCAACTTAACGTGATTCAATTCATGTTGAATTAGTAGTTGAATTTTTGTTGCAAATGATGCCCAACAAATTAAAATATCAATCCTTGTGGAATAAAATTGAAGTGTTAGCAAAATAATTAATTCGTGAAAGGGTCCATTAAGCTTATTGGGTATTAATTTTTTTAAATTTGAATCTGGTACGTGAATAAATTGATGATGAAACAAGAGTCATATGAGTAGTATTGAGGCTAATAAATTGTATGTGGGAATTCTTTTTTACAAAAGGAAAAAATCATGATATGCTTGCTAGCACATAGTGTTTTTTTTTTTTTTGTTACTTACCAAAAAAACCATGTCACGGGTCTTGTCAACAACAGAGAGCTTGTGTGTGCCATCCTCAACTAGTTTACAAGAGAAACACATGTTCTGTACAACAACTAAACCCCAAATAAATAAACTAAAGATTGACATCAGTTCATTGATTTAAAGCATTTTGATGCCCTACTTACCCAAGTCTTCAAGGAAGTTGTGAAGATCAAAATTTTATACAAATCACAAATGAAAAATAATGCACACAAATATGGATCACTAAAGGTGCGTTCACACGCCATGCTAGTCATTTAGGACTTCAACCTACTTAGCATGAAATTTTTTATGTTAAGCTAAACATTTACTTAACATTATGCTATCGTCGATTTGACATTTGGGTGCCACCTAAGATGCCACCTAGATTTTCATTTAACACTAACTTAACATCAAGTGTGAATGCATTATAAGTATCTAATAGTTAATTTAACATTTTGTAACATCAAAAGATAATTACATTTATTTTTTTGGGGGAGCATTTGGCATTGAATATCAACATTGAAGAAATTGAAATTAGAAATTTGCACCTTGCCATCTTTGAAGATGAACTTGTAAAAATCTTTGAGAGGTGCTTTGGGGATAAGAGAAATGCAATTCATATAACTATCAGCCTCTGACCCAAATCCGTTGTGTTCGGGCATTGGCATTCTAGCCAATATCGGGCCCTCTTCCTGTATATAATACAAGGCCCATAATCATGAGGGACATTAGAAGCCCACCAAAAAAAAAAAAAGGTTATTTAGACCTTTCAATATTGGTAAGGAAATTATAACATATTTGATTTATTCATAGGTCTATGTTTTATTCCAAAAAGGAGTCCATAAATTAAAAAAAATTTAAATCTATCCAAAATATAGTTTCATTTATACCAATGAAAATATTTTAAAGCCAAATTCGTCAAAAATAACTTAGACACTTAGTTATTATACCAATTAAAGAAATTTGAACATAAATTTGAGATAAACCATACCTGGACATTTACGGCTTCAAGCATGTCTTCGGTGTACCCATATTTCTTTTGGTAGTAATTTCGTGTGAACTCATCGACATCGTGTATCAACATGTCACGGTCGAAAATCCGAATGTAACTCCCAATATGCAAATCGGTGTCACGATAATAATTTTCTTTAGGTTTGGAAGTTAATATGCCGGCAATATTCTTTGAACCTATTTGCCACCCATCCCCACCCCCACCCCCAAACCTCTCTTCTATAAAATCCAAAGCAAATAATATTTTTCTAGTAATTAATGTGAATTTTTTTACTAATAACATAATTTTGGTAGAATTAAAGACAAAATAGTGATGAGGTAAACATTGAATTTGAACTTACTAAGGAGTTCATTGGGGGTCAATTTTGGAAGCTTTTGGCGACGAATAAGCTTAGGCCATGGCATTCGTCCATTATTTCGTTCCGTAATTTCTAAAATCTCAATTGTGTCATCTCCCAAGAAATAATTTAACACCTGAATTGATATGAAACCATCTATTCAAATTTTCTAAGAATTTCTATTTACATATTTTCCAAACCAATATAAATGTATTATGCAACCAAAGATGAATCAACCCGCGCGATTAATGTCAAATATTGGTTTTCTTAAGTTTGGAATCACTTCAATAATCTAATTTTGGGTCATCATTAAATCACATTAAATGTTTAAATTCACGAATTTCAAGTCTATAAGTGAAGAACAAACAACAAGCCTCATTCCAAGGATTGTATAATGTTCACTTCAATAACATGTTTCGTTGTGATAGTGAATTGTTGATGACATTTAATCATGTTTGTTTCTAACCATGACAATGTTCAGTTGTGAACAAACAAGTATATTTTTAATGTATTGTTATTTTTGTTGCACAAAACATAGCACCATATCATTGTCATATGTATTTTGTTGTTAACATATTTAAATTTTAATTATTTTGTAATCATTATGTATTTACTACATGATTTTCATATCTTCATGCATATAAAACCAAATTAATAAATGAAAATTATAACTCATAATGAAGCATGATTTACATGCCCTCTTATTTGGTGTGTATTGATGCACATGAAATAGATTTGGGTGCAAATGAAATAATAGGAATCACACCCATCATTTTGGGTGGGTGAGTGTTTATTTTGAGATATTTTTAGGATTTTTTTTTTGTAACTTGAAAAAATCATTAAAAACATATTATGGCCTAAAAATATGTAGAGATATGTTTTAAAAAATTTCTAAATTTTTTCATATTTAAATACTCTTCAAAATAGGAGTTCTCACAACGTTTAAAACATTGATTATCATTTTTTTGAGTATTTTTTCAGTATATTCATTCAAAATCATACCATATGTTTCCATAATATATGGACAACATATTTGAATATACAAATTAAACATTTTTAACATTAGATTTTTTTTTGACCCAAAAAAGTGACAAAACAAAATGATTTCCTTTTATGTGACTCCTATTGACATGATTACACCAGCCATCTCAACTTATGTGATAGTTTTATATAATTAAAATGATACAATTCACTTAACTTCATTAATTGATGGTAAACTTTTGAGGTCAAAAGATCACTCGGTTTCAAAATTTTAGTATCATGAATTTTAATTGGATTTCTTTTGATTATATTAGTCGTAGCCCTCCAACATGTGTATATTGATGGCTTGTGTAAATCATACATAGATGTGTCATTCCCTTTGCAAGGTGCCCCATATAGGTTTCAAAGATTCATGGTTTTAATGACATCATTTAACGTTTAACTACTCCTTGGGAAGTAATGAGAATACAACTATTTATTACAAAGTTGAACCCCTATTGAATTGTGTTGTATTGATACATATATAGTTGGCTTTAAATTTTGGGGCCATATTTGGATATATAATGTCATATTTATGGTGAACGTGAAAACAATAAACTTTTAATGTAAAATGACATGGAAATGACTACTTGGAAAATGTTCATAAATATGTTATGTTTCAAGTGTTTCAATAAGTCCTAATTTTGTCTTAATATCAATTTGAATGTGTTTCCATCACTAATCCAACACAATAAAAATCACAATAAAATTCATCAAAATTATATATATATTTTAAAAATTCAAAGTGTTTGCACACATAAGCTAATGTATAGGTGATCATAATTGAAAGTGAAAAATGCCTTTAATGCTACAAATTATGCATTTACAGCTTAGAATAATGTAGAGTGTCACTAAAAGGCTTGGAAAAAATCATCAATAGTGAGAAGGATGTCATGAATAACAATGTATATACAACATGAAGGGTTTTGATGTTTACATTATGTTGCATAAAATATTCTAATCAATCATGCATCATTCCATCAAAAGTTTAGTTCATTTTTAAGATTTGCACTCGGTGCCAAAACCTATGAATATAAAGCAATCATCTAAAAGCGTCAAAATTAAATTAAAATTGCAGCTTCCACATGTGTGGAATTTCGTTGCCCAATTTATAATTTGGGAATTATTGTTGAATTACAACATAGATATTTTTAAAAACATGTGAGAAGAAAATTACAACTTTATATGTAGGTTATTTATTAATGTCAGGTTATGAGACCATGCATTTCCTCTAAGCCAACCTACCCATTCTCACAAGGTATATTTGTGTGCAAAAACATAACAAGTTGTGTAAATAATGTTATCATAAAGTACCCAAAGTTGTAAAATCACATATGTGTCAATAGAAAGACATGCCCATGCAAAGGGGCCTAGTTCACTTAAGTGCTCCACAAGAGTAAAGTGGATTGATTTAAATAGTTGAATTGACAATAAAAATGGGCAAAGTGCATGTGAAATTGCTCGATGGGATTAACACAAGAAGCGCCAATAAGAACATATGATTAAATTGCTTCACTCCAAAAAAGTTGTATACTCTTGTTATGAATATAAAATCTAGATTGGCGTATAAGCTGGAAAGAAAGCAATCCCACTCGAGTCTTTGCATGGGAGGCAATGCTCATGGACAACATGGGTTTGTGAAAAAACATACATAAGGACGACGTTCGCCATAAGGGACTTGACGGTCATCCCACACACAAAAAAAGCGAAGGACCTTGCCATCGAGGTCCAAGAATTGTCGTAATGCGTATTCCTTGACCTTTTTGGTGAATACATGACGAGTATGTTGACGATACTCCTCTAGAGGCTCCCCGGGCCACGGCTCTTCCTCCCCTACAGGAAGTCTATGCTTCATTAAATACCTCTGTTTCCAAATCATTTGGAGAGCAAGGATCCCCCAAAAACCCATCACTTAGTAAGCATTGTTGGTGTCAAAAACATTCAATACCAATGCACAAACACACAAATAGCCTATATAGCTCTAGGAACATCCTTGGTATATGGCATTGATTTGTGATTGTATTCTCACTTATGGGTCAACAATAAGAGGTTTGTTAGAATGACCATGAATATGAAATTTTGTCCAAGCTCAAGAGTTTATGAATGAGATCACAATGTGCTCCTTTTTGTAAGGGGAAATGGGGATCTTGAAGGATAGAGAGAATGAAAGAGATGAACAAGTGAAGGTTATTGAAATTGACTTTGGTGAATGTGTCACAGCCAACAATATGATATGTGTGCCCAAAAATGCATATGTCCTTGCCAAGGTGAAAATCTGGAACTTCAATCCATCCCCCCACTCCATTTGGTACTTTTTGTTTCTTTAGAAACATTCCCTGCAAAATTTCAAGTTTCATCTCATGAGCACTACTAGAAAGAAAATCACTTTGCATTTGCAAGTTGTATTGAGCAAGAGTGTCATTCATGCTCATCCATGTTTGATGATGATGATGTATATTATCTAACCATCCTTTTTAAAGATTTTTTGGTAACCAAGGTTTTAGTTTTGTCATGTGGTCATTTAAGGTGTTGAGGAATTATGTGCTAATTGTGGTTTGTCCCATAATTTTTTGTGTGATGAAATTGTGGAGGTTCCACAAAGTTTTCAAAAATGTGGGACTAGTCTGCATGGAGACATGAATAATGTAATCTAAAGGTACATTTTTGGCCTTCACACATAGGAGTGAAGCATGAGTGAACCATCGTTATACATCAGATTTTCATTGGCTCTACCAAGCCTCAATGCATAAGCATATGGAACATCTTTAATGGTCTTGAGGTGTCCATGGTTCTTGCAATAACTAATTACCCTAGAGGCCTTCGCAAAATGTGAGCCCCCAATTTTTGCCTCATTGACCTACGCCCTTTATTTTGGGAATGTCCCCCACCCATGGGCCTTACCCACTTTAAAGAACATGGTGAACAACATTTTAGAGAGGAAGAAGCAAAACAAAAGGGCTTACAAACTAGATGAAGGTTTGAAGATATAGGCCTCATGGTTCTTGCAATAATCCTTTCCTCTTTGATGGCATCCCATTATGATAATTTTGTCGCATGGGTCAATTTACTACTTAAGATCCCCCATTTGGTTTTGTTAAATAGGTTATGTGTCAATATGTGAGCAATGATCCCTTTTGGATAAATTTCCCATGTTTCAACCACCAACTAATTGCCTCCCATGAGGGCCATGTAAGTAGATGTGAAGCTTGAAGAAGTAACATGCCTTCTTCATCCTCTATTGTTTCAGGAGCTTTCAAGTTGTTTAGCTATGGGGCAAATAACTTCTTGTTGTCCTTATGGGAAAAGTTATGCATCCTCCACAATCCTCCTGATTTCCTACATTACTTTCAATCAAACCAAGTGCATACATTTTATCTACACTCTCCTATGTGTAGAGTGATTGACTAGTATATGTATAGGCTTTAACTTTAAGCTTAAGCTAATCTGCTGCTTTTTTCCTCAATGTTTGGATTATTGAATTTGGTGTCTGGAGGATTAAAATTGGTCACTTAAACCAGATGTGGTAGTCTTATCCACCAAAGTGTTTGTCTTTGTTGAACTCTTCACAAAAATTTGTTTCACTTAGGATGGTTGCAAGCAAAAAAAAAGGATAGGTCAAATTTGTACAAGGTTTTCACCCAATCATTTTGGATATTATGATATGGATATTGAGGACCTTGCAAAATGTCCCAACATGTAATTTTATGCTCTACCCATGGTACAAATGGGCACAATATCTTGTCAAAATGTGAAAGGTGTTGAACTAACTATCTTGTTAAAATGTGAAATGTGGCCAACTAACTACCCATGGGTGTTAGATACTATTCTCACAAGTAGCAAATAGGAAATAACTCACCTAATATGTTTATGGAGAATTAGGACCAGGTTACCCAACCCAGTGTGAGAAAACTGGAAAAAGTATGGTTGAATGCATGGAACTTGGGTGTAACCATAGTAGTTGGTGTCAAACCTTTGATTATGTCTTTGGATTCATTGCTTATTACAATCAATCCTAATTTGAAAGGAGCAAATGAGAGGAGATCATCCTCCATTAGAATTTGATGCCCTTTCTACACATCAACCATTTACCTTATATAGTTAATAAGGTGTTTGTGTTAACACCATGCAATATTGAACCATGTTAAGTGCATTTTGAAAGTCAGGATTAAAACTCAAGAAGTTCATTTTTTTTTTCCTCAACTTGTATGTATGTATTTTTATTTTATTTTTTAATATTATTTTTTCTCCCCGAACTACCCCAAGAAAAATCTATCGCGATTTTCCATTTCAATGAAAGTAAAATGTCATTGTGATATACCATATTGATATTGGTTCATGTCAAACCTAATAGATCAGAACTATTGAGCTACTAACAAGTGTTACACCAATAGTCAAAATGTAATTTATACCAACTTATGTTTAAGTTGAAATTTCTTTGATCTACCAAGATGTGGCAGATCTTCCAAGATTTAAATATATGGACTTGGTTGGCCTCCTTAAAATATGCTACCCACCCAACATTGGTGTACCAATGTTGTCCAATTCTTGATTTCAAAAGGAACCTTTTGTGCCGATTTTGATTTTTTTTTAAAATATTTATAGAACCTTGGGTCCAATCTTGAAACCAGTTTTTTTGGATTTCTAAAACCTTTGGTTCCAATCACTTTCACAAAAAAAAAAAAAGGAAAAAAGTTTGGGCATGATATTATAAGATTTAATTTATGAAATTTAATTTAGTTTTCACAAAGAATTTATGTTTGGGTATCTCCATTTTTTTTTGGTGTATAATATTAGTTTGTTCAATTAACGCACATAATTCAAGATATAGATTTTGTAATATGAATTATATACAACCAATCAAATGCAATAACTTGCCTAAAATGTAGGACCCATTTTATATTTCTTAATGAAATTATATTTATTTACCTAGAAAACTTATAGTTGTTTAAAATGGTACGACACCCTCAATTCAGGTTTTAATTCAATTTTGAAGCAAGCTCAATTATTTGGTTAAGTTCCAATGGCAGTTCCAACAAAACTTTAAAACTTCATGTCCATGGCCCTTGAACCTAACCTATAAACTTGTACTTAATTTACATACCTAAATTATCCCAGAACCTAGTTAGTGTAGACAAATATAAGCCATGTTATTTTGGAATAATCTAGTGAAAAGTCATTATTGTTTAGATTAGCAAATTGCTAATTTCCAAGGTAAGTAAAATGTTTGTGATAAAGAGGTGGATTAATAGAACCTGCATAAGGCCACTATTCCTTTCCTTTGGTTCCTGTTCACCCAACACCCAATTCATAATTTCCTTCAATGGCCTTTGTTTGAAACATTTACTTATAAGCTCCATTGAATTCCATCACTATGTCTTCTTCTTATTGTTAATTTTTGCATTATTGGTTGAATATATATATATATATAAAAACTTAGGGTGGGTGCTTAAGAATTGGATCATCAATTGTTGTTTCACATTTTAAGACAAAAGCAAGTGTTGAAAAGAAATACACTAATGTGTATGTTGCCATCACTAAGGTAGAAATATATGGTGCATCTACGATGCCGATGATTTTCTTCGACACGTTCATCCACTTGCTCCTTGAACCATGCATAAAACCTCAACACCTAAGGAGCTCCCAAACATATTCCAAATTCTCATGTCAACTAAAGCTTTATAATAGTTCTTGGAAAGTTGGCATTTGAGATGTGCCTATGACATTTCCACACATACACACATTGAATCTTACATAAAGTTTAACTTCTTTTGTCAAAATTATGTGGGGCTTCTTGGACGACATTGGTTCTTTTCAAATCCATGTCCTTTGTCATCCAAGGACATATAGGACTTAACACCAGCCTTAAAGTCAGAGGGCCAAGGTTGCCTTTCTCAATGAAGGGCTACGACTATCAACCTAGCCCTTCAAAGTGAAAGGATTTGGCTCAAACTTGCCATAATTTCCAAAAACAAAAACCCCCTTGAGAAATTTTGGGACTAAAAGTTGACATGTACAACACTATCTATACATACATACATACATACATATCTATTTATGGAAGGGAATATATTATATATTAATTTATATTCTCTTTCAGATTGAAGACTCATTGGATTATTCCCCTTTGGAGTCAAAGAACCCATTTTTTTTTCACCATCAAGTTAGAAGGATTAGAATCCCTTTGAAGCTTTCAATTTAAAGCCTAAACAAGAGGTGACAACTTAGATTGTAATGGTAGCAATTCAATTGGGCCTTCTTTATTTTGCTACCTAAAATTCTATACCTTAGTTTGAAATAGACCCTCTTCAAGCTACCACAAGGGCTAGAACATGTAATATTTTATACGCTCCACTAATTTAATCTATGTCAATTCAAGAATGTGCAAGAAACCACACTATAAGTCCATTGCCATTGGTTATGTGGATCATCCCCTTGCTTCATGAATCTACCAATAGGCCTGTCTTTGAAAACTAGTAGCTAGGGCACAAGGAATTGGTTCATAGTTATGCCAACTTTGGCTCTAATCAAAGTTTTCTTTTAACCATGTACAACACTTCTTTGGTGGTTTGAATTGACATAGTTTATTAGAGAATACTAATTATACATGCTACAATCTTTTGTGTGAATACCAATTTTGGCCATTACCTCCTCCTCCATAAAATTTGAAGCTTCATTGTGTCTTTTGTGGATGGGAACAATAAAGTATTTATTCAAATAATATTCAAACTTGAGAGGTCAAATAACCATGTGAATTTCAAGACTTTGACATCAAATTAGATTTGACAAATTTGCAAGATAGATTGTTTATTAATGCATTAGAACCATTATCATTTACACATGGATTCAAAACTATTGAAGGTCATATCACCGACCAATATAACAAGGACCTTGAACATCAAGTTTGATTTAAAAATTTTGTTTTGACAATTTTTGTTTGCATTAAGCACCATTGGTCGATTGAATGCAAGTATGTATTTTTTAATTTTAATCGCATAAACTCTTGGACTATGATTTGAAACTTTTGTTTTGACAATAGATTGTGAATTCATGTTATGAGTATAGTGTAGAGAAATTGATGCCTGTCGGTCGTATTTTAACCAAATGGGTTGAGGACCACTTGATTGAGTTACACAACCATGACAAGCCCCAGCATTGTCATAATTTTCTTGGGTATCATTTACAGGAAATTCCTTTTTCCTTCCCAATTGTCTCACTTCTGGAAATCCATCCTCTGAAAAATTCAAGCTTTGGGATTTGCGTCGAGGTTGCTCCTACACAACACCAACCCATATAATTCCCCAATAGATGCGCTTAACTCTCATGTTTGTTTAAAGGACCATTGATTTAATAATTTGAAAATATGACATTGTATTAATCATTGGGTACAACTAATCGGTAAATGTATAATGCCATTCCCAAATGATGATTCATGATGCACTAATTTCTTTTGGATTTGTATAATTTCCCCTACATTATTACAATATCACCAACTCAATTTTTTTTTCAATTTTCAAATTGGATAATTTCCATCGTCAATTGAAAGTTAGAACATTAGATTTTTTATAAATTTTACTTTTTATTTCTACTTGCATGAAGCACATATTTCATTATAAAGTTGAATATAGACACATCAAATGTGATAAGAAAATTTGAAAATATTGCTTGTTGGCTTGTTTGTTCATATGTGGTAATTATAATGCAATTATGCACTTGGAAAACCAATGTGAGAAAAGTTTCCATTCGTTTATGTAAATCTCCAAATTTGTTGATTAGATAATTATGGTTATGAAAACAATCTTGAACTACACAATACTACAATGTTGAGTGCAATCAAAGATCCACATTAATATTCACATTAACATTTGTAGACTCTAATGACTTCCTCTTTAACTTGTGAAAGCACTTTGTATTTCATTTTAGAAAGATTCAAGGATCATAATTGCCATAAAAACATGTGATTTTGGAGAGGGTGGAGACAAGGGAGCACCACTTACTGGTGGATGACAAAAGGTGTACGCTGGAAGCTCCATGCTTGTGTTTTGATGTGTGTCCAAATGCAAGAAAAAAACATTGATAGGAGAGAGAGGAAGGGAGGGTAGTTCATGAGTCCTTTACCACCTAGCCCTTGGATGAAAACCCTAATCCAAGGCCAAGTGTTTTATGGGGTGTCTTTTCCAATGTTTTGCAGGTAAATCATTTACCCGAATATAGCCACCAAGTATGGGTAGGGTATATTATTATTTTTCATTTTTTTTTTCCAAAATCAATAGACTTTAATCAAATGCAGATTCAAGGGTATATAAGTTTGAAAAAATATACATGTTTCATAAATCTAAATGTATCTCAAAAACATCACACTTGAACTGGGTATGTTTCCAAACATGGGTATCTTGTTAGGGTAATTTTTGCCTAAACCCTAAAATTGTCTTGCTATTATATGTGATCATTGTGCAAGGTGTCAAATCTTGAGAAAAAAATGTGTCTTTTGATGACTTTGGGGATGTTTACCTTTCATAACATTGGCATACAAAAAGATAATGACATATAGGAACCATTTTTTGAGTTGACAAATAATATAACAATTTGTTAGTTACATATGATTACAATGCAGCATTCATTTTTCAATATTTTCAAGGGAATGCATATGAAGTCTTAAAGTGATCTAATATGTAAGGGCCTTGAAGAAAATAATATTCCTAAATTATGGTCCAATTTCTTAACCAATTGTTTCATTTTGTTGTCAATGGGTCAACAATGGACCTAACAATAGAGGGAGTTTGACCTACAAGCAAAGTTAGGTTGGATTTAAGCTTGTCAACTTTCAACACTTGTTGCATGATTTTGATGAGTTGTTTGTTTTCCCTTCACAAGTCCAACAAGTTTTTTTTGGAATGAGCCAAAAACACCATGGTATAAGGTGGTCCTCCACAAATAACCTTGAAGTTGACATGTGGTTTAACACTTGTGAGGATTGCATTCACATGGGGCAATGCTTTAGGTTTCAAAGCCCCATTGAAGTTTGTTGATGTAGATATGACAAGGGCATTGGTAGGTGTGATTGAGTTATTGAAGGGGGAAACAATCTTGGTTACTCAAACTTTGTGATCTAGCTTAAAGGTGGTTGATTTAAATGGATTTTCCATTGTTTTACTTGATAGATGGCATAATGTTGAATTTTCATTTTCATTTTCTTCAATTGACTTTTGGGATATCATATTTCACATTTTTGTGAATCACCTTGGATAAATTCCTCATTTGTACATATAGCAAAAATCATTGTATTTTTTTATTACTACTTGGATATGTAATCAAGAATAAGTTTGGGGTACATGTTGAAAGTTGGAATATTCAAATATTAGAATCATCACAATCTCACTAGATTTTTGCAACTTGGATTTATAACTACAACCCAAGTTGCATAGAACATTGTAGCTAGCCTAATCAACAATGTGTAGTTGCAAACTCATATTATAAGTTGACAAAACAACTCAATTACCATTCGTTGTTAGATGCCATTAAATGTTGTTGAATTTTTTTTTAATTTTTCACCTTTTTTCATCCAATCCATACCAAGTGACCATAAAATAGTCATGCTTATGATTGCAAAGTTGGTTGGCACCTTTACATAGTCATGGATGCAACTAAAAGCACTTTTGACTAGTGTGCCATGAAGGACTACTCCAATTCAAGTTGAAAAACTAGTTGCAAATGACAACAATCACATGGCAATTGCAAACACAAGTGTTAGAACAAACATTTTTAACATAGTGGTATGCCCAGTCAATTGTGCTAGCCCCCAATCAAGAAAAAGAAATCATGGAAACCTATGAAACAAGGTAGCATGCAATGTAAAGATCCACTTTTATTTCCTTGTGAGAGGTGGATTTTCTTGGTCTGTTTTTTTGGGAGAGGAAAACCAATGAATTTACTTCTACAAATATCTTGAACCACTTGAAGAAGTAAACGATAAATGACATCCTCTAAATCCATATTTTAAACATTAAGTAATTATTGTCATCACTCCTTTGGAATGAAAATCATAATAGTGACATCATTAATTTTATAAAATCTTTTTATTTTTCAATTTTGTGGTGTTGTTCAAGATCATCCACAAGAATATTTAACCATGCTTGAATATAGACCATATGTGAAGGTATAAAATTGTTAAATTTTTTAATGTTTTGGTTACAAGTCTTAGAACCCATTATAAAATTTTAACCTTCAAAACAATTGGTGATTTTTTTAAAAATTTAAAAATCTTTTATCGATGTTGATGTTGATGGCCATTTTTATGTTCGTAAATGGTGAAATTTTTTCAAAAAAACACTCAATTACATCATTGATATTTATTTTTTAATTTCAAAACACTTGGATAATAATTTCAAAGATTGTTTAAAGTTTTAAAATAAGTGTGATCTTGGAATTGTTTATGTTTTTAAAGTTGGAGTTATTAAAATAATTTTAATTTTTTTATTCATCAGGAGTAGCCTATTTTTCATTACTGTTGTTTGCATTTTTCCTTGAATTTGCATTATTTTTCCATTCCCCCCAAAAAAATCACCAAGCTGTGAAAATTTGCCACCAAAAAATAAAAATAACATTGGTGTTAGCAATGAATTCTAGTGTTTGATTTCAACACCACTACTAGGTTCTTGTCTACCACTTAGGCAGATTACATTGAATGAACATACATAGACTATGCGCATAAGTAAGTGATGGAACATGTGTAACAAGAAAAAGTAATCCTAGAGTTAGTATGTAACATCCTTTCTTATTATCACAACACTAGGTCCAAAACAGTAATACACCCATTGTCACAAGAGAAAATGTGTGTTCCTAAAAATTGTCTATTATTACTAATATCATGTCCCCACTTCCTACTTCCTTATCTACCCTTTTTAGATACTTAAAAGCTTGACAACGTATTGGTAGTCCTTGCTAATTTGACAATCTTCAATTGACCAATAAGAATTTGGTAAGGTGACTTCCTAAGTTTGGTTAAATTGTTACAAAGGTTTGGTAAAGTTGTTACCAAAAAAAATATGTGAAATATATTTTCATGTCATTAGAAAAAATAATGTTAAAATAATGTTATGATATTTTTTCAAAATTGTAAAATTAATCATTTTTATTAATGTATGATTAATATTGTTAAACAAATATGGTCTAGAGAATTAAATGGCATATTGACTACTTAATTAATGTTTTTTTCTTGTGGCCAATTTTTACCAATTTAGAGGGTCAACAACATCAACAAAGGACATTTTTAAAAAAAAAAAATCAAATTTCATAATATATACATACATGTATATATCATCAAATTTTTACAATAGGTTATAGTCATAATATTTAAATCCAAATATGGCTAAATTTTGTTATGGACGACTGTCATTTAAGCAACATCACCAAAATGGAAAAATAAAAAATCATATTCGGGAAAATAAAAACTTGTAATTCCTCAAAAAGTGGACATGTATTTACATAATGGACATAACCTTGTTAAAGAATTAATGAAAGCATTATTAAATTCACATTAAATTGGATCACATTTACAAAGATTGTAGATCAATTAAACAAAACAACATTTGCATATTTTTCAATTTATTCATAACATGTTTTTTTTAACTATTAAATTCAGTATAAAATATAATTATTTTAAAAATACACTATTGAATAAGCTTCAAAATCATGTTTTCATTTTTAGCATTTGAAAAAAAATTGAAAAAAACACATATGCTAAAATTTCAATTTCCTAAATAGTTATGTGCTAAAAATAATAAAAATAAAAATTATTTTTTATGCCATTTAAATCTTTAAATGATTTGCTAGTTAAAACCTTGGTGCATTTAAATGAGGTTTTAGTTTTAAATTTTGATGGATGGATTGATGCATTAATGTATATGTTGTGTATATGCATTGATGCATCATGTATAAATGTGAAATACAAACATGTACATATGGTGGTGGTGAATGGCACCGAATCTTTCTATTGACAAAACTTGAGAAAAAAAAACAATTTTATTTTTCACAACATGTATTTTTGTCATGGCATGTTGTGAAAAAATACAATCTGTGACCTGAAAAAAAAGGTTGAAGAGTTGAACAATGATATGGCATTTTAATCCATGTCATACTAATTTGGGACTTCATAATATCCATGCCAAATGTTTTTAATTAAAAATTACTTAATGCAACATGTCTGCTTAAAATTATTAAAAACGTTTTCATAAAAGCATCATAACCAATTAATCATTTTTACTAAAACCACACAAAGTTGCATACTAATCAATTTTTTGTCCCATTTCACTAAAAGCCTAATGCTTTTGGGTAGTTGCAAAACCCATGATTCCTTCTTGTTTTGATTATGCTACCATATGGCAATCAAATAATGTGTTTTGTTTTTTTGTAGGAGATGAATTGTTGTCAAACTCTTTTCCTTATACAAGATCCACAATGGCATCCTTTGGGAGGTTGAGGGCAAGGTGAGATAGAATTATGTCGCCTTGTTAATGGGTGATTTGTGGATCTATAGTTGTATATAGTTGTTATATTTTTAAATAACTTTATTGGCTCATTTTTACTGGTTACTTTATTGGTCATAACTTTTTATTCCTATTCTTATATAAGGATAGAAGACCACGTATTTTGTAAGCTTTTTCTTAAGTTCTTTATAGTTTTCTTTGATTTTTAGATACAAATTTTTAGAATATGTTTTGCTTGCATAGATTGAAATTTTATAATTTGTAATAACCCACTTTAGATCATAGAAAAAAATTGTAAAGAATGTATCAAATTAAAGAATTTGAAAGGGATTGTAGTGTAGAAAAATCACCTTTTCCATCCATCTTTGTTTCTCTCAACTTTTAGGAATTTCCAATCTGTTGTATTGTTGGCCATGCCACTCAATTTCAAGTTTTTGTCTTGTTTGTCATCTTATATGTTTCCTCTTAAGGCTTGGATCTCCTCTTTCTTTCATGTTTGTTTGGTTGGCATGCAATTACAATTTCAAATTACAAACTCCTCGATGTTTATGAAAAGATTATTATAAGGCTAGAATCATCTCCTACTTTTGACTTTGAGCAGGGTTGTCATGTAATGTTTCAATCTCAAATAACAATGTGTATATAGATAAGGTAGATGTGTGATATAAGTTAAATAATGGATGCAAATCAAAAGATACTTGGTTGTTGGACATGCAACTCTCTTGTTAATTCCATTAGTTGGTTGATTATTGTTGTAGTTTTGTGTAGATGGCTTATTTTTTTTGTTTAACTTGTTTTGCGAGTGTGCTATAGGTCATGAACCTAGTGCTATCAATGTGGACAATTTGATTGAAACCAACCTTTTAGCCCAACATGGAAAGGACACGGGAGTTGATGACCAAATAGTTAAAGTTATGGACATCATCAACATTTTCAAATTGCAAATCTAGATATGAGCCATTGAAAGTAATTATCTTTGGCCTACACTTATTTTTATTTTTTCAATTTAGTAGGAAATACATTTTCCTCTAGGTTGGATTGAGGTAACAACTATTTTTTCTCTAAAACCCTTTAAACCCTCCTTTTTGTGATGTGGTTTTTATATTTAAATGGGTTAAAAACTTGAATGCATGTCATAGCAAAGTTGATTAATAGAAAGGCATCACACATGTACCTTATTGAAACTCCAAACTCACTCGGTTCAATTAGCAATTTTGTTCAAGTGGCCATGGATTTCGGTATTTTTTCTTTTTCATATAAACATAGTTTTTGTTGATATTTAAGGACATTTTTTGATAATGTTGAATCAACTTTTTTTTGAGCCAATTTTTTGTTTTTGGACATCTTGGAAATCAATATTGAAATATATGATCCTTTTCATGTTCGCATTTCCATTATTTGATTTCTAAAAGGATTAATTGTTTTAAAAATTTGTTGTACATCTTTCACAATGTCATTGAATCATCAACAATGAAAATCAGTTTTCTTAACTTTTTGGTCTTGTTAGTATTTATAAGGACTAGTCTTATGTGGAGCTTCAATGTTTGTTGGCAATACACGCATGGTGGAATGGTCTTTTCAATTTTTGGATGCAAAAGACAAAGTGCACAATTAAGATTAAGTTGGGGAGATTCAATAAGATTGGGCTTGAGGATTTTGTCATACAATGATTAATGTTTCATTAGATGGGGCAAAATGACAAAAGGTTGAGGTTTTTGGGTCAAGTGATCATGCAATCATTGGAGAACATGAAACAAAACTTGTTTTAGGGTGTGACTTGGATCTATCCACAAAACAACTTCCAACAACATCATCTAGAATAAATGTAAAAGGTAATTTTGTCATTGAACTATAGTTAAAGTCCCTTTTGATCATACATGAAGTAATGAATGTTTTTGAAGAGTTGAAAAAAAAACTAATAGGAATATAACTTGATGCTCATCTATTGAATTTAAAGTCTTGGGACTACAATAATATAGGTGTTGTGAAATTGTGGCATGGAGAATATTGTAAGGATGTTGGAGCTAACAATGACCATAATAAGTCTACTATTAGTAACCTCTTTGCAAATTTCAAGAAAAGTCATATAATGTCAATTGTCCACATTTGAAATTGGTGTTGAAGAAAGGTATAAACTTTTCTACCCATCCTCAATATGTTGTTGCAAAGGGGAAATCAATTGTCTTCACAATTGAATACCATAGAAGCTATGGCAAAGGATGTAGGAATTGTTGAATTTATTAATGCAATATTCAATGCAAATGAATTTCCTTTTGTTCTAGTTTATGATCCATAATCAACAAATTTAAATCATTTTGGTACCATGTACAATAACTTTTTACAATGATTTCTTCCAACTATGCGTTGTGAAGAAGAATCTATAGGCAAACTTGAAGAACCGTATGGAAGGCACCAAACTTGCAAAAGTGATGGAGGATGTTTTCAAGGAAAAAAAGTTTCAATGGTACTATAACTTTTTGACAAGGCAAAGGGTCACGCCCTCAACATCTAGCAAGAACATTCCCAAAAATCAAAGAACTTTACGAATATTGATTTATCACTTAAAGGTAAGACTAATTATATCTTTGGTTTGTTGTGTTGGGGTTATTGGTCCAAGACTTGCAAATATGCTACAAACAAAACCTTTGAGATTCATTATTTACTGCAAGATCCTCTTCTTGGGTTTGCATGGGTTACAAAGCTTCAAATTGAGGTTGAATTGAAGTTGAGAAGTTTAGAGTACAAAATTGATGGTTTTTTTAGACATAAAAATTGCAAGAAGCTATTGATTTATAGTGAACCTTTCATTAATAACACTTGTGTTGCTTGCTTTCAAATTTGACAAGAACCTAATTTTATAAAGATGGTCATTTAAGAAAATGCAACCATTGATAAAAGAGGTTAGAGGGGAACAAGGTATGGTAGGGGGTTGAGATGCTTGTTTATCATAAAAATAGTTCTCAATGGTTATGGCATTCGCAAGAAGTACAAAGATGCCAGGGTTATTCATTAGCTTCAAAAGGCTAAAGTTTTTCAATTGAAATTGTTAAGGCCATCATTGAAAGCTAGTTCATTTAAATGTTTGAAGAAAAAAATGTATTTCAATTTTGTAGCAATATATTATACTCCCATTGTACAAATGTTTTTGAAAGAAAATTAGTCTTTTGGGATTTTTTGAAGGACATGGCAACAAATTTGAATTGCAGAAAAAGGAATGGATGGGACACTAATAGTAAGGCTTTTGGCCAAACTATGAAAATCTATGGTGGGCATCATATGCGTGATTTGTTCCAATTAAGCTTTGTTGGACCAAGTTTTAAGATGACAAAGTGAGTGAACAACAAAAGTGTTCAATTCGTTCAAATGTGTATCATAAATTTACAAATAAGCAAAACAACTCACAATATTAGTGGGTATACCCTTGTCATATTGGTTAAAGATGGAAACTAAGGTCAAGTTTAGATTACATGGGTTTCCAAAGGTGATTATTTAACTATTTTTGTTGGTGTAAAAGTGGATTGCCAATGTGTGAGTAATTTCCTCCATGTTATTGGTTGAAGGTTAGTTATAACAGTCTTGGATGATTTTACAAATAACACAATTGGTAGTTTTGTTAAATTCCTAGTTGTTAATGGGTGAAAATCCCTTAAGGTGTACCACACAAGACAAAAAAGGCTTAGTCCTTTTTTACTCTATATTTTGATCCCATAAAAATAATGAATCAAAAGTTGTCAAAATTTTCTGAAGGACTATATTTTAGACCATTACAATTTTAAATTCCATCATAATTCTCCATAAATGTGTCTTTACATGGTAAAAAAAGACTAAGTAGAAAAGATACAAAAAGGTGACATTGTGACAAAATTTTGGTACACCTTAAAGAATTTGGACCTTAATCCTTTACATGCAAAATTATTGAAATTGGTCCTTGTGCTATGTTGTATACGTGTAATTGTTTTGATGTTAATTGGGTTTGGCAAAAATGGGATGTTATCTATGTTTTATGGAGAAATGAACCATTATGGGACCTATTGTTGGGCATGATAGTGATGGTGATAACCATTGACATTAATTAATGTTAGCAGATTATACACTATAAACATGTTTACAATCAAAAATAAAGTGGCCTAGATGGTTGATGTTTGTTATATTGGATAAAACACATGATGCTTGGGGTTTTCATGACCAAAGCAATATCCACAATGGTAAAAAACTTATAAATCTTTTGGATAGTCCAATGAGGTCTTTGTAATGGGGTGCAAAGACTTGTTTTCTTGAGCATATTGGTCAGGTGTATAACAAATACACTTTTGTGCATCATGGTTTAAAGTTGGACAACATAAAAAAACTAATAAACAACATTGGGCATTAGCTCAAATGATTTGTCAAAAGAAAGTTCAAAAGTATTTGAACATGCATGCAAACTAATGGAGATACTCATTAAGAAAGGATTTTGGGCACCAAATTGTATTTGAGAACAAGTGCATATTACATCGAAATATTTATGTCATTGATTCTGGATTTATAGAACATAATCATTTTGCTTTTCAAAATGTCATTTTTCTACCTTTGGAAATTATGGTTGAAGCAAAAAAACCATTCAATAATACCCCAAAAAGATAAATGTTGTAGATTATTTTGTGAGCCATTAATGTTTTTTGGATATTCAATCTCTTGTCATTTTCTATTTTATTGATTAAACATTTTCTTTCCCAAGATCAAGAAAATGGTAGGATGCAATGTGCATATCAAATTTTAAACTTGTGAATTATGCAAATATTGTCAATCACCTTGTTGCCATTGAATATGGTGATAACGGGCTCTAATTTGGACAAATCCATAACAAAATGGAGAATGTGTGGGCTGATTTGCATATTTTGCAAGAAGTTGAATCTATTGTTAATCTAACATATTGCAATCTAGTAAGGTAAGATGAAAGTATAATTTTGGCCTTAATAGAGGTGTTCGATGTTGTTCAAAATGTGTTGACAACAATGAACATGAAAAAAGTTCTAATGGCTCATGGTAAGTGTTCATGGTTTAATGAACTGCAGGAGGTAGAAAAGGTTAATCTTAAACATTTAACCTATGTTCCACTTAGAATAACCATAATAGGGGAAGATGGTGATTGTGAGGTGTTATAAGATCATGATAGTGAAAAATGGGAACCCTTTCCACCACCAGGTCAACATATGTTGAAGGTGACTTAGTTGATGGTTTAAACAACATCGTGATTACAAAATCTGAGATGTGGTATACAATTTTTAACATGTTGAATGAAGTTGATGGACAATTTATAGTTGACAATGGATCTAAAATTTTGGTATGCCTTATTGTGGAATACAAAGGGTATAAAATCTATAAGTTCATATTGGTAAACAAACTCATGGAACTCCTTACCTTTCTAAGGATAAAATGACACTTGTGAAGAAATTAATGAATTTCAATAATTAAAAGGATTATTTAATAGTTGCATCATCTAGCAATACATGTTTCCTAGGCTTGGGTAGTGGTCGTGGTCTTTACTTTGTGTAGGACTCCACTAGTAACCAAGTTGGCTTGAAGCAAAAGGGTCATAAGAATTCAAAGGCAAGTAAGGCCACTTTAGTTTCCAATCCCACAAATATTGGTATTTGGTGGCTAGGGAGAGTCTAGGGTCCATTTTTTAAAAAATGTACCAAAATCTTGTCATAGTGTCACCTTTTTATGGTTTTTTTGCCTAGTCTTTTTCTACCATGTAAAGACACATTTATGAATGATTATGATGAAATAATGGTCTAAAATATGGTCCTTTTGAAATATTTGACAGCCTTTGATTCATTATTTTTTATGGGTATCAAAATATAAGGTAAAAAAGGAGTGCAGTAAGGATTAGGTCCTTTTTGTCTTGTGTGATATACCTTAAAGGATTTTCACCTTCCAAGAATAAAAAAGAGGGTTGAAATTAGATGTGGCTTTTTAAAGCAACCTATTGATTTAATAAACAAGTTAATGCTACAACTATGAAAACAAGTGGGGCCCCTATGATAATGGTGTTGCTAAACTAATTTAGTAAGTCACCAACTAACCCAGTTCAAGTATGACACAAGTGATACTAATTAGGTGGACATAGTAATATTTACAATCATTATGAACTATGGGAAAGAGAAGGACATGTATTGGTTAGATTGCCTTGATGCAACTTCTTTGGATGAGTTTGTAACTAGTAAGAGTTTATAAGTTGCTTTCTTGTTAACTTTTAAAACTTGAGCTATCTCCAAAACATTGCCCATGTATTTTGTGTTAAGGAATTTGTGTGTGTGTGATGTTCATGTTTAATATACAAAAAATTGCATAGTTTATATGCAAAATTATATCATGATAATTGCATTGATTTAGTTAAAATATAAATCATATGTACTTCACATCAAGACATCATAAGTAAAAAAGACACATCTTTACATAGAAGTAATACATATATTTTTCATGTTATTTTTATACTTTGAAGCCCATGGATTTTGCACACACACACATACACACACACAAATTATAACAATAATTCATTAATAGAAGTCAAAATTAAAGAAGATCAAAGGAAGGTTTCTTCCTTAAAATTGTTATTTCATAATACTCCATGATAATTACAACTATCCAGAAATATTCACTTTTGTTGATGATCCCTTTGAAAAACAACAATTAGTTGACTAGTCATAACTTTAGTTAGTACGATTTGACTTGTTATAACATTTAGTATGACGTGGATTCAATTAGGCCCTAAGATTCAATTGTTTCTAAAATTTGGTTAATTTATTATGTTCAACAAACCGGTAAGTTCAATCTAATTAATTCTATTGCCTAACAAGAGGGTTACTTTGTGGCAAGAATTATTTTTTCCTATTGATGGTGGCAAGAAATATTTTTTCTCACATCAATAAATTTTTTTGGTGGCGATAAAATGTTGTTGATGATGAGTAAATATTTTGCATAATTGTTTATTTTTCATTGCAATAGTCATGATTGAAGACCACCAACTTCAAGAAGACATTCCAATTATAAGTTTCTATTTTTGTTATTGTGAAAACTATTCATTCCATTATGAGGCAAATTCAACAAATTACATGTTATAATTGATTTTGGTAGGATAAGACAAGTATTGAACCAACTTAAACATGTTTACTCTATACCAACTTCAATGGAAACATCATCATTGGAATTTAATTGTTCTATGGTTAAATTGGTGAAAGGCCCTTCAAACATGAACATGGGCATATATGTATTGATAATCATATTCACAACTATTCGTGCACATGCTTGAACACATGGATGAAAGTAGATTTGATGGATATTTGCTTAAATTACAAATGAAAGTTGAATGAAAGTATTTAATCATAGACAATGTGATAGATTTATTTTATTTTTATTTCATTAGTATAAGTAATTGAATTCAATAATTCATTGAATCAAGAAATTCAAATACAACCTTCAATAAATTAAAATTAAAATAGCAGAAGAATTCACAAGCCATGTCTATGTAGAAAGGAAGAAATGACTATTTTTAAGGTGTATTGCCCATGCTTCAAAATAGAAAAAACCCATTTCAATAAATTCATCACTTATGTATGAAAGATTTTAGAAGGTTGCCTACATAGTTCTTTGTGTGGTTTTCCCAACCATTGGCTTGTCAATCATGTCATTACATACCCAAATGCATGAGCTACACCTTTCTTGTACCCCACATATTGGTAGAAAGAGTATAACATTCTATATCATACTATTTAGAAAGCTTTTATTTATTTTCACAATTCATAAGATTTTACCTTATTCTTCTTTTCATTTTCCACCATTTTTCAATATTCATAAGTCATATGCATTTTGTTCAAACCTCTAATTATGTTGTGGTACAAAATCATGCATGTACGTAAACTATATTAGCCTAATTTGTATAATGCAATAACCATTCATGTTTTGACAATGCAAGTGGTGATTTTGGAATGTTTTGATGATGATGTTTAAAGAATTTTATGTTGGTTATTTTTTCCTAAAACAACTATAACATTTATCAGCATATCCATGCATTTCCCACATGAATGGTTTCATATATTTACATGTCATTTTCCAATGACTTTTCATAAAAACTTTGAAACCAAAAACAAAATCTTGACATTTTTTTCTTGGTTGGGAACAATTTGCTTTTCAAATCCAAAATCATCTTAGAATTCAAATACTTTGTATATTAACAATGATTATGCTCACAAAATGAATATGTGAAATGTCACACAAGATGCAAAAGTGTTTATAAGTTTGTTATTAACCCGTGAAAAAATTGGCCTCCCTTTAATGAACAATAATTTAAACAATTGGAAAGCTTCACCCTCGAATGATGTATTCTTGCTAAAAGTAACAATCATACCATTTCTAATGGACTAACCTTGTATTTTAGTTTACAAAATTCCTCAAAATTGTATGTCAAGAATTCTCAACCTTGAAACCTCCATGATTTTGACCAACACCTTTTAGGTTTTTTTGAGGATTACACGACATTTTTTGCTTTCAATTCTATAATATATAATGTGCTAAAAACTTATTTGATTCGAGGCAAAATTTCTATCTACTATGATGTGTTGTGCCCATGTTAATAATGTACTCCAACCACATATAAACACCAAAATATTACAAAAACATATAATGGGATTGACATCTATCTATGAAGGAAGGTAGTTAGTTAGTTTTGTTTTGTTTGTACTGATGAGATCCACCCAATTGGAATGCTTCAGATCTTGTTCTTGGTCTCTTTTGAAAGCTCTCAAGGAGGAGAGGTGCATGGCTTGGTTTCATGGCGTTTGGACTCATGGTGCAAAAGTTCTTGAATATTGAATAATTTTTTCACTGAAAATTAAATTAAATTGTAGCTGAAAATCTCGAAGGAGTTGGAATGTGCCTTTGGTGTTGTTGGAAAGATATTGATGAGCAGGATTTAATGGAATTTATTTGATAAGATTTGGATTCAGAATGTGGGAGATTATTGATTTTTAAGCAATTTCTACCCCTGAGAATTCAAATAAATTCCAAAAAACCAGGTTGTGGAAGGAAAAATCAGTTGAAGACATGGATGAGGTAACACTTAGACCAAGGGCAAAGGCCACACTAGTTGACAATGGAAAATGCATAATGAGGAAAGAACATTGGAAGGGAAAACCTTTTGTTATAAAATATTTAGCATTAAAATTAGAATAAGACCTATTTTCTGCAAAAAATAAATTAATTCTATTAAAAAATGTTTGCACTTTGAAACCAAATTTAATGTTTGATTGTCATGCTAAGGAAGATTGTACGTATTTATGAAGGGTTATTTCCTTCTCTCTTGTCAATCGACCATTCTATGGAATAAATTGAATATTTGAATGACAAGTATTGGCAATATGGTTGCATTATTTTTTGGGGGTATATCAATGATAGAATCAAGTTAATCCTCAATGGAAGATGTGATTGGATGCAAAAGGTTCACCATGCATTATACGGATGTACATGTCTTGTTCATAATATAATATAATATAATATAATATGCATTTGGATCATAGCATAAATCATCTATATCTTTAAAGGATACAATCACTTGGTCCCAACAATAGGGTTGTATAAGTCTGTCAATCGAGGGTCATTTCTCAACTTTGCATCCATTTCCTTATATCTGTACTTCCCAAATGCCCCAAGCAAGTAATTATAACAAAGCCTTTTTAAAATAGGAAACCATATTTGAACACCTAAAACTTTGTTTTAACGATCTTATTCCAAAGATGTTAAGAAGAAGATTTAGTGATTGATAAATTTTTCACTCTTAACCTAGTTAGTGTAACATTTTTGTAGTTATACAATTGATAATTACTTAAATGAGTTCCACCCAATTCTTCACATGACAAGACCTTGGATGTGCCCTTAGGTTATCTTAACTCGATCCACATGACTACCTAATTCACGTGTTGATCTCACTATAATGGAGTTGGTTATGTTATTATTGTGAACCTCTAACACAATTTGAATGATCATGAAATCATCATCTTGGTACAATTATGTTGTTGGGTTGATGCTAAAATTGTACACATTTCATGGAATAAGGAAGGAGATTTTAAGGTTGTCAATTAAATATGTACTTTTCAAGAGCTTTGGCTTCATGATATGCATGTCGTTCTTCCAAAATACGAATACGGAACACTGTTTGTTCACAATAGTTTTCATATTGTTCTTCCTCAGCTACCGTCATCCCTTCACGATCTCTTTCAAAGTTCGCTCGCCTCTTGGCCAACATGCTAGTTTCTTCCTCATATCGTGACTTTCAATCCCCCCACCCCAAATCCAAATTACTTTGTTATCTTGTGTTGTAGGTTTGATGAATCCACATTGTTGGGTATCCAAGTTTGTTTGCCAAAGTGAGTATGTGTGAGGACCCCCTATCCTTAATGATATAAACCCAACCAAGCATATATGAACATGGGGATATTATATATGGTTTCAACAATAGGGATAATATTGGTGATAAAAATCATATAATCCATACAAAACATTTATCAAGTTGTGCAATTGGCAAACTTTTTTTGCTAGATATTTTGGAGCTCTTCCAAATTATATTAAAAAAACCACAATTTTGAATTGTTTGATTTGGACTTTTGTTACATTATTGATGGCTTGAATTTTGACGGCAACAATTTTAGTGAAAAAAATTGATTTTCAAAATAAACACTTATGAATGGTCTAAACTTCAATGTTTGTCACATAGTGGTGAAGGGAAAATTTGAGTAAAGAAACGATTTTTGATTTCATCGTTGAAATGGTGGAGGCCACACATTCCCTCTACTTAATTTAAGTTTTGTCAATCTATTTTTCCTTGTGTTAAATCCCCGTAGGATTATTTGTAAATATTTGATTACACCTTACTTGGATGATGTTTGCCCGTGTAACAAGTCGATCCCTCAAAGCTTGCATGCAATTGTCATGAACAACCACCATTTGAGGTCGAGTTAATCTTTGCCTTGGCTTAACTCCGGGGGGGAAATAAGGTGACAAATAATCAAGCTCAACCTACACCCAATTTGAATTGTGCATGGTAAAACACACATTATACATAGAATAATTATACTTGTTGCAATAATTCCCAATTAAGAATATGTACAAACAAACACATTTTTGGGGTTAGTAATTGATGAGAAAGTAGTTTAGAATGGATAAGTAGTCAAAGTTGATTTAAAAATTAAAAATACTAGGTTAAAATATCCCCCTAGCCATAAATAAATAAAAATAATAAAAATAATAAATTATTGTAACAACTTCAAGCATAATTTTCACAAAATTTCATATAAAAATGATTTGTCACCTTTGCAATCTCCTCTTGTGGAAGTTCTTCCTTCTTGATTTGTGCAACATCTGAATACGGTGTCATAAGCACAACACATTGTTCTTCGCGGACTCTTTGTTCAAGCAATTCAATGATCTCTTTCTCAGCATCTCGAATAGCTTTGATGGCTTCTCTTTGAGCTTGAAAAAGATGATGAAATTCATCCATCCGTGCAAATCCTTCTTGTGCTGGTTGAAATGGATCTACCTAATAGACCAATTTTGAGCACCAAGAGTTACTAAATCTCAATACATAATTAATTAGCTTAAACATGACATTTTATTTAACATTTTTTAACCATCATTGGTAATTTAATTAGGTCAAGGTTATTAGGACCTCTTTGTATTATATCATTTGAAGGAAAACATGATTTTAAAAAATTATCGTCTTTTGTTTTTTTTCCTCCTTAATTTTATATATTATTATTTGGTTTTAAATAAACATACATTTAATAATGAAACGGAGCCATCTTTCTCATAAACATGCGAAACTTGTGTTATCCGACCATCCACATAATGGTAATCAACACGGATTTGATCCACGAGTGGCCTAAAAACTCTTTTTGCTATGTTTTGATATGGTTCGACATCCTTTTTAAACAAATACCTATAGTCATAGTACGAGACTTGAGTGTCCAAAAATGGATTACTAAATGTTTCCTTAGGAATTTGGAATTAATATTTGCACTCTAATTGGCCGTTTTTACATCTTTAATATCCCATGTTGAATTTCCAATTTTTTAGTAGTTTTGGCAGGTGTAGTTAATTAAGAGTGTGAGAAAATTAATATTGAGCTAATTATTATGGCATGCGTTGTAGTTTTAAATATACATTAAAATTAATTAACCCCCAATAATTTGTCTTAAAAAGAAAAACCGAATGTACATACATACAATCAATTTGATTTAACGTTTACTTTTGGGTGATTTTGGTAATGGGGAGAAGCAATTCCGAGATGGTCCTCCTTCGACTACTCGAGGAAAAAATATTCTTTTTCTCTTGTAGTCGACGGAGCCTCTCCGCAACCGAAGGTTGTGTCTTACCCCTTCTTGCTCTGAAAGCCATCCATCCCACCCAAATCCAAGCAAGTCCATCACCTTCTTTTAACCACACGCATAGTCCCAAGGACCCAAACAAGTTACCCTAGCTAATTGGAATGGGTGTTCTAAACCCTAATATGTTTATACATTGTGCAAAAAGTTGTGCACAATTGTGCAAAATGATAGGGATTAGAACACCCATACACCCATACATTTTGCAAAAATGATGCAAAATTGGGTTTAATTGTGTATGTTATTATGCAAGGATCAAAAACTTCAAAAGGAGAGAAACACCCAATACCGCATTCGACTTCTACTCCCTCTTCTACTACGTCTATGTTGTGCGTCAAGTCGATCGCCATCTAGTGACTTGCGTCCACGCCTACTTGAAAGACTTGCATGTCGAAGACTTCCCCCATGAGAATCACTACCTTCCGTTGTGCCATCAATGCTAGTTTTCATACTTTGGTCGGTATCATGACCACTATCGATGTCATTTTGTGGTGTTGGTTGCAAACCATAACAAGCACATCGATAGTACATCAAATTTTCTATAGTGGTGAAATTCTCTATGATTTTTTTCCCAATCACCTATAAATAACAAACATTATTAGATATCCCAAATTGGGCTTTTTGCCTTAACTACAAATGTTTAATATGAAGATCAAATTCACCACATCATCATCATCATCATTGATAGCCATGTGAAATTTGAACACAATTTATAAATAATGATTTAATATTTAAAAACTTATAAATAACTATAGAGTGATGTAAATATATGCATTTTGTACCTCTTCGCGTGTTTGGAGCCCATCGGTTCGTGCATGAGGAAAATACACAAATTTCCTACTTACACCATCTACAATTGTCAATCTTTTAATACCAGAAGATGTGCCAGGCCCAAAAATCTCCTCAACCTTGCATGAATAAATGAGTGAAATAAAAAAATTCTCAATAGGTTGATTTACATCTCAAAGCTAGAAGAATGCATATTGCCTTACTAATTTTGAAACCTAATCCATCCATAAATAATGGATGTAGTTAGGGTTTGAGATCCTTTTTTAAAAAAATACATTTTTGGGAAGATTTTCATCTCATCATCATCACAAACTCTAAAATCCAAGCCTTGATTCAACCTATTGCATACAACAAATCTTCCATTGTTTTCTTGTATTTCCAAACTCTATGCTCATGCATCCAAAATATTATTATTATTTTATTATTATTTTATTATTTTTGTAAGCATTTTGAATTCGTAGATGTTTTAACATCTGAATTTTTTTAAGACCTTCATTTCTTTGATGAAGTATATTCTCTTTTTTAGCATGTCTTTGCGGCGTTGGAAAAAATCATGGCACTCGATCAAGTCAGCATATTTATCATCTTCATAATAAATTATGCGTTCCACCAAACCGTCCCATCGCAAATAATCTCCATAGAATGCAAACATAAAATGTGCACAATGATCAAATAATGTCTTCTTCATTCCTTTGGGACACCTAGTGAGAATTCCCAAATTTTGGGACACAATGATAAGTTCCAAAGGCCGCACTTCGAGAACATCCCTAAAAGGCCAATTGGCATCTAAAAATGTCATTTATACAAAGGAAAACATGGGAATTTTGATGATTTCTGTATCCCAAGCAATTTTTTTTGAAAATAATAACTTGGTCCTAACTACATTTATTATAACATTTATTCCTAACAAGTTGGGTTTTTTTGTTAAGAAATAATTCTTATTCAATGAGTAGTGGGTATTTGAAATTATGTCTTTCTCATGTTACAAATAAACACCTATGATGTGAGGAATATTTTTGCATATGAAAAACTAAACATAGGTTTAACTATTGAGCCTTTCATTCATTCATTCATTCATCATCAACCCAATTAAATCGTCAAGTTTGAAAAACCTAGAGTGAAATTATTTAAGATGAAATTGGTATAGTACACATGAACAAGCTTTTTATTTTATCTATTGCAAGATATTGCCCTATAATCCATATGATAGAAACTTCTTAACACATATATCCTTGATGTGAAAAATGGGCATAACATTTGCCTATTCATATCAAAATAGGTGGGTAATGGAGAGGAGGAAGGTTGCTAAACCTCATCAACAAGAGAGAACCATTATTTTTATTATGTAGATTTTGTGGTGTTTAAACTATGACAATTGTAGCTCACCTTGAGATGAAATCTTCCATGGGCAATTCAAGCTTTGGAACCCAAGAAGTAGAAAGAAACCAATGATATGCATCCATATCACCTTTCAAATCTATAGCACCTTCGAGGACAACATTGGGTTTTGGTTTTATGATTGTTGGTGGGGGAATTGGCACCGAAGGCACAACCTCTCCTCCTCCTTGTCCCTCACTAGTAGTTGTTGACATTGCGGAGTTGGGTCTACGCCCGGTTCCAATTGATGAATCGCTTGCATTACTAGGTGTATATGGTGTCACTTGATCATTATCAAGGACTCGTTCCCAATTATTGATATTTTTCAAATCCCATGACATATGTTTCAAACCTTCTCTGCAACAAAATAGGGGCATATAAACTCATAAATTATTTTTTAAATAAAAATAAAAATTGGTTATTATTGAACAAATGTTGTCATTAAGAAAAATAATAAATATTAATAGAAAATAGTTGTTGTTGTTGTTCATTTTCATTAATATCCTTATTTCCCACTTGTGCATATCCCAATAAGTATTGTAAAATTTGCAATTGCCTCACATAAGATTTTTTTTTAAAGCAAATCAACAAGTGCCATATAGGTTCTTAACTAAGGTTAGTTGTGGTTAAGAAGAAAACAATTTGGAACCTGTTTTTATTGGGTTGCATGTTGATCCAAACATTTTTGGTGTTCCATAAAAACTCAACATCATGGTAAGGGGAGTTGAGAAGAGAGTATTGATGTCCTACAACATTGTATATTCCTCAAGTAAGTTAGTATAAATTGTAGAGGCAAATACATTATGCAACCACTCACACTAGACCTTATCTTGTGGGTTAACAATTAATCGTATGAAATAGACAAAGATTCTATGCCCAAAAAAAAGACAAAATGCACAAGTATTCGAATCAAGTTGTTATAGGAAGTTAGTTTAGACCCATGCATGTTGTACAAGTAATTTTAAGGATAAATCATTTTCCATTTATACTTTGTTACAAAGTAACACAATGTCCAAATATGATATGTAAAATTAGTATTATAATATTATTTATGAAATTTAAATATATATTAGAATACTTTGATTAACTATGAAACATATTTCATAACTAGTTAATTATGAAATGATTAACTAGGTTTTTTTGGTAAAAATGATATAATCAATTGCAAGAAGTGGTTGTCCAAAACTATGATCTAAATTAAATAATTAGTGCAATGTGCAAGATGGAGGAAATGGGTACTTGACAAACCTGTTGTGGGTTCCAAAAAGAAGCTTTCAGAAACTTCTCGAGCACCAACTACAACCATAACCCAACAATGGACCCAATTTTTGTTCAATGGATCTTCTACTTCTTGTGGGTCTTCCACCATTATCTCTTCCGGAGCTTCATCAATTTTGGGTGGAAGCATGTATTGATCTATGAAGTTCAAGAGAGTGTCTTGATCATCGCTGCGCCCACGGGTCATAACCTAGATTCAAACTATATAACTTTGTTGTTAATCCTCAATTAGTCCTATATTAGGTACGAGTAAACATTTCCTACAGGTAGACATCAAAGGTTTTTGGTTGTTTAACGAATTTGCAAATTGAGCAAAGGGGATGTTTTGCATCCCTTGATGAAATGTGAAATCACATTTCACATTTTCCATTGTGAATCATTGAAGTTCTTCACATCTATTGAACATTTTTTTTTAGGTCAAATTTATAAATCATGGTGGAAACATGCTAAAAATTGTTGGACCTAATTTGCCAATCAATTTTAGTGCTTTAGTATTTGGGTGTGTGTTTGGACCATATGACTCACTTTTGGGAATCATATGGTTATAGTGCACTACTTTTAAAAAACCTTTAAATAAATTGCAAGTGAAAATGTACATTCCTAGATCCGTATTAATTTAATTTTTCAATAGGACCCAATGAAAATACTTAACATAAAACATGTATTGATATGCTACATTCATAAGGTATGCACCTCATCATAGTTGCTCAAAAACTCGTCAATGAATTTTCCATTAAGTTCTCGACGATATGCCCGTTGGGCACCTAGATATGTTGCATTTACAACCTCTTTCACCACAACCCCGTATTTGCTTTTCTTTCTAGCCTGCCACAAAAGACTCTAAAATATTTTGCAATGTATGGATATAAAGTTGGGCACTAAACACACAAATTGCTTTGTAAATGTTATTGATCCGTAAGATTTGTAAACATTCCAATTCACAATCAATTTTAATTGAATTGCATGAGTATCACAATCCATCCATCCATACATCTCTCAAGTTGTTACCAAGTTTGAGACCTTTGCTATGTTTGTGGGCTTATTATTGGTCATATTAGGGTTTAATTGAAAGACCAACAATTATGTCGATCAAAGCATGGTTCATCTAAAATCTTTACAATGTTGAATGTAGATATTTGGTCTCGAATTCTATAGCTTACAATCTCAAAGGATGGACTTGAAGGTAATATTGTTGAGTCCGTAATTTCTTTAATCTCATACCGATCTTTTCTCTACATTTCAAAAATAAAACCTCAATTTATATTGTTGTGTATAAGTATGTAGTAGTTGGTAGTCAAGTGCTCCTAGTTTCCTTTAAACAAAGGAATAATTCAAATCCCATTTTGGTTAATTTGAAACACTTGGGTGTTTTTTTTTTTTTTTTTTTTTTTTTTTTTTTTTTATTACAATTTTTTAAAAAAAACATACTTTATTTTTATATT
>Ga0116227_10002753_pt1 | contig 39640 bp, 32 predicted proteins | sample S1TSphgellanicum_FD_89693 | JGI IMG/M metagenome (GOLD analysis project Ga0116227, IMG submission 89693) | Host-associated microbial communities from peat moss isolated from Minnesota, USA - S1T2_Fb - Sphagnum magellanicum MG | ecosystem: Host-associated > Plants > Peat moss > Unclassified...
CCTTTTGTGATTTTTTTTCATTTTTATGTTTTATGTTTGGGTTTAGATTTAGGTATATATTTTCATCATTTGTCTTCATAGTTATCATTCCTATGATATTGAATGGATTACAAAGTCATGATTGAAAATCCATGTGAATAAACTCCATTTATTATGTGATCATGTTCGATGTTGGTGTCTATAACATTGGTCATACAATGTGTGAGTAATGTATTAATATTTTTTGATATATTAACAATCATTTTACAATAACCATAGACATAGAAATGTGGCAACCCCTTGTCCATGTATTTCGAAGAAAAAAATTTCACCCTTGCTATGTTTGTGCATGCATGATAACTTTCAATTGATTTTTTTTTAATGTATCAACTAATCTTTAGTATATCAAGAAACATGTGGCATATAACAATTGGAGCATTATAGTTGAAAAGTGGTGAGAAATGTATGTTAAGTGTCAATTTGAAAAATACCAATGTACCATTCACCCATAAGAAATCTATTGATATTTTTAATACATTAACAACTATCCTATAGTAACCATAAACCAAAAAATGTAACCACCTCTTATCCATATAATTTTGAAATAATCAACATCTTTGCTTACAAAACATGTACATATTATGAGATTCATGATGACAACACAACACAATGCATGATGGCATGATGCATTGATACATTATGATTTCGATACACTATAAAATAAAATGAAAATATCATTGTTGCCTACAATATTTATTGTCAAGTAACAAATACTTTTACCAACAATTTCATTGTTTTTACTTGTGTGCACCATTTTGGAGGGAAAATCAATTGGTTTGAACCCAAAAAAAATATTAAAAAGGAAATTTCATGATTTGAAAAACCAAGATGCAAGTTGGGATCCAAACCAAGGTCCAACTCAAGATTCAATTTGCTTCAAATGAGTCCAAATTGGTTCCTAGGAATTTGGACCTTGGACCCCCATCTATAGTGGACCTAAAACCTCAAATTAGGAGTTCAATTTGCTTCAAATGAATCCAAATTGGTTCCTAGGAATTTGGACCTTAGACCCCTATCTAAAGTGGGCCTACAACCTCAAATTAGGAATGCCATTACCATTTTCAATGCCTCATCCAACCATGAAGAACATAGAGAAATTTCTTTGTGTATTTGCAAGGTGTTTTATATGTCCATGAATATTCCTCTTCGAAAAAAGAAGAAGAGGGATATTATGCATACTCCTCAAGAATGGGATCTTATGCCTGTAAGTAGGTGTAAGGTCCCTCCCATTGTTGAGGAGTAGGCATAAAAGCCTTCACCTTCCTATGCCCTTACATATGTTTAGGGGACATGGTGGGGCTTTAGCCTACACTAAGGCATTAATTTGAATGCATTATTCAACCTAAACGATAAAGGCGAGACTGTATAAAATAATGTCCTATTCCACTACATAATGTACCATCTTCAACACTTAAAAAATTTGATAATTGTTTTACATATCAGAAAAGGCACCCCTTAGGCCAAGTTCTACACCCTTAGGCTTCATAATAGGATACATTGGGGGAACGTTCCCAATTGTAAAAGATTTTGAGGGCCTATGTGTTACAAAAAACCAACAATTACAACAACATGGTTATAATAGCTAGGAGTGTAGAACTACACTTCCTTCAAAACAACCAAATTCTACAATATAAAAGAAGTTTGGAAATTTGTAGAATAGAGCCCCTAAAAGTCTTTTACAAGTAAGCTAAATTGTAGCATTGAAAACAACTACTAACATTAGTTAGGGCCATTTTAGACAAGGGTCTAACAAGTAGGGTCTAATGAAATCGAACAATCTTGTTGGTCAAGAGTTTTAAATTGATCCCAAGGCCATTAAACAAGGATCCAAGACCAAGACAAATCAAATTGCGATTTAGCTTACAATATGACATCATTTTGGAAGGAAAACCAATTGGTTCGGACCAAAAAAAAAAACTTAAAAGAGAGTTCATGGTTTGGAGAACCAAAGTGCAAACTAAGGTCCAAGGTTGCTCATTTCTTCATTTTTTGTTATTTTCCATTATTGTTTTTACCCTTATTGTTCAAATTTTGTGAGAATGGAATAAATGTTATGGATTGAATACATTGTTGAAAGCACACAAGCTCCCCCATTTTTTACCAATTAAAAAATTGACATGGCTAATTTTGTGGATCTTCACGAGATGGTTGCTAGAAATAATGCATTTTTAGCCCTTCCAAGTGCATGAAATGGAGGTGAATTGGAAGGTGGGGTAGAAAGTGGAGGGTTGAAGTGCCAATTTTCACAAGTGGAATGGATTTGGATTTACAAGAAATCCCTAAACCAGTTCCCACTTTGATGAAGAAAACACCAAGGAAGAAGGCAATTGTGGTGAAGGACGAAGATGAAGAAGGTGAGAAAGTTGGAAAAAAATGGGTGGATGTGGAAATACTACAGCTCATTGCTTTAAAAGGAGAAATGGAGTTTGATTTCGCCAAAAAAAAAGAAAAAAAGAAAAAAAAGGTAAATTAAATTGTCTTTGTCCTTGAATTTTATTTTTTTCAACTTTGAAACCTTAGTTGTGCATGTCAACATAATTTGATTTCAGGTCTAAAATTTGCAACAAGTAAGAGAATTTTTTTTCAAGTTTAGATTCAAATTGGGCCAATTGAGCCTTTTAAAAGCCTTAGGTTTTGCCTTTTACCCTTGCCCCTTTTTCCCCCCATTCACACTTGTTCAATTTGGCCATTATGGGGATTGAACTTTCATTTTCTTGGGGGAAGGGAGAGGACCTAACCAACAAGCCATCCTTATTTCAAACAATTTGAAATGTTTTCCATTTGCTTTATCCATGTATTACATTTTTAATTTTTAAAAATTTCAACAATTGTTTTCAACTTGTATTTTAGGGCTTCTTACTTCAATTGGTTTGCTTTTTAAAGGTGAATACACGGTTGAAGTTCCAAAGCCGAATGTTGGCTTCCATCCTTGGATTCTTAAGGAGTCCAATTGTTTACAAAAGGAAGTTTAATGCAATTTACAAACAATATAAGGATGATAAGATTGTAAACAAAATTTTAGGTAATGATCATTATGAATGTCCCTTCTATAATGCATTGGATAGTTAGTGGCATTGAAGTGGAAACGTGATGAAACATGTGAGTGCTTCTACCAATGAAATTGAAGAAATTGTAAACAATCCAGAATCCCAAGCAAATTTTGATAATGCTTCAAAGGACGAAGGTAGTAAGGAACCAATGGAAAAACCTCTCACCTAGACGAGGTTAAAAAAACACAACAAAAAAAAAAAAGTTTAATGTGTATAAACATTTTTCAACGATGATTAAAAATAGTCCATTCATGTTACAAAAATTTGGTGAAACCAATGTTTTATTCAAAAACATGGATGCCCAAATTGGGCATTTCATAGATAAATAATAGGTTACATAAGATGTGAACCTATGAATCATTCATCACATTTTGACCCATAATTGAATGTATTTATGAAGTTTTTTTATTAAAACTTCATGAGTTGCCATAACTTCTATTAACATATTTTTTCTTTTTTTTCTTTTTCTTTCTTGTTATGATTATTTTTTTTATGGTTGTCAATACATGATCTCTTCATTTTCACCTTGATGTTCCATGTCCTCCATCATTTTTATCATCTCCACTCACCATCCTTGGATTTTGTAACCTTTTCGTTTGTTTGATTGCTTCTTCAACCACCTTAAAAACATTGGTTCCTTTCAAGTTCCCAAATGTTGTATTTGTTTCAATTTGTGCATCTCTTTGAGCATTCAAAGCCCAATCCATATCAAAGCCATTCGAATTAGCAATGTGCATGTTGTGTAAACATATGCAAATTGCGACCAAGTTTGGCATGTGGTGTAATGGAATGCCTATTCTCTTTAGTAAAATTTTGAATATGCCTTTCAACATTCCAAAAGTTCTTTCCATTGACATCTTTTTACTCAATTGTATAAAATTCCAATGTGTTGTATATTTTGGTAGTCCAACTTTCTCACTTTTGAAGGGAGAATAAAACCATGGTTGCATTGGATAATGGCATCTCCTATCAACTTACAATGTAAAAAATTGTCCTTCATCACACGGCTTCCTACATTTGTTTTTCGGAAAAAAACCCAATTATGAATACTTCTTACCCACCCATAATCATAATCCCAAAAATTGCACTTCGCATTTATAATTCCTTGAATCAATGTGGAATACAACATTTTTCAATAATAATATGATTATGGGTCTACCTTAGGTGCAACAATTGGAATGTGACTACCATCTATAGCACCTAGAATGTATGGAATTCCATGCAAGCTCTCAAAACCAACAATGATTTCTTTGATTTTGTTTTTAGTTAATTTAAAGATCATTAATGGTTTCAAGTGCTTTCTAATTGTTGAATAAAATTCTCTCATTATAATTGATGTTGCACTTTCTGCAATGCCATAAACCTTTCCGCACATTTGCAAAAAAATTCCACTACCTAATCGTGTAAAAGCCATCGTTATTTTAGTTTCAACATGGATGTGTTCTCTCATGTGTGTATTTTTTCGCTCAAGACTTGGACCCACAACCTTAATCGATTAATGAAATGTGTTATAGCTTGACCTTGTTTGTTGTTGAAACATTTTTTCAAAAAAGCTCCCCAAAAGTTAATTCTTCATGTATCCCATCACCTTCTCATACCTCCAAATGTTGCGAACTCTTGTTACTATGTCAACAAACTCCATGAAAAATAACATTGCACTCATCATACTCCAATGTCGTCCAATAACTACTCATTATAATACAATCACTTGATGCATGGCCATAGTAAAAACAAAAGCCACTAATATCTTGTGAGCATCCATTGTGTGTAATAAGAATTAAATAATTTTTTAAAAAAACCATGAAAAAAGGAAGAAAAAAAGAGGAAAAACCAAAGATTAACCTAATCCTCTCACATGTAAATCACACATTTTTAATATTGAATCCTCAAATTAGACCCCACACATTTAGACACGCTCATTATACCTTAGAAAAAAGTGTTTTTTTTGTGATGTGAAGAAGGGTCCAATTGAAGGTTCAATTTGCTTCAAACTGGTGCCTGGGTTTTTGGTCCCTGAACCCTTGTCTAAAGTGGCCCTTAGTGTCATTGAATTTACTAACGTGAAAACAGACTTTCGTAGTTAGTAATTTCGCTAGATGCTAAGTTGATTGGCACCTCGAATCGAGGGGTCAAAAAAGACGCGCTTCCTGTCTCGATCTGTTGTTGCTCTGCGCTGAGAGAGAAAGAGAGAGAGAGAGAACGCTGCGCGACGCTGCAGCGTTGTCGCTCTCCTCGTCGTCACGTGGGGGAGCTTATTTTCTCTCGCTTTTGTGGCTGCGTTGGTCTCGATAACTTCGTGCGGAGTTCCTATTACAAGGTAAGCTTGCTCTGCTTCTCATCAGGGTTCATTTGATGTAGAAAATTTGGTGTAGTTTCGAAGACTTTTTTGGCCCTTTTCTTGAAACTTTCTTGCGGCTTTGTTGCTATCTCATCGGGCTGTTGTCTGTCTGTCTGTCTGTTTTTCTGTCTCTCTCCAGGAGTTGTGTGTCTACTACACCGATGTGTCCAAATGTTGATTTTTAAAAAATTAATCTCTCTCAGACTCGGATGCAGTATCTTGGATTGAGGTAAAAGATTGTTCTTGTTCCTTTCGGTGGTTGTCTTTGCTGGTTTTTGCTTGGGCTTGGCTGCCCTCGCAGCGTTCTGTGATTTTCTTCTCTTAATATGAGAGTTTTCTTGTTTTTAAGTTTCGCTGGGATGTGTGCGGTACCTTTCTCATGACACAAAATAACTGTGAAGCGGAATGTCAGCTCCAGTGTGTCTTTGTATTTCTTCCTCTTGGCTGCGGTTTGTAAACCAAACACAGATCTGTAGGAATAATCTTGCCTGGCACAAACTTTAGGTGGTCACAACGTCAGATGTGAGGTGTGAGGTCTGTCTCCTAGGTAGAACGCTGTCCCATTACTTCGATTAGGGTATTCAGCGTCCGTTGGTCCGTATTTCAGGGTTCGTTTAGCAAGTCTTGTATTCCGGGACTTCACGGGATTCCTTGACATTTGTCGTCTTTCATCTTGTCCCAGAGCTGTCATTTGTTTTGCAAAGTTTACTTGTTCTCCTCAACAACTTGTATGCTCCTCTAGGGCCTCTTGCATTGGCTTCCAACTCGGTTCTTGTCCACTTGCAGGAAGAGAAGAGGCAATCTAGATGACACCTCTTGGGAGGAGATTTTACTTGCCTATATTGAGACTCTGCTGAATTCAACCATCATTACAGCTTGGATTCTCTTTGCTATGCTCTTCCCTATATTATGCGATTATAGTATGCTCTGCTGGATCTTTTGGCACCCAGGCAATGCATGTCTGCTGAGAGCACCAGCAACATGGAGCTCTTCCAGTATCCTCTGTCTTTGAACTGTCAAAAGGTGCGGATTGCACTGGAAGAAAAAAACCTGGATTATGTACTCCATGAGATCAATCCATTGAAGGCCAAAAATTTGGATCCAGACTTTTTCCGAGAAAACTCCAGTGGAGCTCTTCCTGTTTTGAAGAATGGCAATGTTGTGATTTGTGAGAGCCTCCCAATTCTCCAGTAAGTTTACTCTTCTTTCTGTTACATAATGCTCTATGTGCTGGTCAACCAAGTCTCTGGACTATGATTTCTTCATAGTTATATTGGGACTTACAATGCCCCAAGCATGATTTTTAAGGAACCTGTTTTGCTTTTGCATGTGACAGATACATAAATGGCATCAATGGGCCTATGGGGGATGACAAAGTGCATCATGAAAAAGTAGATGAGTGGGTAAAGAAAGTGGATGAGTGGGATGCCAAGACCTTCACATTGAGCCATGTGTCAGAAGGGACAATTCGTTTCTTCAGCAGGTTTAAGAGGCGAGTTGTAATAGCCAGGATGGCTAAGAACCCAGATCTGGCCAATAAGTACCATAACAAGCTTAATAGTATGCATGCAATGGAGGAAAAGCTGAAGTCCAGTGAGGCCCTTTCAGTAAATGAGAAGCAGTTGATTGATCTTCTGGATGAAGCAGAAGACCAGCTTGGAACAACAGAATTTATGGCTGGCTTTGAGTTTTCTATTGCAGATGCTGCTTTTGTGCCTGTTCTTGCTCGCATTCAGTTGCTGAAATTGGCTCCAGAGCTCTTAAAGCCAAGACCAAGGCTTTTAGACTATTTTGTAAGGATGAAAAAAAGGCCAAGCTACAAGGAAGTTGTGCAAGGATACTCATCACAGCTGAAGCAGATGAGGGTTCTTGTGCCATCCATGTGCAATGTTGCAGTAAGAAAGTTGTTCAGCAAATACTGACAGATTCTGCAAACATAGGTCCCCTTCCTACTTCCATGACTAGGAGTTCTGAGGAGACCACCTGTTTCCTGCTTTGCTTGCAGTGTATATTTGAAAGGATTTTGGAAGCTTGTCATAGAGTTATATGGATCTGTAAGAGAGAGATTTAATAAACAAGTCTCGTAGAATCTAGTTATATATAGCACGAAACCTGGGATAGGAATTCTGATTTTTTTCTGCCTATGCTGCAGAAAGAGCACAGTTGCAGGCTTGACAGCATTGCTAGGGAGGAACAGATTTCAAGAGGTTCTCTGCTTCTGAAAAGACTCTTGTCCTCTTCATATTGAACAGAGGATATGGGTGTAAGAAAAGGGCCACTCCCAATTGGCCTTCTCATTCAACTGCGATCACCCTTTCTTATCATCCAAGGGAAACATGATGTAGATCTTGAGTTATCATAATTGGCAACAGATATTTGTCAACTGTGACGTGTTCTGCACCAGCAGATATGCTTCATACTGGTGGTCTTTGAAGTGCTCCATTGATCTTCTTTTGATGTATCAAGTACCCTAACCATAAAATGACTAGGTTATGTGTAGGGTAAGGACATTGAACGGGCCTTTCTGGGAATGAGGGCCCAGCACAAAGTGGGAGCCAAGGGCAGGACCTGAATTGCCAGAACAGCCCCATTCAAGGTCCTTACCCACTGCAGAATTTTAAATGGCTGTGATTCATTTGAGGAGAGGAGGCACCTTACATGAAAGGTTCCTCAAAAGGTGTCAGCCTCTCTTGAGGAAGAAATTTTACTGAGGGTAAGGTGCCCTCCACATGTGCTAAGAAACTCTACCAGTTCTTTGTCTCTAATAACACAATCATCACTGTGGAATTTGAAGAGTCATTGTGGAGTTTTCTCTGAATTTGATAGAATATGTTTTTTCTGCCAAACTCATGAAGGGAGAGACTTGTGACCAAGTATGGAAAGTGCTAACAGTCTTGGCTCTCTTCCCTGTCTATGCTTCTGGTGGGTGTCACAAGATGCTCCAAATTTGTTCAATCTCACTATGGCACAAAGAGAACAGCAAATACAACTGTCAGTTCTGTGTGAGAGGTGAACACAAAGTGATTTAGAGTAGATTGCTAACATGCAGAATTCTTCAATTTGAGTGCTGTCTTGCAGGATCTCATGTTGTGTTTGCTCGACATAAAGGAACACCTCCAACAAAATGTTCACAGGTAAACCTCTCATTTCTCCTAACAAGGTATCCTATCTGATAGGACGATAGGAAAATCAAATTGTTGAGTATAGTTGCAATCTGCTCAAGGTTGCATTTTCAAAATCACAGTAATAGTTCAGATGTGACCTAACTAAAGTGGACAATGACTGATTAATCAACATTTTGTCTTTGATTGTTAGTGAAAATGCTAAGTCATCTCCTTCTGGATACAGTTTGTTGTTTTCTTATGCAAAGACTGAAGGATGTGAACTTATGCCTTGACTTAGCAACATCTGCCAGTGGATTCAAATGAGACCATCGTGAGCAGTGAATTGACAGGATGTCAATTCTGTTTTGGAAGGAGGTTTCTACACTCCCTTTTGAATGTGAAAGATGCTGCCATCGATACTGGCCAAATTCAATAAATCCAGATTCAAGAGCAGGCAGGCAAGCTGTTGGATTCCCACCAAGATTGGTTAAAGACTTCATGCATTGTCTGCACCTTTCTATTCAACATTTTGGGGAGGATTTACCTTTTTGTTGAGAAGTTCAGCTGGATTGTATGCCCTTGCCCTCATCAAAGAAGATGCAACACCCTGCAACGTGTGCCGTGTTGATCCTCATGAGCAACTGAAATCTAATGCCAAGAAAAATTCCTTTGCAGCCTATCAGGTGTGCAAAAACTTGCATTGTAATACCCAGTTCTATCTTTGTGGTCTTTTACAAGCTGTGAGTATATGTACTAATAATGAGCAATTGAATGAATAACCAATTGAGTTGTAAAGTTTAAATATATACACAATGTATTTGAAAATGGTTCGTGCATAAATATTAAGGTTGGGCAACAAGTTCTATTTCCACCTTTCCCTTTTGGAAAGATTTGAGTAAATATCATAGATGCACAAAACAAGTGTTTACTAAAATCATATCTTCAAAATTGTTTAAAGGTCATAGATTGCTTTTGAAAAAAATGTGAAATGAACTATACAAGCTCCATCATGCGTGTAATGAAATTTGGCATGGGGTCAATGATTATCTTATATAACAATAATCACAAATCTAAGTAAAGTCAAAATTCAAAAACTTGTTTTGTGTAGGGTAAAGCCCTAGGATTCCACCTCAGCCTTACTTTTAAGAATGTCCCCCACCCATCGGCTTCACCCATCTTAAAGTGTTACTCAAAGGATATCAATAGCTTAGTTAGTAGCTAAAAAATAGTTGAAGATGTAGGTAACAACCTCACCTATGTAAACCAGTGTTGTGTGGTTATTTGATTTTCATAAGAATCAAGGTTCTTGGTCTTTGAAAATCCATAATTTTAAGAACTTGAGGTTTTAAAATGTACATATTTCTGTTATCTCAAAAAACTTGTCCAGTTTCACTTTTTTCAAATTTCATCTATGACAGGTATATTGCAAGGTTCTTTAGCCTGAAGAACTTAACATGTATGGAATTTTTGGTGGTTAAGGGCCAAGTTAGTTTATGAACCTTTTGCATTGTCAAAAAAATTCATGTAAATAGATTGTGAAAATTCCAAGGGTACTCATTCCTCACCTATTGCTGAAAACAGATTCTGATTTTTCATTAAGTGAAACAATGTTCATCGATGTCCAATCTTGGGAAGCTCCATAAACAAACACCAAAAAATAGGGGTAAATTAATCTCAAAACATTCTTCAAAAGAATCAACCGTGCTTACATACAAGGATACTGATTTCTGTCAAACAACAGTAGGAACTACAAATGTGGATTGCAAACTAAGCTAAGTTACATCAACCAATCCATCAGACCAATGCCATGAGCATTAACACCTACACCACCATGACAAGTTTTTGTGTCAAGCTTCAACTTCTACATGGAGACGGCCCTATCCTTCTAGGGCATTAGACTTCTAAGGTAAGAGAGATGCAATAACACACAAGGAATTGGAGTTACATTGACTGGATTATAGTTGTAGAATTTTATGGAAAAAAATAAATTGGCAAACAATTACTAGGGAATCTTCCACAATAGTAGATGCCAAACGTACATCAATCCAAAGACCACAAGCATGGGGCTTAGTTGACACTTGTAGAGCACAATTGCATAAAGTAGCAGTGCCATACCTTGAAATGACTTCTTTGGCACCTAGCTTAAAGAAGTACTCTGATGCTTTGGCCAACCCAGGCACCTACATTAACATCAAACACTAGATCGTCATTAGTTGCACTTCTTCAAACTAGCTGTCAGGAAGATGTTGTGTTTATTCACAGTTTGTCATAGTCTCATCAAAATCAGGTCATTTTGTTTATGTCATAGACACACAATTTCTCCATGTTTTGTTCTCTCCCCCCCCCCCAAAAAAGACCCGCTGAACTTAAACTCTATGATGTGTCAAGGAAATTTTACCTCTATGGAAACCATGGATCGCAATCAACTTGCAACTTGACTTAGCTCATCACCCACCAAAGACAATGGATCCACTTTCTCTTGCCAACACCTCCAATGCATAAGCAAAATTTGTTTCCAAATATTTACCTTTCATTGCAATTATGCCCCACATTGAGGCAGCAAGATCTAGGGGAGCAAAATCTCTTTCTAGTAAAACTTTAGATGAACTCTATACATGAAGAGTGAGAGAATACGAACTTGGTTGTGACCTATTAAGTAATCAACTCCCAAAGAAGAATCCAGAAACACAACAAAACCTATGCAAGAAAAACTTAACATACATACCAAAGTCATTGCCATTCGCTATTCACAAGATTTTTATTTTGAATGAACCAGTTGTGGTTCATGGCAAGTTTACCCAGACTTCAAAAAAATTGTCTTTTTACCCCCAAGGTTCCTTATGACATCAATTTTTATTTTTTCCTCCTATGGCAGTTAAGTGGGTATATATCAATGTTGTGTGGGTACATCATTTATTCGGATATATTTGATAAGTGTGAGTAGGGTATATAATTTATTTTACCATATTTTCTCAAAATCAATGTACTCTAATCAAATACATATTCAAGGGTATATAAATTTGAAAAAATATATCATTTCATAACTGTAGATATATTTCAACAATACCCATATTCAAAGCCAGGTATGTTTCCAAACTTGAGTAAATCTCATTAGGGTAAATTTCACCTAAACCTTAAAATCACAACCTAAACCATAAAATCAATATCATTATTTCCAATGATCATTGTGTAAGGTGTCCAATTTCAAGTTTTGTGTTCAAGTTTCTAGTTTTGACGCCCCTCCCAATTCCTTGAAGGACTCAAATGTGAGTCCAAGTAGAAGATAGCGAAAGAGGGAGGAGTCGAGGCACGTTCCATAACTCATAACACTTTGAAGGGTAGAGGGGCGTGTTGGAGCTCCGGGATGGGACTAGGAAGAGTTGACAAGCTTCACTCACTCACACTGGCCTACACACAACCCACACAAAGTGGTTAGTGCATAGTTGGAGCACCCTTGGTGCTAGAACGAGCCACGAGCAACACGGACACATTAGACTCACCACGGCCCGGACTTGGGGGAAGCCACCACCTTCCCCCTTATAGTATATTCTATGACTGGCCACAGAGCCTACATCCAAATGGCTTTTTCTCCCGGGACTCCCGAGTGGGAGTTTTGAAATCGTGCCATTTGGGATTCTTGCAACTTTGGAGCCCCATAACTTTGTGAGCAGATCTCGGATTGAGATGCGGTTTGAAGCAAAGTTGTAGCTCTTGTCGAAATCATTCCAACGGTATGTCGCATGCTCTCTATAACCAAGTAAATCGGATCGATTCTTGACTTTTTTTGGTCGGGAATCAAACTACAAAATCAGACTCCATGCCCTTCTTTTGGCCATAACTTGTGTTTTAGATGTCCAAATGAACAATGCAAGTCCATTTTAGGCATTTACGTTCCAAGAGCTTTTCAATGATATAAAAAAGGTCACAAATCATTGAGTTTTGACCCCTGAAATCGTTCTCTAAAGTTTCAGGAGTCCACCGGGACTCCATCTCCCAACGTGGGAGTTGCCTTGGGAGTGTGAGGGTTCATTCCCTCATACTCCCTCGCACTTCTTACACTCTCGGGAGTATGTGATGTGACTCTCGGGCTTCTTCTTGCCTTGACTCCCGGGCTTCCTCTTGCTTTGATTCCCGGGCTTCCTCTTGGCCCGCAACCTTGTAACCCCTTTGCCTTGGTCGCAAGCCCAAAGCTAGGATTGCGACAAGTTTAGTGTTTAGGTTTTTAATGTGCTCTAAGTTTGTGTTTAGATTTTTAATGTGTTCCAAGTAGTTTGTGCTAAGGTTTTTGGGTTTCTAATGTGCTCTAAGTTCGTGTTCAAGTTTTCAAATTTGTAACGTGCATGAAGTTTTTCAAGTTTCCAAGTTTTTAGTTTGCTCCAAGTTCATGCTCAAGTTTTTAGTGTCATGTTCAAGTTTTTTGTGTGTGGGTGTAACAATGTTCAAGTTTCCAAGGTGTTGCAAGTTTGTGATTGGGGTGCTCAAGTTTCTATTGTGCTCCAAGTTCATGTTCCAAATAGTCCATGTTTAGGTTTCCAATGTTTCCAATGTCATGTTCAAGTTTTCAGTTTCATTTCTAATTTCATGTTTCTAATGTGTGGATGTAACATTAGGCTTCCAACAATAGCAGATTAGTGAACATGTGAGTTTCCAATAGCTCGTGCTTAGGTTTCCAAGTTTGTGATGTGTGTGTGGGTATGTAGTAGGTTGACAAACAAGTAATGTTTCCATCAACTTTAATTTCATGTTCCAAATTTGTGTTACACAAGTTTCTAGGTCATGGGGTAATAGCGGGAAGTCACAAGTTTTTAGCAACAATAGGTTGAATTACATAGGTTTTCAAGTTTGTCTTACACAAATTTTCAACACCAAGTCCCGAAGTTTCCAAGTTTGTGTTACACAAGTTTCAACAAGTCCTAGGTTTCTAGTTCACCCAACAACACATGTTGAGTTTCCAACAATAACAACGAACAAATAAAGTATTTTTCCAATTTCATTTCCAATTCATGTGTGTGTTTTTAATTTTGTTTTTAGCAAAAATAGGTGTGTGTTTTTGTGTGCTTCTAGATAAATACAAGTGTGTGTGTGTGTGTGTGTGTGGTAAAGAGAGAATGTAAAGAAATAATCTAAATACGTTTTTTTCCCTATAGCTTAAAATGGAAAATATAAGCTTCAACAACCTAGAGGAATTTGCCTTTCCAGACAATAATGCATCTTCATTCACAATTATTGTTGTTGGTTTGTCATCAACTAGTAGATTTAGTACAACAAGACTTGGTCCTAAGCATAATTAACAATTAGTTGCATTACAACAACAAGCAAAATATTGGGCTCCATGGGATCGAAAATCTATTCCTTGAGCTTTTTTCAAACCAAATGATGATCAACCTATGTCACTTGAAACATGTCAAGTTTTTTTATTACATTTTGTGTCATTCAATTGCTTTGAATGCTCATGTTTTGGGATCAAAAACTTAAGGTAGGAAATGATTAATCTTTTATGAAATTGAAAATGAAATTTCAACCATGAAAGAACATTATGAAACTAAAAATTTTGACATTTTAAAAATGTATGATGACGTTTTATTGAAACAAATGCCTTTCAGAAACAAAGTTCCACGATTCGAAAAGTGGTAACTTTAGGATCCATTTCTACATTTTGCAGTTGTATTACAACAGATAAAAAATTAGATAAAAAGCAAGCTTTCATTGAAGATCTTATGCTAGTCATCGTGAAGAGGTTATTCCCTTTAAACACAATGGCAAACATATAAATGAAATGATTTGGCTTACAAAGGGACCCACAATTGGTGTTTCCATCACACAAATGCCTAATTGAAGAGGTAATCACCTTGTATGATGAGGTGCACACTTAAAAAGTTTGTTTTGTTTTATGTCAATAGTACAATTTTTATCACAATAACATTTGATCTTTAGATGAACAAAGGCGCACTTGATATTTTTGCCCTTGTGATTAATTTTTAAAGATTGGATTGGGAATCAAACCATATTACTATTGATCTATTTGAAGTAAAAGGCACTACTAAAATTAATCTTGTTAGTAAATTGCAAGTTTTGTTTGCGAAGTACAAATTGACTGCCAAAATTATTTATTATGCAAAAGATGAGGCACAAATCTATCTATAATGAAAAATGTTCTTAAACAAATTATTGGCTATGAAGAATTGGGGATATTGGCACCATTTGAAGGTGTTTGTTTTGGCCATGCCTTTTCTAAAGCTTGCTAGCATGTCACTTTTGATGAGAAGGTAAGTTTAGGTCTACAACATGTGAGCACCAAATCTACACAATCTTTAATTTAAGCTTGTACAATATGGCCAAAAAAATCATGAAAAAGAAAGGTAGAATGGACAAAAGTTTGTTTAACTATAGTTTTACAACCATGAAAGTTAAGCACATTGGTGAAAATAAGGTTTGCTTCCAAAATAACAATGTTCCAACATGCCCTTGAATTTAAGGCATTTATTCATGTTTGTTGTAATCAACAAACATTAGATTTATAAGGTAGAATTCCAAAACCACATATTTGGGCCATTCTAAAAATCATTGCTTCAACGTTGGGCTTGGTTGTATCAAATTGTGTGTTGAATCAACATTGTGGTTACTAGTTGTTGAATGATGCACTTGCAAATGCAATTAACCTTTCTTTGAAATTGACCATGAGAGATTTGAATTGGTAATCTAAACGAGCCATATTGCCCCATCTCAATTTGATGCAAAATTGTTTTTGTTAGCAAGTAGGATGTGATTGGAAGTCACTTGTGTGCTTGTTCCATTTCTAGATTGTTTGCATCAATTTGATCCAAAACAAGTTCACATGATGTTGGCTCTAATGTTTGATCCCAAGTTCAAGGATTTAAAAAATTTTGAATAATTATGTGACAATAGAAAAAACCACAATTGCAACAATAAGATATGATTTTGAAACTCTAATTCGCCTTTTGTGTTCATCTTATCAAAAAGTTCATCCATTTGCAAAACACCCATCAAATTTTGGCCCTCAACAATGGCTATTGGCGATGTTTGGTGCAAGATTAATTCAAGATCAAATTGTCATGGAACATGTAAGTTTTAAATTTCCACAATCATAGATTTTAATAAAACATATTTAAGTCACGTGTAATATTAATAATTTTTCTTTGATTATAGGTGCAATGGGAACTTGCATGTTTTCAGAATTTGCAATTGGTTGTAGAGTCTTGTGAAGATCCATTAAAGTGGTGGATGGTGTACGAGGCATAGTTTCTTATCAATGGATATTTGGTTCGTCAAATTTTAGGTATTGTGAGAAACCAAATTGAAGTAGAACATATATTTTGTATTATTAGGATTCTAACAAGGCTTTGTAGGTGTCAATTTGGAACCCAAAATTTAAATCAATTTGTATTAATTTTCAAGAAATAGCCAAATGATTCATACTTCTATTGTGAAACATTTGTAGGGGTTAAGTGTCTAATGACTTCAAGGATGTTGAAGCAAATTTTTTAGATCAAATTGAAGAAAAGTTTGAAGACCACCATGTTGAGCTCATTGATATGGCAAATTTTGATTTTTAGATTTGCATTTATGTTTAGTAAGGTAAGTGGCACGTTGTCAAATTTGATTTCAAATATGGCCTTTCAATTTATGTATGTTCAAGAATAAAAAGTTGAAATATTTTTATGGAATTTTATTATTGTAATTTGACATCACATGTGTGTATTGTCCCACTAGATTTAAACCTCTCATAGTTGTCCAAATAAATTCCAAAATGCGGGAAAAAAATTCATTTTTACTAAATAATTTAAATAATCTACCTTTTTATCTATTTATTTTTTACCCTAATTAGGGGGATATGATAGGGGGTATTTGGACCCTACCCATTTATAAAAAATTATATAATTTGTTTACTTGGACCCTATGTTAATGGTTTTTTTTTTCATAATGTACATTTACTTATTGGGTAAATAAATTGAAATTTTGTATATACTCTTATTTTAGGATATATCAAAAAAAATACACCCACACAACATTGGTATATACCAATGTTGGGTAGTTTTTGATTTTTAAAAATAACCTTTGGTTCCAATTTTGCATCAACCATAAATGAAGGTTCCAATAGGGTGGATATTAATTTTTTTAATAACATTGGGCAAGATCTAGTTATGGTTTTATAATATCATTAAGAATAAATTTTGATCTTGGTCAGGTGATTTCAAAATATCAAAAGGGTAATCCAATTTGGATCTAGGTTTCAATTATCAAATGGTTTTAGATCTAGGTTTTTTAGTTATAATTTTTTTCGATTCTTGGTTAGTGATTTTTAAAAAGTAAGTTAATTAACAGTTATGTTGGGAAAGGATTTTGGTAGTCCTTAATTAGGTTCCAATTTAAATAGATCTCATCAATTTTTCATTTTCTCCTTGGTTGGAGTTGGTTGGACACCAACAAAATTATTCTCATTATGTTGTTGAAAGAGTTAAAAGAACATTAGTTTTGTGATAAACTTTTGGAAATAATCGCATATGCCAAAAAAAACAATGCTATGAACATGGGTCAATTATATTGTGGAAAAATGAAAAAAATTCATTGTAATCTACAATGTGGAAATAATCAACTTATGTGTTCAAAGTTCAAAACATGTGTAATGCCCCATAACCAAGGTTTGAGGGCTACAATGTGAACATTTGAAAGAAATGGTAGTAATTTGAAGGCCAAAATGTTCTTGAATAACAACATTTCCATCTACCAAGTTCATCAAACATGAATTCCTCAAACCTATTAAACACAACAAAAATATGTTGGGCCGTCTTGGGTTAAATAATATTTCAATTGGTAGAAAAACATTTCATACACACCATGTTTTTAAATCCTTAAAGCTCACAAAGCATGAAAACCTCAAAAAATACAAAATCCTAGAATCCCAAGACCATAAAAACCATAAACCTTGAAGAATATAGAATCCTATAACCTTAATGACCATAGAGATCATAAACCAAAGAATACAAGATCCTAGAACCCCAAAGACCACAAAAACCATAGACCCCAAAGATGACATAATCCTACAACCCCAAAGACCATAGAAACCATAAATCTCAAAAAATATAGAATCCCATAACCCCAAAGACCACAAAAATTGTAAACACCAAAGAGTTAAAAATCTCAAAACCCCAAATATCACATAAACCATAAACCCCAAAGGGTACAAAATCCCTAAATCCCCAAAGATCACAAAATCCCCAAAAACCATAAAAACTCTAAAGACTACAAAGTTGCACAACACTCAAGACCACTAGTGTGAAAAACTTTGCATTTCCTCCACTATTTTATCATTTCCAAATGCTCACCTTTGGGTTAGTGTGCTCACAAAATAAAAGAACAACAAAAGAAGTCTTGGATGCTCCTTTGGAACTTCACGTACTTCTACCATAGCTTATTTTTTACTTCCCTCAAGGTACTACTTTCTCATCAAACTTGCAAACAAAAAACAAAAACCCTCCAATTTAATGGTGTTATTGTCCCTTTTAAAACCCAATGTTATCAATTTCGTCTTCATCTTTCCCATCAATGTTTCTTCCATTTTTAGCAACTCTTCCACACACATTGTATTAACCCAAGCATCATCATGCCATTTTTTATAAAATGCTCACAAACATCTTGAAGTTTTTTTATCCCCAATTGGAAATATTAGATGTTTGTGCATATACTTGCAATGTTGAATACATATTGCCTTTATCTACCACCCAACAACCATTAAAATTTGTTGCACAACAAAAACAACATAAGAAAATTGTCCTTCATGAAGTTTCCACCATGCAAGGTATTTGCACTCAACCTTTTTTATTCTATGATAGTAATTCAATTGTTCCTTGACCATTGACAAAACCATTTTTTCATTAATTCCAATGAAATCACACAACGATGTGCCTTTTTCACTATTCACTACAAAAGGAACAACTACTTCAGTTGCAACAATTGGGTTCAAATTTTTATGTGCATGAACCAAAAGTGAAAACAATACATACCTATCACATCCACTCACAATATGTATTATTATTTCCTTCACAACATATTAAACCACCAACCCTAACCCTTTGAAATGGGGATCCAACATCATGTTCAATATGTTATGAATTTTATGTTCTTAAAAGGATACCATAAATGAAAAGAAGGAGCCTAGAATTGTTACCACTTGTTTTCGCATCTATTAACATGCAACTTGAAGTTTTGCATCAAAATCATGGGTTTTAAAAAACTTAGGTGTCAAATTTTGTACTTGCATTTGGATGTCAAAAAAATTGCAGTAACAAGTGCATCAAATATCAACCAATAGTTTCATCTTTGGTTAACAATGCATCGGTTGACCATAGGCCTTAATTTGGGCCACTACCCAAACTTGTGGACTTGAAACATGCCTTTGAAACACCATAGTCATTGTCATTCATAACAATAAGCAATTTGCTTTTAAAATTCCAATGTTTTGAATGACCTTTGAAATGAATTGTGTCTTAACTAGAGTTTTTAATTTGTGTGGTAGTGATCATAGGTGAAAGATTGCTTGCAACCTTCATCTTTAACATTTGTAATAATCTTTGCATTTAACTCATGTTTTTGTAATACCTGATTCACTTGTAGGGCCATGGCAATCCTAGATATGTTCATTATTTCAAACATGCTAATGATTACATGATAAATTGTGGTTCAAAAAACGAACAATAAAGAGAAAAGTGTTGATTCCTCCTCTTGACCCCATAAATCAAACTCACCATGCAAATGTCACAAGACCAAAAAAATTGTATAATGAATTTGTCTATGATTTTAAACCAATTTTGGCAAAGTTTTTTACATTAATCTCTTAAGAAATGACGATTCTACAAAAAAAACAAAAAAGACACCAATTCCTTAACAATAAGTAAGAGCAAATCCTTTTCAAACTATTTGTGATGAGGATCATCTTTATAGTAAGGAACAACACTACCAAAGAAAGAAGCAAAATATTAGACAGGGAGGGGCTAAACTTTTTTTTTTGTTGATCGTCAACGTTTAGGTGCATTTTTCCTTGTTCATCCCATTCAATCCAAACTTTTTGGTGATTTGTTTTTAGATGTTTCCAAAAACAATGATATCTTGTTGGCTGATTTATAACTTAAGATGCCTTTTCTTGCTAATAGAAGTGGATCAATGGGATAACACAAAACACATTTTAGATGTTCAAGACCAAGTGGATTTGGCTTTGGAGTTGCAACTTGTGTAGGTGGAACCAATGCATAAAATGCCTATGCAATGGCAATCCAACTTTTGGTCTTCCAAAAGTCATGTTGTTTTGCCAATAATGGCCATGACAATGCATCTATCATTGTGAAAAATATATTTACAATCTTAGGAGAAAAATCATAACTTTCCCGATTGACTTAATCAATTGAAATTCCAACCAATTTGTCAAGTTGAACTTCAACTTCTTCCACCTCCTCAACCATCAAATCCTACAAAATTAACAAAAAACAATGAGACCCGAATTGTTCAACAAACAACACAACCCTAAATGAGAAAGATAAACAAAAAAACTAATTTGGAGATAGAAGACATAGTTGGGCAATGAACACTTGAAGAGACAAATGACAAGTAGACCAAAGCGCGTACCCATCGAACACTGATATATACCCAGGTATAGGACCCTTAGGGATCTGTTCACGATTTTAATAACCGCCCAACACTATAAGACCTAATCTCTTTGATTGGAAATCATCTTCTATAAATAATATGAGACCTTTGTATGGAAGAGACAAAGAGATTTTCAATCACACTAGTCGCTCTTGCTAGCATTGAAATTAGGTCTCCCTACACACAGTACTAGTTCAATACAAATTGTCATGGAATGACTTCAACCTCAACATACAGTCAATACCGTCAAACACGTGTGTTTGAGAGGGTAAGACCTATCTATTCCCATCTTTGAAACAAGAACATGAGAGGCAATGGCTGTGACATGAGAAGAGAGGTTTCAGCTAGAAAGATGTGTATGACCCACCCTCCGGATGATGAAACGGAAAAAAGAAAAAAAGAAAGAAAAAAATGGCAATACCGACGGCCTAAGAAAGGGGCTTTGAGATGATGCATAGAACGCACCTCTGAATGAAAGGAAAGAAAAATTGACAAGAGCTGTGTGACACGAGGAAGAGAGTTTCAGCTGGAGAGATGCAATAGAATAAGGAAGAGGGTTTTAGGTAGAAAGATGCAGTGTAGAAGAACCCTTTCATTGATTGAAAGAAAGAAAAGGCAAACATGTATAATTTATTAGCTGGGTTCAAAGCTCAATTATGTTAAAATAATTGATTATTTAAAAGTTTGATTCTGTTATTGATTATGTGGTCATTGAGGGTGAAGCTTTGAACACCCCCAAATTGGTTTTGTTCCTTATCTCATGATTTTTTTTGGTCAATTATTATGGCCTTGGTGATATATGGTCGTGGCATAGACATAGATAATTGTTGTTCATATCAGCCATAGCTATATATGTTATAACTGCAACTTCTTCAATGGAAATGGTGAGAAAGTGTTTATAAAAATGATCTTTGAATCATCAATTATTCAAAATTTTATTTTTACATAGAGTTTTAAGTAATCATTAATTCAATAATCAATCCATTCATACATAACCAACTGAACATTTGAGATAATTGATTATTGCAAGTAGATAATAAGAAAATAATCAACCTTTGAAACCCCCTTTGAAACCCCCTAATATGAGGGAGAGGTTTTCAGCTCCAAAGATGCATAATAACTGACCCTTTAGAAAAGAAAAAGGAAAACACTAAAGTTGTTTGTAAAGTAATTTAGACATGGGATGAAATTGTTCATTAAGATTTCAAAACAGAACAAAATGATATGTGAGCATTAAATTGTTTAATTAATTTGAACTGGGTGTTGTAGATAAGATCAAAATATTTTTTACACTTTCACAAATGTTAGAAAAAGTTTAATTTTGAATGTGATTTTGAATGTAAATTTGAAAATAAATAACCAAAGGATGATTGGTAACACAATTGCATTATATGCAAATGATAACAAAATTCAACAATCTCATGTTGAATTTTGTTGTTTGATCAAAAATTTAAAAAATTATGAATATTAACCAAAACAATTGGGTGACAAAAAAAAGAGAGTACCTCAAAAGAAAAAAAGGTTGGACTAAATACAACTTTTAAAAAAAAAAGGATAACTATGCTTATCACTGAACACTTAATGACTTTGAGGAGGTCAAATCCCCATGCATTAGGAATTTGATTTTTGGGTTCAAAAAACAATTGTAGCCTTCCACCTAGCACTTGTAACATCACCAAAATTGCTCAATTGGATAAAAGAATGGGGGAAGATATGGGGCGTTTGGTGTAAGAGGGTTTAATGTTCAATGAAGGGTGAATTAAGACAAATTATGATTTCGAGCTTAAAATCTTTAATCAGAAGTTTTGTAAAGCCCTTGTTGATGCACCCATCAGATTTTTAATCTCTCAAAACGGATTTTAAAATAAGGAAGATATAGGGCTGGAACTAGAGAAAGGTTTAGAACTATTTTTTTCAAAAGGATTGAAGTGAACTATCACTCATCCCTCTTCCTGTGTTTTCTGCATTGCTCCTTTACTTCTGACTCCCAAAGAACATTTGTAGCCCTCCAGTTTGCACATCCAATGACACAAAAATCTCTCAATTCAGGTAAGGAATGAGGTAATGATTGAGAAATGTTTGGTGATAAGTATGTGTTCAGTGATAGGCGTAGTTAGCCTAGTAGGTAATACATATGAAATAAGGAAAGAGGTTTTCAGCTGGCTGCGGAGAGATTGATTGACCTGACCGACAATCTAAAAAGAAGAAGAGAGTAGCTAAATATCATAGACAGAGGAAGAGAGAGGATTCCAGTGAAAAAACACACCAGTTCCAATCCTACTTTCTTCTTCCTAGTCCACTACCAAGTCTTCACTGGTTTGTCTGCACTTGTGGGGAGGGGGGGGGGGTAGCACACAAAAAAGTCTAAAGAAATCACATTCTTGCTGCCCACGTCTTTCAAATTCCAATCCACACTGTGAAACCACACAAATTCTGCATTGCTGCGTCCACTGGGGAAAAAACCCAAGTCAACACACACACACACACACACACACACATTCACACATATGGTACACACCAATCAGCACTACTTCCACTGGGGAAAAAACCCTACTTGGACATACACACACATTCACACTTATGTTCCACACAAATCAGCACTACTTCCACTGGGGAAAAAAACCTACGTGGACATACACACACATTCACACTTATGGTACACACAAAAAAACCTACGTGGACATACATATATTCACACTTATGTTACACACAAATCAGCACTCCTTGCACAGGGGAAAAAACCTACGTGGACATGCATGCATTCACACTTATAGTACACACACAAGTATATGTGAACCCTCTGAGACCCCAACAGAGAATTCAAGTGAAAAAACACAAAGAAGAAGAAGAAGAACGATGGTGGATCTCAAGGCTCTTGCTGAATGAAGATAACCCAGCTCTGTCTGCAACTATCTGGACCCCTTGATTGATTTGCTGAGAGATTATGGAAGTTGGGGAAGGATCGGCTGCAGCAGCAGCAGCAGCAGCTCCAAGGTCTGTTGCTGCTGCAAGAGAATACAGAACAAGAAGGGAACTGAAATTCAAGAAGAATGAGGAAGATTTCGAGGAATGGTATGAAGATGTGGTGGTGAAGGGGGAGCTCATCGAGTACTACCAAGTCTCGGGCTGTTACATCCTTCGCCCATGGTGCTACTCTATCTGGGAATCTATCAAGAGCTTCTTGGACGCGGAGATGAGGTGCATGGGTGTTGAGAATGCTTACTTCCCTCTCTTTGTGCCTGAGAAATTGCTGAGCAAGAAGAAGGATGTGGAAGAAGAAGAAGAAGGAGAAGGAGAAGAAGAAGAAGAAGAAGAAGCAAAAGAGCCCCGGAAGTTTGCAGCACCCCCTGAGGACCAGGAGAAGGTTGTTGCATGGGTTACCAAGGCGGGAAGCGTGGAGCTGGACGTGCCTGTTGCCATCCGACCTAGCAGCGAGACAATCATGTACCACAGTTTTGCGAAATGGATCCAAAGCCATAGAGACCTTCCCTTGAAGCTCAACCAGTGGTGCGACGTGGTGAGGTGGGAATCCAAGGACCCGACTCCATTCATCAGGAGCAAAGAGTTTCTGTGGCAAGAAGGCCACACGGCATTTTGCATCAAGGAAGAAGCTGATGCAGAGGTAGGAAAGAAAACTCGAGAGTCTCCAGAGAGCCATTCTTCGCTCTTTCTTTGCCCATTTTCTGGTTTGCAAAGTAAATGTTTTCTTCAAGAGAGCAACAATTGGAGACTCAAAGGAATCCCTTGACAAAAGCCGAAGCGTTGATGATGTTTTTTTCACAGGTGCAAGAAGTGCTGGAGGTTTATTGCCGAGTCTACGAGGAGCTGCTGGCAGTGCCAGTGATCCAGGGCGTCAAGAGCGAGCGAGAAAAGTTTCCAGGCAGTCTCTCCACGGCGACGGTAGAGGCGTTCGTTCAAGGACCTCGCGGAATCCAGGGCGCCACAGTGCGCTCTCTTGGCCAGCACTTCTCCAAGGCGTTCAACATCACGTTCGAAGATGAAGCTGGTGCGAAGAAGCGCGTGTGGCAAAACTCGTGGGAGCTAAGCACGCGTGCAATCGGAATCATGGCGATGGTACACGGAGATGATCGCGGCTTGGTTCTTCCCCCAAGAGTGGCACCAATTCAGGTGATCGTCATCCCCACATCAGGAGCATCGTCAAGCTCAGAAACGATAAACGCAGATGCTGCAGACCTTTCGCAAGAATGCAAGTCCGTGGCTCATTTGCTACAAGAGGGAGGCATAAGATCTGCCACGGATCCGCGAGAGGATTGCACTCCTGGCTGGAAGAATGCGTACTGGGAGATGAAAGGAGTTCCTCTGCGGATCGAGATTAGTGCTCGCGACATGGAGAATCGACAGGTGACTGTAGCTCGTCGAGACTTGGCGGAAGGTGCAAACGGGCACACGACTGTGGTTCCCAAGCATGAACTACTAGAGACGGTCAGGGAGCTTCTGGATCGAATCCAGAGATGTTTGCTGGAGAGCGCTCGACAGCAAAGGGATGCAGCCATGGCTGTGGCACTGAACTGGCAGGATTTCAAGACCGTGTGGCAGAGGAAGAAGATGGTGCTGGCTCCTTGGTGCGACGAAGTTGAAGCTGAGAAGCAAGTAGAGGAGAAGTTGAGGAGGAGGTGCAAGCTGATGCTCCGCATGCCTTACGAGCTTGACAACAACACGCACCTAAGCTTGATAACACGCATGATTACCACCTTATCTGCAGATACCAAGTGCTTTGTGACAGGGAAACCTGCAAAGAGTTGGGGATTGTGGGGTAGGAGTTTCTGATTCCCCAGTCCCAGCCCATGCCCTGATGCTGCTGTTGATGATGACAATGAAGAACAACACAATAGTCTGTGCATGCTACCTTCAAATGTGCAAGATCCAGCAATTTGCGCATCCCTTTGTTGCTTGGAGTATAGCTGCAGACACAATGCATTCAGACCAACAAACCTTCAACAGAAACTGTATAGGGGAGAAGGTTTAGATACAACAGTAGGAGAGGAAGGAGAAAGTGATGATGGCAATGAAGATGAAGAAGAAGCATCAGTCTGCAGATTGAGGGAGTGCAATTGTTTGAATTAGGGATGAAGAAGATGACGATGACGAAGAAGAAAGATGCGTTGGTCTGTAGACTGAGTGAGTGTGTCTTCACCCTCTTCACCCTCTTTGCTTCTGCCACTTTTATGAAGCTATATTCTTGAGTCTAAAAGAGCAATGGCTCATCTTTTGCACCATTTGTTTGCTTTGAATTTATGAACATCTCATGATGCAGCCATGAGTCCAATCCACCAGGCAATTTTGCCAGCTTGATGCCACCACGTTGTGGCTGTACTGTGCATGTGCAAGTTCTACGCACATAGCTGCCACTTTTTTGTGAACTGAGCAATAAGATTGTGTGTGTACTCCATGGCATAGAATATGTCCAACAAGATTGTGGACATTGTAATGCATGCAATATGTGTGAGCAACAAAGCAGAGATCTAGATTGGTTATTGTATTGAAGAACTCAAGATGGTAACAGACCAATGCTTGTGTTTTCTTTACCAGATATGGAGCCTGGACTTTTGCAGCTTTGATGGGGTGTGTGCTCGTATCAATTGCTGCCCCCCTGAACAAGTAAATTCTTCTATCCACAAAGTTCTACATTTGCACATTTGATCTCATGATTAGTACAGCAATCAAACATATACCTCTGCTTGTCAAGAACCTGCAGCACACATCTGGATGTTGAGATTCTACTCCAGGTCTTCCCATATCATCAAATGCACCACCAGTATTCAAATTGCCTATTCCAGAGAGCTATGTATCCAGGCACTAAAACAGATTCGTTAGCAAAATTGCTGACTTGTCTTGTGACAATAATCTATTACTTTGAAACTGGCTTCTACTGGAAACTTGGATCCTCTGATTGAATCTTCTTCTTCATTGATACAAGAAGCATGATGCAGTTGAAGGGTACATGTATTCACAGCCTTCTTCACTCAAACAACTTTGATGGAGAGCAACTTTGATCATGGAGGCAAAATCATGAACTCCCACTTTCTTTTTCATTGTAAGCTTGGTTGCAACCCAACAGCTTTCCACATATACAGGGATTGTTCAATGCTTTTGGTCATGCACATTGTTCATCCAGTTGCCTTCTGTGAGAAATGTTCATACTGAGCAATGTTTTGAAATTAGGTAGCTTCTTGGAGTGTGGAACTGAGGGGGTTTTTTCTAATCAGTTCTTAGGTGGAAGAATGGGCAAACAAGATGCCTTGGAGAGTATCCACCTTTCACTACTAGGTAGTAGTCCTCAAACTTATACTTCCTGCAGCCTTTGTTTATCCCTCTTCCATCAAAACCTTCAGGAATCATCGTGGTGAGTACCATCAACATCTTATTGAAAATGTCAAGTATTATTGTTGGAACTTGCCTGTTTTGATGGTCCTCTAGTCTAGTCGTCAGGAAATTGGACTCTGAATCCAGTAGCACTAGTGCAATGCTCACAGGACCTTGATAACTACTGTATGCGTTGTTTTGTGAGAATTGCTGAAATTTCTGAATTTTGAGTTCCTCACATATCCCCAATAGACTCATTTATGCATTTTCTTTTGGTCTTTTTCCGAAAGGATAAGGGGGTTATGAGAGTGATAGATAGGCTGGTGAGTGGTCTCAGTGCTTTAGCATTTACTAACCAGTCACTTTTGGACCTTGGAGTTCAAAGACCACTTGATAGAGCCCTTGTTTGCACACCCATTGTTATTGTTTACAATCTTCAATTCATGTAAAAATTGTGGAAGATAGTTGTGTTTTGTGGGTTGTGGTTGTAAACAATTCTGCCACAAAGTAGAAAAACAAAATGGATGCATAGTCTCCATATGAATTGGGGAATTGGGGTTCATATGTAATGCAAAAGTTAATTTATGTTTTGAGTGTGTGTGCATTATTCACTGCATGTTCATGTGTGCTTGTCTTTGGTGAGTTACAGGGGTGCAAGTACTTTTGTTACAACTGAATGCAAAGTTCAATAAGTTGGGGTTTGAAACCTCCATAACTGACTTTGTCAAGGTTGCTAAATACAACATGCAGCATTTTTTTCTCTGGAAGAGAATTTGAGGACAATTCAAGCATTGCTGAAAATTGTAACATACAAAAACTTTACAAAGTGCAAATGTAAAAAATTATGATTATTTGACTAAGATCATATGTCAATTGTCTCAATACACCATTCACTTTCACCATGGTTCAAAAAAATTCTTCTTCAACTATTAAATCTACTGTTCTTCTTTTAGAATGAACATAATCAAAAGTGTGCTAGTTTTTTTAGTATTGGACTTCTTTTTTTTTTTGGTCCTTCAATTGGGAGATTTGATAATTCTATTTTGAAATTGTTGGCAAGTTACATGATTTCAACTCAAAGTTGTTTATTGATAACAATCTTCAATGTGCTATTTTTGAAAAGAATTCTCCCATGTACCTTTATAACCATTACCTTGTGTGTTTTCCAGTATTAAGTTGATCTTGAACACATAACCCATTGCAAAGTGTTGTTGGTATCCTAAAGTTGTTGAATTATTTCTCAATCTCTAAAGGGGGAATGGGTGTAGTTTGATATTTTCTCAACAAAAAAATAGTTATTTTCATATTTGTTAGTTGGGCAAGTGCAGGTAACCCGACATCTATATGCTTCTTTGAATAAGGTTGGAAAGGTTTTTCATGTAACAGAAGCACACCACATGGGCCTGAAACCTTATATGGGTTTCAGAGGTAAGAATTTATTTTTTCACACAGTTCTTATTAGATAGATTTGGGCAGCAATTTACAAAAATATTCATATACAACCATCCTAAACCCTAAACCCTATATTCTTATAAAACCATTTAAATGGAGGATGGATTTATCTGCCTTCAGCAGGGATCATCCACACCTTATATATATTTAATCTTCATGTGGGCTGTACATCCCAAAAGGAAACTCAACATTTTCATCTACATATCTTACTTAATTTGAATTTTGGATAGGTCATTAACTACACAAAAGGTTCCCTTTTCAACATTTGAACCTCTTCCATATCTCATGGGTTTATTTTCATCACACAAGTCCTAGTGAGGAACAGAGAATTGGGTTTGTGACATTTCAAATATGCGAGGAAAAAGAAAGATTTAAAAATACATATATCATCTAAGCCTAATGCACATTACATCACCATCCCAAAGATATTATTCTGAAAGCTTATTTCTTTAATTTTTAGAAGGGTCAATGAGTTTTGTGAAGGGTATTATTTATTATTTTATCAGTATCTCTTAAAACCATGTTTGGAGCAAGTAAGGTTAACCCTTTTGATTCCAATTTCCCACCCATCCATGTACACCATTTTTAAGTCTATAAGAGTTGAATTAAAATTGATGTGTTATAAAATCAGTCACCGAACATATATTAACAAACTCAATTTCCTTTTAATAATTGCAAACATTCTTACGGGTGAGGGCACATTAAGGTAATTTTCATGTGTGATTATGCAACTCTCATTTGTGTGGTTTTCACCTTGTTATAAATCATTATGAAATTTGCAAACTAAAAACCTATTTGCCAATATAGGTAATCATATAAGACATCTAGGAGGAAAGCATAATGGTCCAACAAATACCTACAAACAAAAGGTGAAAATCCAGAGGTGTAGGTTATTAACAAAATGATCAAGTGAGATGACCAATGCCTCTTTAAAAAAGGTCCAACAACATGCTAAAACTCTTTAGTTTATTACATAATGATTTCTGATTGAAAAAAGAATTTAAGAAAAAAAAGAATGGATGAAACAAAAGATGATACATCCTACAAAATGTGGTGGAAAAGCATAAAGAAAATTGATAATAACAAAAACCACGTGTAGTGGGTCTTTCACCTAGTTCCTCTAAAGTCAGCAATTCATTCATGCTTATCACCAGTGTTTTTTTTCCCCCCAATTTCAGATGTTGCATTATTAGCTAGCATTCCAAGAGGGATTATTCATTAAATGGCTACAAGTTTTTACACAAACTGTCTGAACAGTAAGCAAAAAAAACTAGTTAAAAAACCGCTACCAAACTAAAAGCAGAGTCCAAATGTGATGAATTTTTTTCCCCAGAAACCAAAATCTCGAAATTCGTCGATTTTTTTCAGAAAAAATGGGGATATTGTGATAGAATATTCTCTTTTATTTGTATTTTTCGCAATTTGGCGAAATTCCCCACCCACAAAAAAAAAAAAAAGGCTGTTCATCACTGATCAGCAGCTTAGCCTAGGCACTGACAACTTGTGCTGATACCTACCCACACAGCTTCCTTCCTTTCTTAAATATTCCTAAACTCAAGAATCCGATTCCTGATCTTTTTCTGTATCTGATTCTCCACTATTGCAGATTTTGTTTACGAAGGTGTTCAGATTATATATGCTGTCATAGGTTCTTCAAATTGCAAAATACTCTTTTTTCTGTCTCACTTACAACTCTGCTGTTTTGCCACATGGTTTGTTTGTTTGTTTTTTTTGTTTTTTCTTTCCTGACAAGTTTTGGCATCCTAGCAACAACCCCCAGAAAAAAATGAAAAAATAAAAAAAATAAAACGGAGGTGCCAATGATACAAAGGAAATTTTTTGAGGAAAAAATTGGGCCTGAGTTGCCACATTTGTGAGGAAAACATTCTGCAATGAAAACATTCTGCAATCATCGTGTGTTCCACCATGTCACCAAAATATAAGATGAATCCTAATTTTTTTTTTCTACTTTCCTCTGTGACCTGTAGCCCAATTTGGATGAGTCCTCTTGTGGATGACGGTTTGCCAAACTTTTGCACGTTTGCAAATAGTGTTTATATGTTGTTTATATTTCCATTTGCAGCAAGGTTCCAGATTGAAACGAAAAGGGACGTGAAAAGAAGATAAAAAGTATCTTATACTTCCGTACTGATCTTCAGCAAACAAGCAAATCACAATCCAAGCCAAGAAGTACAAAATCTTTGAAAAAATAAAGACTGGAGGACCAACACTAGACCATGATTATATAATGTCGTCTTTCCTGTCTTGGGGTTATCGACGGCTTTCCTGTCTTGGGGTTGTCGACGTCTTTCCTGTCTTTGGGTTCTCGACTTTGCAGGGTACATACATACACACAGTTCGTTGTGTTTAGGCAATTGTCGTGTGGCCTTCTTCGACTACATAGCCACCAGGAAGACTCTGGCCTGGTGGGCAGGACAGAACCAAACCCTAAATCAGGGCTTAACAACCCAAACCCTCCAGCAGGCCCAGCTCCAGAGCCTCAGCATGCACAGAGATCCAGGTCCTTGCACATTGAGATATGGGCCAAGGAAAAAAATCATAAAGCCTCCTGCAAAAGGATCCAAGAAAGGATGCATGAAGGGCAAAGGAGGACCCCAGAATGCAATGTGTAGTTACAGAGGGGTTCGACAAAGGACATGGGGCAAATGGGTAGCTGAAATCAGGGAGCCGAACCGAGGTTCAAGGCTCTGGCTAGGGACATATGCGACAGCAGAGGAAGCAGCTCATGCCTATGATAAAGCTGCAAGAGTGTTGTATGGCTCTTGTGCTCTCTTGAATTTGCCAGATGGGTTACCTGGAGCTGTCGCTGCAGGAGCTGGAGCTTCAGAAGCTTGTACATCAACCTCACCTAACACTCTTCCTGGTAATCTGTCATTCTCCTATGTCTTTCTTCCTTCCATATTTCTTGTTGGGGAAGAAGCTTCCTCTGCCCGTCTGTGATGAGGTGGGTGGAAAAAATGCCAAAATTCTGTGATGTCCAAGCCAAAAACTTGAGCTTTGGACTCACAACCTCTACTAGATACACAGGAGACATGTTTTTCCCTTCATATTGCCCACACATTGTATACAAGTTTAATGAATGCTCTCTGTTCATTCTAAAACTGTTGAAATTTGAGAGATTCAAAATTGGGGCTGCTGAACTGTTGCTTCATGCTTGAAAATTATTTCTGTGAAAAGAGCTGATTATCAGTTGCAGGTATGCAAAGTCCATGAAGAGAATGCTTTGAATGTTGCCAAGAAAACTGTCCTTTCTGCAGTCTAAATGGGATAATTTACATATCCTCAATGCAGTTTTCATGCTAAGCCTCCATGGGGTCTGTCAGAGCATCCACAACCATCATCAGAAAGAATTGTTAGTGATGCTTACCCTTATGTAAATGTCGTTGATGTGTATATGACAGGTTGTTCACTTCCTCAAGACACAGAGAAGCTTCAGGAATTGAAGGTGAAAGAAACTGAGTTATCAACCAACAGAATGGCTTCAGCTTCAAGTCAAGATCTTGCTACAAATATTGATACTTTGAACTCAGAAGCTTCAGAAAAGCATGTGATGTCCAATCGGAATCTATACATTAATGAAGTTGCCATGCAATTGGAGCATCAAGAGGGAGGAACCCAAGAATTGTTGCAGCGTGACCTTCAAGGGAGTGACAATTTGTTTGATAACCTAGACTTTTTAGATATGGAATTTGATGGTGCTGAGTTGCCACAGTTACCTGCTAGGAGTAACATTGATTCAAGCATGATGACAAATATTAGCACTTACTCAAGTGATCTGTGGGTTAATCTAGCTTGTCATGTCAATGTCTCAGATGGTACAATGGACTCAGATGCATTGAATGTTAGTAGGCAAACTGGAAGTCTCAAAGCTGGGACAGATTATTTTCAGGATGAAACTAGGGCTCCATATGTAGATCTTAAAAGATGCTGATTCCTCATGAGATTTCAAATATCCAGGTTGCAGTGAACTCTTGAGTGCATCTGTGGATTCACAACACAACTATGGGAGCGGCAGCAAATGCTCAAACCCTGGATCCAACAATAGAGATTTCAAATATCCAGGTTCCAGTGAACTCTTGAGTGCATCTGTAGATTCACAACACAACTATGGGAGCGGCAGGAAATGCTCAAACCCTGGATCCAACAATAGAGGTTTTGATGAAGTGATTCTGGTTCAATGTTGTTTGGAAGTCATGAGACACATTTTGGTTTCTGAAGGGGTGGCTTCAGCAGTATTGTGTTTGATGAGGAAATTAGCTTCGGGTCTCTTGATAGGAAGTGTTAGAAAATGAGGCCCATATCTCAAGTCTCAAGTTTGATTATGCAAATTTTTTCTGGGGAAAATACCTCAGCAAGCCAGTGTAGGCACAAAGAGAGCCCAGTAGCCCTGGAGAAAGTTGCAGAATGATTGTGTTGTGATATCAACTGTGCTTTTCCATACAACCAAGACCATGCCCGAGTTAAGATTCCAGAACACTACAACATGGGCACACACAAAATGGTTTATTTGCAAAGCACAATGGTATTTGCAAACACATCCTGAAATTAAAAACAAATATAATCTATATCCTATTCAACAGAATTTTGATAAGACAAATATAATAGCATTGAGGAACATGGGGAGGCATAACACACCTCCCCATTATTTTGTGAATTGGATAGTAACAAAAGGATCATGATAGGTGCAAAGAGGAAACAATTGAAAATGTGGAGCAACAAACCATGCCCAAAAATCCCTCTCCAACAAATAGTAGGAACAAGATTTTAACATCAGGAGCAAAATAATTAAACCAACCAATCACTAGCAACAGATGAGGAAGAAGGTAGAGGAAGATATGAATCTAGACATAACAAGAATAAAAAAGCACAAATGCCATGGAGTATTGACCGTACATGTTCCAATCAGCAAACTTCAAACATGATTTCTCTCCAAATACTGAAAAATGGACACTGGCAGAGTTACAGAAAGCACTGAATTTACAAATAGGTTTACATCCTAGTAGAATTTTGAGGCTTGAAATATGTCTACAGGATTGCAGAGAAAACTCCCCAATAATACTTCGAAAGCAAACTGTTTAGCCTGTTTCAGCATTCACAACAAGATTTGAAGGGCTTATAAGCTGATGTGTGTGTACTCACATGGTGTATTGACTATAGATGTTCCAATCACCAAACTTCATACAAGATTTCTCTTGAAATATTCAAAGATGGGTACTGGCAGAGTTACAGAAACCACGAATTACAAATAGATCTACATCCTAGTACAGTTTAGGTTTGAAACATGACTATAGGATTGCAAAGAAACTCCCAAATAACCCTTTGAAGGTAAGGTGAACTGTTGTGTCTGTTTCAACAATTCACAGCAAGATTTGAATGCAATCATAACCTTATATGAGCTTCACTCATATAATCAGATTATCCCATTCATCACAAATGGCAATGTCTGGCTGCCATTATAAACCCATTAATTTCATCAGCTCCCCTACAGTTGATATAGAATATCTGTTTCATGAGTTCTTATGTTGCAGTTACAGAAGCAACACGAACACTTGGTCCTGATGCCAGCTCGCACAAAGGATACATTATGAGATTGCAGAGAAACTTCACAATAGCACTACAAACATAACCTGCTTGTATATCCTTGCAAAACTAAAACCAACACAAACTGGCTAGTAAAGCACCATAAGACCTATACATTACCCTTGACAATTAAGTTGGAGAACTCTCCAAACTTGTAATTTGAAGTATTACCGAATAAAAGACCTGGAGCTAAAAGATGAGACTCCCAGGCCAGCCACAGACACATCTTAATAGAAAAGTGTCAGAAGAACAAAAGAGTCCACAAACATTGGAGAATGTTAGTTCATAATGAACTACTGAACATATTTTGTATGAACAATTGCAGAAGTCTCTCCTACGTCCAGTGACAATCAACAGAAATATGTATATTACTAACTAACTACCATAACATCCCTGTTGACTTCATAACAGCAGGAAAAGGGTGATGTCATACACCTATCTGCCTGCTGTGTTTGTTGTTTAACAGGTCCAGAAGTGAAGGAGCCAAAAGCTGGTGAGAATACTAGATGCTTAGTATCATAAATACTTATTGCAGGGCCAAATGTTGTCAATTGATGAAACAATTGATTCTAGGAGAGAGTGTCAAAGCTTCTCTCCCGTTCAGATAATATCGTGATCCTCCTCACAGATGTTGCAAAGTTCCTACAGATCCATAACCAGATGTCAGTTAGAGCGTGTCTCAAATGATGTAGGCTTGGAGATTTTGCATACATATTTAAAAAATTAGAAGCACTCACCTGTAGGGCTCTTGGCCAATGCCTTTAGTGAAACCATCGGCTTTGTAGACAACCCGATCATGGAGATGTGCTTTTGGAATACTAAACATGGCCGCTAAGCGCTCATAAAGCTCCTCATAAGTTGCAAGCTTTGACAGATCTAGAGTACGCCCAACCTCTTCACTCTCACGGAAAACTTTGCAAAGGAAAGTTACATCACCAGATATCTGATCCTTACCCTGTGCTGAGACAGGTTCCCGCAACCACTCAAGGTTTCCTATCAGGTTATCTCCCAACTGATCTGCCTTGTAACGACTGCCATTGAGTTCATACCACATCAATCGTCCTTCTGTTCCCATCGATCGTCCATTAGGAACAGATGTAAACTGCTTTATGCAATCCTTGCTATCCTCCTGCTTGTTCTGCAATAACCAATTTCCAGTTGCTGTAGGAAGAAGAAGTCCATCCGAAGAATTGCTTACTGGGGGAAGTTGCAGCTGGGGTTTTGAGGACTGAGCAGGGTTGATTGATTGCCCAAAAAGGAAAAACGATCTTGGACCAGTCTTATTAGTGGTAGCAGACCGTTCGCTTGGTAATTCTGCTGCAGGCAAAGACAGATGTTCAGGAAGAGATGAAAAGATCTTAGGGTCAGGCAGGAGAGAGGTTCGGGCAGGTGGGTCATGCTCAGCATGGAAAAAATTAGTGTCCGGGATGAAGTCCCGAGATTGCTTGTAACTGGTTGGGAAATCTGAGACCAGAAGCCCATAAATGCGATCATGCCTGGCTCCCTGCATGCCAGCAGAGGCGTCTTCTGTGAGGGGAGGAAGCTGCCCGGACACAAAATTGTTGGTGGGCAGCCCACTTAATAGCCCAGGTGCCTGCAGATGTAGCAGCTCTGATGGCAGGGCAGGTCGAGGTTTTTTCTTGGGCAGAGGAAAAGGGGGTAGCTGCATGGGCAGTGTTGCCACTAGCTCTACCTGCCAAGGGCTAGCCCGGCCTACGCCCTGTAGTAGATCTGGCTCATCCCATGTCACCTGCCAATTCAGCAAAGACTTTGTCAATTATTCTAGATATGCCGGTCCTTCCTCATTTGGCTCACAGTATACTACAATGCCCTATGATCACAACTCTGCTGAAGCTTAAATTGGACATACAAATACATTTAAGGAATCAACATGTTACCAATCCCTGAACAATGAAGATAGGCAACTACCTGCAACACACGCCATGGAGATTTGGGCCAAAGAAGTGGATCTGCTGGTTGGACAGCCGAGATAGTTCCCATAAACCAGCTGATTCGGGAAGAATCTTCAGTCTCAAATGCCATTTTGAACCGCATGCCTGCATACCAATTGTGATCCAATGCCTGCTTCACCAATGCAGCCTTCACACAAAACTCAGCTGTACTGGCACGGGGATAGTACACCACCTCAAATTGCTTTCCAGCAACAGCCAGTGTAGCTGCTTCTAGGACAGATTTTGCTGTCACCCGTGCACGGTTCCGTGCAAAACTGCTTGTGGAGGAGGAAGCATTTGCAATTCCAGGGCGGATTGACGTGTTGGAAACCCCAGGACCAGCATCTAAGTAATCAGAGAAACTCTCAGTGCCTTTTACTTCCCAGCGGGAGGGCCGCACTGGCACAGATGAGGTTGCAATGGTTGAAGAGTGCCAGGCACTTGAGTCGCTCCCTGTTGTACCACGCATTGAGCGACGAACCCCAACACAAAGCTCTCCAGATGCACTTCGGAGGAATACAATGGCATCCCCTGCCACTAGCTTCTTTTGGTTCACAAATGTACTCCACCCTGTTGTCAATAGATGTCGCCTTGGTGTCCCCCTGCCACATACATCAGTTTCCTCCCTAAGTCCAACTTCAAGAGCACAAGATCTCTGCAGCAGATTGACAGAGATCTTCAACCACACTGTGTATGGAATTGACCACCTACCATAACACTTTCAAGGTGGCCTTAGAAGATTCCTCACTGCTATGATTACTAAGTCTTTCAAATGATCCTTCTGAAATTCCAAACAAATAACTGCCAAACAGAAGTGTCTCTTCTATCACACAAACCTGTAGTTGTTCGTATAAGAACTTAAAAAAATAACTCTCTCTTCAGCAAACCAAATTAACTCACCATTTTAGCTACAAAGCTAAGGACCCATGAAACTGGCTATCGGCTACTCTGAATTTGGCAGAATCTGAAATACTGGAACCCACATGAGGAATACGAATCATGTTAATATTCTGGCTGACAATGCTTGTCAAAAATGCCAATTCCTTCAGAACCACAGGGGGCAATGCCCAGGAACATGGGATTGATTCCCACAAAAGCAAGCATGATGTCCATGCCAAAGAATCTTATCAGAAGCAGGCATACCTGTATATATGCCGAAACTTCCAAACATCACCATGAACGTCTTTTGCAAGAACAGTCTGAACTGGTGGATCAGCAGTGTAATCAAGTGGTGGAAAGATGGTCTCAGCACAGTATCTAGGGACAGAAAATCCACCTCCATTGTTAGCATCACTTTGTGTAAGTGTCTTTGCAAAAGAAGCTGGCTTTTTGTGCGGAGGAGATGGGGGCACATCCTCCAACCTGTCATTCAAATACATTGATGACACTGGTTCTGGCTGTAACCTCAACCGGGCAAATACCTCATCTGTCTCTGTATCAGCCATAAACTTCACAGAAACTACTTGACACAGCACAGTTCCATAAGGTCCTAAAGACCTTGGGAATTCAGGGGTTGTTGCTGCTTGCTCTGCATGGCCTTGTGGAAAATATATTACTTTTGCTCCAGGTGGGGGGAGCTGCACCATCCCCCCTGCACATGCATGCCACAGTTGGGGATCAAGGCTTCCCATCCCCTCAACAACTCCAGTTCTCCTGTCACGTCCTCCAGAATCATCCAAGTTTTCTGCCTTCACATTCATGGTGACCTCAGGACCGAATCCAGGCATTCCAAACCAGACTACCGGATCCCCCAGCACAAATTGAGTCCACTCTGCTTATGTTCCCATGGAAGGCGCCAACATTCTCAGCATATGTATGAGCTTCTCGTCAGAGAGCTTTGATTGACTGCGAAGGAGGGAAGAGTATCCACAAAGCTTTTGTCGCTCCACCCAACAAGACAGTCAGCTCTGTATAAAAATGGAGAAGAGTATCTGCCAGTTCTTGATTATAGCAGCAAAACTACAAGTCAACCTGATGGTTTGAGCCACTGGGAAAGAATCGCTGCCACTGCCCAATTACCTCAAAACAAGTTGCTGAAAAAACCATGAGACAGAACATAAGATAACATATCACTCACATTTTCAAACAGCATCCTGTCAACTACTAAACCTGAAGACTTCTAAAATGTGCATCACACCTGTGTATTAGCCCAAATTGCATCCCCGTTAGTACAACATCTCAGGCAAAACAAAGTTCTCATATCTACTGTCACAAACTTTGCAACAGTTTCTTCTTCTTCAATCTCTGGAAAGTATTGGCAACCCGGCACTTGAGACTCGGCATAAATTTTAAGACTGTTGTTGCAATCAAGAGAATAGCATTAGTTGCATAAGGTCTAGATTCAATGACTGCTTCTAACAAAGATTTCATACAGAACCTGATCAATTGAATATTCGCATCTCAATTTTATGTTTCTTCTCTCTGAAGGGTGTTACAGGTCTATCAAGAAAAATGAAGATACATACACTTTGTATTTTGCTGTTCAAGGTTTGATGGATCTTGAAAATCAAATCAAGCACACCCAGAGAAACTCATTACAGCAACCCCCAAAAGCCTTCCAAACTTTTGAAGCAGATAGGAAGAAGGTGTGGACATGCTACAGCAGACCACCTGCAATCATACACTTGTGATGTTAATGTCACAATACTGAAGTGAGGAAAACAATTGAGAAAAGTCACCAAAGAGAAAGATACCCTATTCATCAAAACCTATCAGTTTTGAAACTCAAACTCACAAGACAATGACAGTGCTCTAAACATAAAAGGAACTTGCAGATACCTAACCTTTAAGCAGAGACTACAAGAGGAGACAGAGAAGAACAAAGTTTGACCTTAGTATAAAGAGAAGATGAAAAGGAAATATCAAAATTTGTTGCAAGCTGCATCTTTGTTAGGAGATGAGAAAATACTCAGATCTTAGTTTAAATTTTGGGAAAAGAGTTGCAATCGGTAGAGTTTTACAAACACCAAATTCACCTGGTAGCTTTAAGGACCGATTTTTTTCTTCCACCAGAAGGTACATGAAACCAATGGGGACCAGGATGGCAAAGAAACTTGGGCACCAAACAGCAAACAAGGAAGAAGATATTAGGGGAGAGAGAAAATGCAAAAGTTTAACAACCACAAAGCTCCCTAAATGAGGATCACAATTAGGGAACTTTCAGCAGCAGAGAAGCTTACCAAGAATCCAGAGCCCCAAAGGAAACGGAGACCAGCCACACCCAAGGAAAAAAAAAGAAAAAATTAAGTCTTTGGAAAGCTTCTCACACAGATCCAATCTGTGGTTTCTCCCTTCTTTTTCCTTCACAAACAAAACACACACAACCCCATTTTTCAAGAATGCTAAAAACAGAGAGAGGGCAAAACAAGCTTAAAGGCAGAAAGTCTTTCAAGACCCCAACTCGCAAAAAGCTCCAAATTTCACAAGCTATGGCAGCAGCAGCAGTAGCGGTAGTGCCTTTCTGATAATCGCTTCCTCCTCAAGAGTTTTCTTTTTCCACCCGTGATCTTTTCCAACACCAACAAACTCACATTTCAAAGGAAGCAACTTTAAACTACTCAAAGTGTTTCTTCCTCCACCTCCTTTCCCTCACCATCACCACCACCACCACACTTACCCCCAAAAATGCAGCTCAAAGCTTTGGCTCTTCAAGCCCTAAAGAGTGCACACCCGAAAGACCCAAATTTGCTTAACACCCACAAAGTACCTCAAAACTCCTCTGATGGTTCTTCGTTTCTCAAAGAAAACCACAGAGACACTAGTAGGGGGCACTGGGGTAAGTAAAGCCACTTCTTCTTCTTCTACCGAGAGACCCCAAGCGCGGCCTCCTAACGGACTTCAAAACTTTTATCACATCTTTTTAGAGAGAATAAGCATGGCGTCCCAGATCTTCAAATCTTCGTGAACAAAATCCCCGTCATCAGAAAACCATAGACAACATAATCTTGCCTTTGCTTGCTTCATCACTACCTACCTAGGCTCTACAAGCAGGCAGAGGAGAAGGGGTGGGGGGTGGGGGGTGGGGGAGGGAGGGGGAAGGGGGGGGTACCTAGTACTCTACCGTAGAGGGAGGGGGTGGAGTTGGGGGGGCCCCGGGGGCGGGTTTGTGGGTTGGCATAAAGA